>JAEEGH010006005.1_pt1 | contig 30023 bp, 20 predicted proteins | sample 9134181 | NCBI WGS metagenome assembly JAEEGH01 (sample SAMN16246544, study PRJNA631951) | gut metagenome | biome: gut microbiome; feature: rumen; material: DP-attached | host: Bos | place: Iran: Karaj | collected 2018-10
AATGGCTGTAAAGTACGACAAGGACAGCATCAAGACTCTAGATTGGTACGAACACATTAGGCTCCGCCCCGGTATGTACATCGGCAAGCTGGGCGACGGACAGAGCCCCGACGACGGCATCTACGTGCTCGCGAAGGAAGTTATCGACAACTCCATCGACGAGTTCGCCATGGGCGCGGGCAAAAAGATTGAAATCGACATGGAAGACCACAGCTGCCGCGTGCGCGACTACGGCCGCGGCATCCCGCTGGAGAAGGTCATCGACTGCGTGTCGAAGATGAATACGGGCGGCAAGTACGACTCCGAAGCCTTCCAGAAGTCGGTAGGCATGAACGGCGTGGGTACCAAGGCGGTGAACGCCCTTTCGACCAAGTTTATCGTACAAAGTTTCCGTGACGGCAAGGTGAAGCGCGCCGAGTTCAGCAAGGGCATTCTGGTAAAGGACTTCAAGATTGCCCCGACAAACGAGAAAAACGGCACCGAAATCTACTTCGAACCCGATAACGAGCTGTTCAAGAACTTCAGGTTCCTCCCCGCCTACATGGAAGAGAAGATCTGGAACTACGCCTACCTGAACAACGGGCTCACGCTCGTGATGAACGGCAAGGATTACAATAGCCCGAACGGGCTCTTGGACCTGCTCCACAGCCGCACCGACGACACCATCCGCTACCCGGTCATCCACTGCAAGGGCAAGGATATCGAGTTCGCCATCACGCACTCGAACCAGGAAGGCGAACACTACTTCAGTTTCGTGAACGGCCAGCACACCACCCAGGGCGGTACCCACCAGGCGGCATTCCGCGAGGGCTTGGTGAAGGGCGTGCGCGACCACTTCAAGAAGGAATACGACGCCTCCGACGTGCGCAACTGCATTGTGGGAGCCGTTTCCGTGCGCATCCAGGAACCGGTTTTCGAATCCCAGACCAAGACAAAGCTGGGCAGCACCACCACGGCCCCGAACGGCCCCGCGCTCCGTACCTGGATTGTGGATTTTGTGGCCCGCGAACTGGACAATTACCTCCACAAGAACGAGGATACGGCCAAGAAGCTCCTGGAACGCATCACGCAGAACGAAAAGCTCCGCAAGGAACTGGCCGGCGTCAAGAAGCTCGCCAACGAACGCGCCAAAAAGGCGAACCTCAACAACAAGAAGCTGCGTGACTGCAGCGTGCACCTCACCGACGCGAAGAACCCGCTCAAGAGCGAGACCATGATTTTCATTACCGAGGGTAATTCCGCCTCCGGTACCATCACGACGGCACGCAACCCGAAGACCCAGGCGGTATTCAGCCTGCGCGGTAAGCCGAAGAACAGCTACGGCCTTTCCAAGAAAATCGTGTACGAGAACGAGGAATGGAACCTGCTCCAGGCCGCCCTCAACATCGAAAACGGCCTCGAGGACCTGCGCTACGATAAGGTGATTATCGCGACCGATGCTGATGTGGACGGTATGCACATCCGCCTTTTGGTGATGACGTTCTTCCTGCAGTTCTTCCCGGAACTCGTGCAGGAAAAGCACCTCTACATTCTGCAGGCACCGCTCTTCCGCGTCCGTAACCGCAAGGACAAGAAGAAGACCTTCTACTGCTATGACGAAGAGGAACGCGACAAGGCCGCGAAGGAAATCAACAAGAAGGACCTGGAAATCACCCGATTCAAAGGCTTGGGCGAAATGGACTCCGAGGACTTCAAGCTGCTCATCGGCGAAAACATGCACCTGGAGACCGTCACCATGCCGAACGACGCCTCTCTCGGCAAGCTGCTGGAATACTACATGGGCAAGAACACGCAATCCCGCCAGGACTACATCGTAGAAAACCTGCGCACCGAAGCGGTGGAAGAACTTTAATAGGCGCGACAAGGCTAGATCATGGATGAAGAACAGAAAACTTTAGGACTTTCGAACGTAAACCACCTGGAAAAGCTGTACAACGGCTGGTTCCTGGACTACGCGAGCTATACGATTCTCGACCGCGCCGTGCCCTATTTCGAGGACGGTTTGAAGCCGGTGCAGCGCCGCATTCTGCATACCATGTACGAGATGCACGACGGCAGTTTCCACAAGGTGGCGGGTATCGTGGGCGACACCATGCACTACCATCCGCATGGCGACGCTTCCATCTACACGGCGCTCGTGAACATGGGTCAGAAAAACCTGCTTATCGAGCCGCAAGGTAACTGGGGTAACCCGCTTACGGGCGACGAGGCAGCCGCCCCGCGTTACATCGAAGGCAAGCTCAGCGAATTTGCGCTCGACGTGATGTTCAATCCCGAGACCACCGACTGGATTCCGAACTACGACGGACGTTCCAAGGAACCGGTGACTCTCCCTGCGAAGTTCCCGATTCTCTTGGCCCAGGGCGTGGACGGCATCGCGGTGGGCCTTTCCACCACCATCCTCCCCCACAACTTCAAGGAACTGTGCCAGGCGAGCATCGACTACCTGCGCGGCCGCAAGTTCACGCTGTACCCGGACTTCTACACGGGCGGCATCATCGACGTTAGCGAATACAACGACGGTGAACGCGGCGGACGCCTCAAGGTCCGTGCGAAAATCGAGAAACTCGACAACAAGACGCTCGTCATCCGCGAAATTCCCTTCGGCACTACCACGGATAGCCTTATCGACTCCATCGTGGCGGCCAACGACAAGGGCAAAATCAAGATCAAGCAGATTGTGGACCACACCACCGAAAACGTGGAAATCCAGATCCACCTGCAGGCAGGTTCCGACCCGCAAGTCGTGATGGACGCGCTCTATGCGTTTACCGACTGCCAGACGACTTTGGCCGCGAACAGCTGCGTGATTATCGACAAAAAGCCGCGCTTCAGCAATACGACAGAACTCTTGAAGCTCAGCACCGACCACACGGTTCACCTGCTCGACTGGGAACTCGACAACGAGCTCAAGCACCTGCAGGACCAGTGGCACATGACGAGCCTCGAGAAAATCTTCATCGAGAAGGAAGTCTACGAGGTCATCAAGAAGGCGAAGACCCACGACGAGATGGTCCAACTGATTGACGAAGGCTTGAAACCCTACGTGCGCAAGCTCCGCCGCGAAGTGACCCGCGAGGAAATCCTCAAGCTCGCCGAAATTCCGGTGCGCCGCATCAGCCGTTTTGACCGCAAGAAGGCCGACGAATTCCTGGAAGAACTCGACAAGAAAATCGAGGAAGTGAACTACAACAAGGAACACCTCACCGACTACGCCGTAAACTACTTCAAGAACATCCTCAAGAAATACGGCGAAGGTCGCGACCGCAAGACGGAAATCGCGGAATTCGGCCAGGTGAGCGCCGTGCACGTGGCTCTCGCAAACCAGAAACTCTACGTGAACCGCAAGGAAGGCTTCCTCGGCACCGGCATGAAGAAGGAAGAATACCTCTTCGACGTCTCCGAATACGACGACCTTATCGTTTTCAAGGCCGACGGCAGCTTCAAGGTCGTCAAAGTTTCCGACAAGGACTTCGTGGGCAAGAACATCGTGCTCGTGGAAAAGTTCAACAAGGACGACGAACGCCACATCTACAACGTGATTCACCAGGACGGCAAGGAAGGCACGGCCTACATCAAGCGCTTCAACGTGGGCGGCGTGACCCGCGACAAGGACTACTTCATGGGCAAAAACAAGCCCGGTAGCCGCCTGCTGTACCTCTCCAGCAACATGAACGGCGAGGCCGAAGTCGTGGAAGTGACACTCAAGCCGCGCCCGCGCACCAAGCTCAACTTCGAGGTGGATTTCAGTTCCATCGAGGTAAAGGGCCGCGGCGCCATGGGCAACATCGTCACCAAGTACCCGGTCAAGAGCGTCAAGCGCATCCGCAAGGGCGTGAGCACCCTCGGAGCGCGCGTGCTCTACTTCGATGCCCCCAGCGGCCTCATCAGCACGCAGAAGAAGGGCGACCGCATCGGCGAATTCGGCGAGAAGGACAAGATCCTTATCGTGAAGGAGAACGGTACGGCCCGCGTGCACGACATGGCAGACCCGATTCTCGTGGGTACCGGCGTGAAATACGTCCACAAGTTCGACCCCGCGCAAGTATTTACCGTGCTGTACTTCGAGGGTGGCAACTTCAACTACATGGTGAAGCGCTTCAACCTGGAAGGCTGCCCCATGACGACGGAATTCAGCCTCATCAGCGACCACAAGGATTCGCAGATGATTGAGTTCTTCGCCACCGAGGACGCTCGCCAGCTCATGGAATACCAGGTGGGCCGCGAAGTCCAGAAGGAAGAACTCGACCTGACCGAAGTCGCCGACATCAAGAGCTACAAGGCGCTCGGCAGCAAGTTCACCGCCAAGAAGGTCAAGCGCACGAGCCGCATCACCCCGCCGGACTCTTTTGACGACGGCACGAGCGATGAAGCAAGCGCCGAACCCGAAGACCCGACGCTATTCTAACAAGAATTGCGCGGGTTAAACCGTGCGAGACTCCCTTTTAAACAAGCAATCCTCCCCGTTCCGGGGAGGATTTTTTGATTTTCCTAATCAATGATTGCGAAGGCCCTTGGCCCTGCAACAGCTATTACACGCCGTACTTCGTGAACGCTTCGTCTTCGGCAACGACCTTGAAGTTCACGACATACTGCTTCTTCGAAACAGGATTGTTGTACTCCGTGATTTCAATGACCCAGGCGTTCTTTTCGCACTGGATAAGGAACCCAGTACGTTCGAGCGTTCCGACCGTCTTCGTATTGAGGATTTCGAAGTTCACGGGTTTGCCATACTGCGTTTCGACATTCTGGAACAGCGTGGTATACTGCATCTTGATATTCGGCACGTTCACGCTCCCCTTGATGAAGGGGCTTTCGTCGAGGATGGCTTCAAAGGCGGCGTCATACTTGCCGGCTTTCAGCTGGTCGACCATCTTCTTGACACATTCGCTGGAATGCGGGCCCGCAAAGGCGAACGAGCAGAGCAAAAGAGAAAGAATTAAGGACTTGATTTTCATAGGTTCTCCTTTTTTATTTTCCATACTGGATAAAGACATCTTCTTCCGTAACGAAACGGAATGCGGTAAAAGTGCTCCCGGAAGTGGACTTGGCATATTCACGCAAGGTGAGCATCCATGCAGATTTATCGCAGTTAATCTGATAAACCGTTTCGTCAAAGGAATTGGAAAGGCGCTTGGTCTTCCACTTCGTGTAGTTCAGGGCCTTGCCATGCTGAGCAAAAATCTTCTTGAAAACTCCCTCGTATTCCGTCACCATCACATTTTTCTGATCGGCCGGGACTTCCGTATGCTTAAGCAGGACTTCAGCTGCTTCCTTGTACTTCGCCTTCTTGATGAATTTGAATGCATCGGCCATCTGCTTGTCGGAAAAATCTCCGGCATGGCACATGACTGCTACCAGCAAGACATACAACAAAACACGCATTTTTCTCATATAAGTGAATATAGTATTTTTTTGCACGCCTCGCATTACACCATCCTATCCAGAATAGTTTTCATGCGTAGAGGAGCACTTCGCAAAGAGAACACTGGAACGAAGTGATTTTGTGAGCCAAAAGCGACTCGTATCAACGAGTCGCGATGGCGAAAGCGAGAGAGGAATCGAAGGTTCTTTATCTGAGATGACGAACGAGCGGTCGCATTAGAGCGTGCGGAGTGCTCCCCGGAGCAGATATTATATGGTTAAGCGAGGCGGGGTTTCCCGGTCCAGCCTAACTTTTCACGGAGCGCACCCACGAATCCGGTATGCCGCATGCGGATGAACGTCGTCACGGCCTTGCTCTCGCAGAGGACGACCTTCTCGCCCACCTTCATCTCGTAGGCGGTACGGCCATCGAAAACGAGATCGAGCGGGCGTTCCACGGCAGAAACGATTTCAAGCTTCTTGTCGGTCAGCGAAAGCACGAGCGGACGCACGGAGAGACTGCTAGGCGCGACGGGCGTGAGCACGACAGCAGGAGTGCTCGGGTGGATGATAGGTCCACCCGCCGCGAGGTTATAGGCGGTGGAGCCCGTAGGAGTCGAAACCAGCAGGGAATCGGCCCAGTACTCGGTGAGGCAGGTGCCGTTGTAGGCCACGTTCACATTCACCATGCGGTCGGGCATGTGCGCGCGGATATGGACCTCGTTCAACACCGTCTGCTTTGCGACCACCTTGCGGCCGCGATAGACACTCGCGTCAATCATCATGCGTTCGCGGGTAGAGAAATCGCCCGCAAGCAAATCATCGAGAGTCTTCGCGAGGCCTTCCACGCGGCTTTCGGCGAGGAATCCCACGCGACCCGCATTCACGCCGAGAATAGGAATGTTATGGCCGAGCGCGATATGCGCGGCCGAAAGCACCGTGCCGTCGCCACCGATTGCAAGCAGCAGATCCATGCGAGAAAGCCCGGATTCCTTGATCACGCGGATAGGCTTCTTCGCAAGTCCCTTCAGGGAATCGAGCGCAAAGAATTCCACATCCAGGTGCGAGGCAGCCCAGAGCGCAATCTGGTCAAGCGCGCTCGCGAGGTCGGCACTCCTGTCCTTGAACCCGACAATGCCTATTTTCGAAAACTTCTTCATGCGGCCTCCCCTATTCCTTCGCGTCTCCCGCGGGAGCCTCGGCGACAAGCACCTGCTTCAACTTCTCGATGATACCCGGGAACTTCGCCTCGACATCATCCGCGTTCGCGACCGGCTCGTCGTTTTCGAGCGAAAGCGAAAGCACCGTAAGCGCAAGGCCCGCCTCGGGGGAACTTCCGCCATCGAAATCGCTCCCGTTCACGATAGTCTCCATGCCGCGGACGACAAGGCCGTCATCGTACACGCCGACTTCCACGCCCGTCTTTCTCAGGTTCTCTGCCAAAAAGTCATTCGCGACACGCATCTCGGCACGAACTTCCTTCGGAATGCGGAGGATCGTCTCGCCCTCGGCATAGCATGCCGCCACAGCGAGGAAGGCATATTCCGAAAGCGATGTCGCGATGGCATCTTCGCCAAAGCGTCTCCCCTGCAGGCGCTTGCCCGCTTCCATCGGGTAGATTTCCACGTCGCCGTACACGTCGCCGAACTTTTCCCTGCGCGTCACGGTCTCGATGTTTGCACCCATGCGCTTGAGGCAAGTAAGCGCCCCCGCACGCGTGCTGTTCAGGTCCACATTCAAAAGCTTCACCACGTTGCCCTTGGGTACCTTGCCGATGGTCGTCAGGAGAGCAAACGCCATCGCCTCGGTCGCATCTCCCGGCACGTAGTAGTCGCGGCCGGTAATCACGCGGGCTTCCGAGAGTTCTGTCATCTGGGTGCGTTCAATCTTTTTTCCCTGCGCCATCATCAGGCGACGTTCAAATTCGCTCAGCTGTTCCATGCCGCGACCTTCGTAGCGAAGCGGCACGCCAAAGTACATGAGCATCTTCGTCCACTGGTCATGAACGAGCGAGCGCTCCTCGAAACTCACGTACTCGCCGCGCACCAGCGTGCGGAGCAGTACCCTGTTGCGCATGACAAACGGCACGTTCCCGAGTGAATCCTTCTTGAGGGCGGGTTCCTCGGGGGCAAAACGGAACACGAACTTCGCAGGTTCATCGGACTCGGCAACCACCTTGAAATATTTCTGGAGGGTCGCCTTCGCGGCAGAGACCGCCGCAGCGCCAGCCTCGTCATCGCCAGCGGCAAACGTGTAGACCTGCTCGGAGTCCTTGCTCGCTAGCGTCCACAGGAGCACGCTTTCGTGTTCGGGAAAATCGATCGGCAACAGCGATGGGAACCGGTACTGGAAACCGCAGCCGCCCATCACGAGCTGGTGTCCGTGCAATTCGTAGGTAAGCCCGAATTCCGTAAGCGCCGCGGCAAACTTTTCGGCGCCGCTGGGCCACGAGAAATCGTCCAGCACGGTACGCCCGTTCACCAGGAGGCCCATCACGAGCGTGAGGTTCATGCGTTCGCGGTCGGGATTCAGAGAAAATTCCATCTAGCGTTCCTTCACTTCGTATCCGAGGTAGCGCAAAAGCTTCACGGCACGGGCGGCCTCGTCCTCGGTCTTGAACGCGAGCAGGAGCGTGCCCGCCACGTTCTCGCGGACCTTCATGAGTTCGATGTCGCGGATGTTGAGGCCCTCCTCGGCAAGCGGCTGCATCACGCTCAAAAGCGCGCCCGGCTTGTCCTTGAGGGGCACCGTAATTTCAAAGAAGGCGGCATTCGCATTGCGGCCCGGAGCAAAGAGGCTCGCGCGGCCCTCGTTTCCCGCCTTGAAAATTCCTTCGAGCGCGCCTGAGTTGTCGCTGTCCGCGGGCTTTCCGTCCTTAACGACTTCAAGCGCATCCATCGCCTCGATGGTCGCGTTCACGCCGTCGCGCACTTCCGTCAGCGCGCGCACCGTCTCGTCGCGGTTGGTGACGGCGATATCGTGCCACATCGCCCAGCCGCTCGCCGCAATACGCGTCATGTCGCGGAAAGCGCGGCCCGCATAGTGCTGGTAGTTGTGGTCGAGCAGGCGCGCAGGCAGGTTGCCGGCGAGCGTCGAGCTCAGCATCTGCGGCATGTGCGAAACCCACGCCATGGTGCGGTCGTGGTGTTCCGGCGGGAAAACCACGGCGGAGGCCCCGAGGAACTTCACGAGTTCGAGGAGCGGCGCGTAGACGTTCTCGGTAGTACCCTCGGGCGGGCACACGAACCAGTAGGCGTTCTCGAAAATGGCCGGGTCGTGGAATTCGCAGGTGCGCTTCTCGGAACCCGCCATCGGGTGGCTCCCCACGAACTTGAACGGGGCGGGCAGCCTGGAACCCGCCTTGCAGATTTCGACCTTCGTGCTCCCGATATCGCTCACGAGGCATACATCGGATAGTGCGGCACCGGACTGGGCCGCCCACTTCACGTGCGAAAGCGCATCGATCGTCTTCAGGATGTGGAGGATCGGGCCGCAGAGCAAGATAAGGTCGCAGTCACGGGACCATTCTTCCACCTGCGCATATTCAAAGAACTCGTCCGCAAGTTCCATCTCGCGGGCGCGGGCAAGCGTCGAGGGCGAACTCACCGCGCGAATGACAGTCGGGAGTTTCGCCTGCTTCACCGCAGAGGCAATCGAGCCTGCAAGCAATCCGAATCCCACCAGGGCAATACGCTTCATCACTCCTCCACCTTGCGGGTTTCTTCCATAATCGTGCGGAAGATGTTCCTGACCGAATCCGGCGAGAGCGGGCCACCGGCCTTTTCCGCCTTTTCCGCGACAACGTTCAGAACCGAGTCCTCGCGGGTAGCGTCAAAAACGGGCAAGCCCTTCTCTTTCTTGAGCTTCCCTATCTCGGCTGCATAGACCGCACGCTGGTTCAAAAGCGAGATTATCGTATCGGTGAGTTCATCGATGCGTTTGCGCCAATCGTCAATTTCCATGCGGGGAAAGATAGAAAAACACGGCCAGAGGCAAGCCTCAGGCGGCCGATGCTCCATGTTCGGTTCATACACTTGATACACTTGATTTATTTACCACCTTCGCATCATTGCGAAACCCCGAAACCGAATCTATTTTATTTCCAGTGTATGGACAGGAGACCACTATGAAACACGTAAAAAAAACAATCGGAATTTTAGCGGTACTAGCCATGGCAGCATCCGTCAACGCAAAAGACTTTAGCGGCGCAGAACTCTACACCCTCGACGAGATGACGTACGGCAAGTTCGAAGCCCGTATGAAGATGGCCGCCGCATCCGGCACCGTCAGCTCCATGTTCCTCTACCAGAACGGCTCCGAGCAGTCCTCCGCCGAACGCTGGGTCGAAGTCGACATCGAAGTTCTCGGCAAGAACCCGGGCAGCTTCCAGTCCAACATCATTACCGGCAAGGCGGGTGCACAGAAGACTAGCGAAAAGCACCACACCGTGAGCCCGGCCGCAGACCAGGGATTCCACACCTACGGCATCGAATGGACCCCGAATTACGTCCGCTGGACCGTGGACGGCAACGAAGTCCGCAAGACCGAGAAGGGCGTGAACGACCCCAAGGACCAGGTTGCGAACCTTATCGGCACCCAGGGCCTCCGCTTCAACATCTGGTCGTCCGAAAGCGCCGATTGGGTCGGCCAGTTTGACGAATCCAAGCTCCCGCTCTTCCAGTTCATCAACTGGGTCAAGGTCTACAAGTACACTCCGGGCCAGGGCGAAGGCGGCAGCGACTTCACGCTCGACTGGGTCGACGATTTCGACACCTTCGACAGCGGCCGCTGGGGCAAGGGCAACTGGACCTTCGACGGCAACCGCGTCGACCTCACCCCGAACAACATCTACTCCAAGGACGGCATGCTGATTCTCGCCCTCACCCGCAAGGGCCAGGAAAGCTTCAACGGCCAGGTCCCCCAGGACGACCAGCCGGGTCCGACCTCCTCTAGCAGCAGCGAGCAGCAGATCAGCTCCTCCAGCGCTACGGAATCCATTCACCAGGTGCGCGTCCAGGCCCCGAGCAAGGAAATTCGCGGAAAAGTGAACGCGAAGGGTGCCCGCGTCAACGAGACCCGTGCAAACGACCCCCGCAACCGCTACCGCGTGAATTTCACCTTTTAATTAATAACACCCCCCAAACAACAGGGCCTACGCAGCGATTGTTGCGTAGGTTCTGTTTTTTCTATTTCTATATTCCCTCGCATGCGCGAGGAACTGGAGAAAATCATCACGGGACATCCCCACAAGGACGGGGACAGGCTTCCTAGTGTCCGCGCCCTGATGAAGGCCTACGGAATCTCGTCGGGAACGGTACAGGCCGCACTCCGCAACCTCGAAAAGGAAAAACTCATCTGCCGCATCCAAGGCAAGGGCTGCTTCTGGGTCCAGGGCGGCATCGAAAAATTTTACGAACGGAGCGCATCCCCCAAGGTCCGCGAATCCGCCTCCGAAAAACTGGAACGGCTGTTCCGCGAGGACTGGGACCGCGGCGCATTCCGCCTCGACGAGCCCCTCCCCCTGATGAAAGAACTCGCCCTGCGCTACAACACGTCGCAGGCCGTGCTGCGCAAGTTCCTGAACGAGAAGGTGCAGCAGGGGGCTTTGTGCCGCACCGGCCGCCAGTACAACTTTATCCGCAAGAGGGAATCCGCAGGCAAGCGCTCGCTCAGCGAGCTTGTCTTCGTCACCCGCTGCAACAGCTGGGGCGGATTCACCGCCGAAAGCGAACGCGAGATGGATTTTCTGCGCATGGTCTACAAGAAGGCGGGCGCCGAGAACTACAAGCTTATCTTGCTCGGCATCAACGAGAACAGCGCCGAGCTCATCGACCGCAGCGGGAAGCCCCGAAAGCTCTCCGATTTCCAGAATGCCGTAGGCGCCGTGCTTTCGACACTGCTCGTGATGGAACCGCTCAAGCTGCTCCAGATGTTCGCTGGTGTCAAGTACCCCGTCGCCGTCTGGTGGGAACATCCGCATACGAGCCTCCCGGCACGCTACCTGCAGCGCGAAAACTGGACTTTCTTCAACTCCACCTTCGGTACGGCCCCGGGCATCGAGATGGGAAAGTACCTCATCGCGCACGGGATCAACCAAGCCGCGTTCTTCTCGCCGTACCACAACAGTTCCTGGTCGATGGACCGCCTGGAAGGGCTTCGCGCCACAGGCCTGAACGTCATCGAATACACCGACAGCGAATTTGCGAGCCCGTGGGACTTCAAGCAGATTGCCCGCAGCAAGGTCGAAAAGTATTCCGTGGAGGCCTTCGCGCGCGAACTCCTCAAGCAGAAAATTTCCACGATGATGCGCGGCAAGGACTACGAGCACGTCCCGATCGTATGCGTGAACGACGACACGGCAAGCGTCCTGCTCGAAATGCAGGAAGAAGGCCTGGTCGGAAACCTGGGTGAAATATTCACCTTCGACAACTCCGCCGAAAGCTACCTCTTGCGCCTCCCCTCCTACGATTTCAACACGCAGGCGCTCGTCGACCACATGTTCTACACCATCGCGAACTCGGACGCCTTCCGCATGCAGCGGAAAATCCAGCAGATTCTCGGAAACGTCGTGGAGAAGTAATCCCGATCCAAAGCTAATTGCACGGGGCGACTATGCCGTACTGGTACAGCTCGAGACCGAATTCCGGCAGCGCAGCAATGACATGGTCGAAGATATCCGACTGGATTCCCTCGTAATCTTCCCACACGGTCGTATTGGCGAACGCATAGATTTCAAGCGGCAAGCCCTGCGGAGTCGGCTCCAGCTGGCGCGTCATGAGAGTCATGCTCTGCGCGATGGACCTGTTGGAACGCAAGTAGGCCGTACAGTAGGCGCGGAACGTGCCGATATTCGTAAGGTGGCGGCGGTTCAGCACCTCGGGATCGCTTGCGCCGGGCGCAACCCCCACGGCATCGGCGCGTTCGGGAGCTCCGGCGATTTCACGCACCTTCGCATCAAGGTAGGGCGCAAGGATTTCGATCTTGGACAACCTTGCAATTTCGTCGGGAGTGAGGAATCGGATGCTCTTCTGGTCGATAAAGAGCGACCTCTTGATGCGGCGCGTTCCGGAATCCTGCATCCCGCGCCAATTGCGGAACGAATTCGTGATGAGGTCGTATGCCGGGATGACAGAAATCGTATTGTCCCAGTTGCGCACCTTCACCGAGGTAAGCGTGATGTCCATGACCGTACCGTCGGCATGGTGGCGCTCGATTTCGATCCAGTCGCCCTTGCGGAGCAAGTCGGAAATGTTTATCTGCACGCCCGAAACGACACCCAGGATCGAATCCTTGAAGATGAGCATGAGCACAGTCGCCATGGCGCCGAGAGCGGAGAAGATGATGACCGGGCTCTTGTCTGTCACCTGACTCACGATGAATATCGACGCAATGCAGAAGATCGCAACTTTTACCGCCTGGAAGATGCCGTGCAGCGGGCGCTTCATCGTACGTTCATTGACGCCGTTGAAATGTTCCACCACGTCGAGGATCGAGCAGGCGATGGCAAACGAAAGGAGCGTGTACCAGATGTTCGCCACCCTGGAACAAAGGTCGTAGAGCCAGCCTTCTGCATCAAGAACCTTCTGGACGGTCGTGGAGAACGCGGTCGCGGGAATCACCTGCAGTAAGCGCGACACCACATGGCGTTCGACCAGTAGCTTGTTGAAGGCGCTCGGACTTTTCTTGACCCAATGTTTGAGCAGGGGGACAATCAGCGCGTAGATTGCGAGGTACAGGAACGCAATCGCCGCAAGCAGGAATGCGAGATGGATGTATTCGTTTTCGATAGGCATAATTCTACTTCCTCACCAGCCGCATGATTCCCTGGCGGTTGAACTCGGGGGCATCCTTCGCAAACGGGCTCTTCGCCTCCGCACGCAGTGTGAAGCTTCCGGATTCACCCGCATCGACCTCGGTTCCCGACTTCGAGGAAACCTCGCCCGAAAAGATAGAGTCGGCAGCAACCGCGAGAACGTCGCGGAGGGTATCTTCGGACATGGAGCCTTTCGCGATGCAAAGGTCCGGAGAATTGAATACTTCGAGGCCGAGCGTATAGAGCGTATCCGTGCTTTCGACAAAGTTGATCCACGGATCCATCGGGAACTCGCCATCGCCGAGTTCCTCGCGGAACGCATCTGCCGCCCAGGCCGTGCCGGAATGTTGCATGTAGACGCCGGTCGCGCCCGCAGAGAGCAGCTTCAGGATAGCCGTATTCACCATGCGGAGGTCATCGGCACTCCCCACCTTCCCGAGCAAAAAGAGCAGTGACTTGTGCGAATCGATGGCCGAGGCCTCCTCGGCGGAAATCTCGCGGTGTTCCTTGAAAATATCGGAAAGCCCCGCCGCCGCACCGTTGCGGACTACGTCAAAGCTCACGCTGCAGCCGGGAACGAGCAACGTCTTGGCATCGCTCGCTACAGAAACGGTATCCGTCACCTTGAACGGCTCGGATGCGGGAACGGGAATCGGGAATGCGAGAACGAACTGGTTCATATTTTTCCTTTGGCTGTTTTAGCCTTTCGAGGCCACCTTGGCAAGCAGGCCCGCCACGGCATCGTGCAGTAGGTTATCTTCGCCGGGTACAGGCAACGCGACATTTTTCTTGAAAGATTCCTTGAGCGAGTCGGCCGAAAAGCGGTTCGCAGGAATGTGGACCGCATAGCCCGCAGCGGCAAGATCACGAGCAAGGACAACCTGCTCGTACTGTCCGGGGGTCGGCACGAAAATGCACCTTGCGCCAAGTTCCGCCATGTCCATCACGGTGCTGTAGCCGCCACGGTTCACGACCCAGTCGGCATTACGGACCGCTTCCGCAAAAGCTTCCGTCGGCAGGTGGCTGTGGAATTCGATGTTGCCCTCGGTCCACGATTTGCGCGCCGCCTGCGGCTTTCCGAGGATGACAACGTGACGCCCCGGAATCTCGCGCAGGACTTCGCGAAGCTGCGACTCGAACCGCGAACGCGCCGGTTCTACCCCCGAAACGACCGCGACGATGTCCGTTCCGGACGAAGACTTCCGCGCAGGATTCTTCGGCGGCTGCGCAGCCAGCCCCCTGAAACGGGAGAGCGGGCCCACAAACTTTACGGGACAAGGCGCCGACTCCACATGCGAAAGCACACCCGCGAACCCGGGTGCCTCCGCGACATCGGGAACCCAGAGTTCGTCAAAACGCCTCATGCGGGCCTCGTGCCAGCGGATGCCCACACCCTCGAACGCCGAAAGCGCCGGCGGGAAGGCGATTCGCCGCTGATGCGTCATATAGACGCTATAGGCATTTTTCGAAAAGAATGCAAAACGGTTATCCGAAAAGAGGATATCGTAGCCGTGGCGTTCCACCATCTCTTCGGCATAGCTGTGCTCGTAGCGCATGACCGCATTCAGGTGCGCGCTGTTCTTCAAAAGCCACAGCCCCATGTTGATGCCGTATTTCGGGTAGACGACATTATATCCGGGAGCAAGCCGCTGCCGCACTCCGGGAAACACTTCGCGGAAAAAGGCCGCATTCGCCTTGACCACCGCGATTTCCACCTCGGCGCCCTGCGCCATGAACTCGCGGATCACGGGCACGCAACGAGTCGCATGCCCAAGCCCCCAATCCAAAGGGGCTACGAGGACTTTCACCTAGCCTCCAGCCATGCGTTGGCCCAGTCGCCGTGGTCGCAGTCCTTGTTTCCGCCCATCTCGATACGGAGCGTCACCGAACGTGCGCCGCCGACTTCCACGTCGACAGGCAGCTTCTCGGTCGAATACATCCTCTTAGAACGGTAGACTTCGCGACCGTCGGCCTCGAGCACAAACGACGCGCCATCGCCACAGGCACTTTCGTCATCGAGGCCTATCACGGCATGGAACACGTCGAAACTGCGCGGGAGAGAGTATTCGATATACGAATTTGCATGGCTGCCGATTCCGTAGCGGAACGGTTCACCGTCAAGAGTCAGCTTGTGGTGTTCCACGGACTCGTTGACCTGCGGTGCGCCCCAATCCTGGGAGAAACGCCCCATCTTGAGCGAAGAAAGCAGCACCACCTTTTCACCTTCGACAAAGAAATCGCGGTAGACCGGAAGCGTATCGCCGTCGGGCATGGAGCATGCGAAGAAGGCCCTGTTCATACCCGCATGTACCTTCGTCGAATCAAGCAGGAGGGAATCCGAATCGACCGTCACGAGCAACTCGCCCTGGTGTTCGCCATTGAGCGTGTAGTCGCAGGCAATAGATTCCGGGAAGCGCTTGTTCAAGATAATCTTTCCTTCGGCCTGTTCCGACACGATAAAGTTCTGTGCGTAGTGCGAAACGCCCTTCTTCGAGAGAATCTTGTAGATGACCAGCGGATAGCCGAAACGCTTCGCGTCAATCAGCACGCGTTCCGTCTTGTAGCTATCGAGAATCTGGTCTATCTGTTCGGTCGTCTTGAAGCCCACCACGCGGCTATCGCGGTTCACCTTGCCGTAGCCGTCCTGACCGCGCACTAGGTAAATGTTGCCGCCGGATTTCTGCATCCATTCGGCAAACACCTCGGTGCTCCAGCCTTCGAAAGTGCGTTCGCTAAAGGCGCTATGCCCCTGCGCAAGCATCTGCCACGGTCTCGAGTAGATATACACCGCGTTTTTCGGCAGCTTCGCAAGTTCCGTATTCAAGAAATCTTCCTCGCCGAGCAACCTGTTCTTGTAATAGAGCATGTTGTTCTTGTAGCTCGGGGTATGGTATACCATAAGACCCAGCGACAGCGAACAGGCAACGCCGAGAACAATCGCCGCCGCGGCATCGCGACGCATCTTGGTAGAAAATTCCAGCAAGTCGAAAAGGCCAAGCGCCATGATGAGGGCAAAGAGCGGGAGTGCCACCAGCACGTAGCGCTGGTTGATGTCGATAGTGAACGTTCCCGACACGTTGAACATGATGACAAAAATCTGGAGGCAGAAGAAGATCCCCAGCACAAAGCCGCGCACATAGCGGCGGAACGCGAACATGCGCACCAGGAGCCATATCGTCGTAAAGAGCAGGATAATCGTGAAGGTCGTATAGAACGGGTTCATCATGATTCCGCCGAACGCAGGATCCGTATCGAGATTCAGCATCACCTCGATATTCGTCTTCAGGTTGAACCACAGGTTTTCAAACGAGTGTGCCGCATGTTCGCCGCCCTGGAAGTCGTAACCGCGGTAGGCCGCCATGTTGTTGACGCTGGGCCAGCTCACAGCAATCACCGCGGCGACAAAGGCCGGCAGGCGATAGGGCTTTTCGAGGAAGTAACGGTAGTAGTAGAGCGCAAACGGGATAAACGCGAACACCGTCTCCTGGCGGGTCTGCGCGAAGAAGCCAAGCAGCGGGACCGTAAGCAGGAAGTGTTTCCATGTCACCTTGTTCGTCGGCACGAATGCATACCATGCCATGAGTACCGCAAGCAGGCAGATGTAGAGCACTTCCGTCGAGGCCGAGCGCGCCTGCAGCAGGTAGATGGGCATGCCGCCCAAGAACGCCGTTGCCGCGAGGGCCAGCTTTCCGCTCCTGAACCACTTGGATAGCGCCAGGAAGAACGCGATAAGGCTCAGGATATAGAACGGGTAGTTCACGAGAAGCGCCGTGTCGCGATTGGGTTCCATGAAATTGAACACGAGCGAATAGACAAAGCCGAGCGCCTTGCCCTTGAAGTTGTTCACTTCAGTCTTGCAGTCGAGAACACCATCGGTCCAGACGCCCTCGTTACAGATACCGCCCGTATGCTGGAAATACATCTGGAGTCCCATCGACTCCCAGCTGGTCTCGTCGCTCAGCACGCGGTGGCTGTTGCCGATGTTGCCGAACATGAACACCGAGAAAAGTATCAGCAGCACAAGCAGCCCGCAGAGACTCTTGCCTCCAGGCAAGAAGCCCTTTATGTTCTTCGCCACGAAGGGAATGTTCACCACGATACCCGCAACCAGCAAAAGGAATGTCGAGAGAATGGCATAATAGCCCCAGTCGATATCCCAGCGGCGCGCGTACGAAACTGACAAGTTGTTAAAAATAAGGAATGCGGCAAGCATCACAACAAGTGTCGTCGCCGCCATCACCGCCTGGGGCTTACCCAAGCGAAGAGAAGCAATCCATTCACGAATACTTTGCAATCGACTCATAACCATCCAAAAAGTAATTTATGACAACGTTATCCAGAAATTCCGAGGCGTTCCATGGCAATCTTCTTGCCGGTCTGCACATCAGACTTTCCACTACCCAGCTTAGGCAACACGTCGACCTTTACGACGGCGCCCGGAAGCATCAGCGGCGGGAGTCCCACCTGCTTGAGCATGTCCTTCACCTCGTCCTCGGACTTCTCGCCCGCATACACGAGTACAATCTTTTCGCCCTTGGAGCCATCGGGGACAGCCACCGCGAAATGGTCGATCTCGTCGAACAGCGAGCATTCCGAAATCTTGAAGTCTACAGAACCGAGACTCACCATCTCGCCGCCGAGCTTCGCGAATCGGCTGTAGCGGTCCACAATCGTCAGGTAACCGTCCTCATCCACGTGGCCCTTGTCGCCCGTCTTGTACCAGCGCTTGCCGTTGATGACTGCAATCGCCTGCGCCGTCTTTTCGGGGTTCTTCAGGTAGCCCTTCATAATCTGGGCGCCACCGATAAGGATAAGGCCGTCCTCGCCCACGCCGAGTTCTTCCATGGTATCCGGATCCACGATGCGGAACTGCGTACCCGGAAGCGGAGCACCGACGGTACCCGGCTTGTTGCCCTCGATGACCGTCTTGTAGTCGTCCATGAGCACGTCCTTCGTGTTCACCGCCGCCACCGGAGTCGTCTCCGTACAACCGAAGCCTTCGAAAATCTCGAGCTTGAACTTGGTACGGTACAGCTGGCGCACGTCCTCGCGAATCTTCTCAGCACCGGCATAGATGCTACGCACATGCGAGAACATCAGCGGGTGCACAGCGCGGTTCAGGCCCCACATGCGAAGGAACGTTCCCGTCGCCACCATGATGGAGACCTTGAACTGGGCACACATGCGCGACACGAGCCTTGCATCCGTCGGGTCGGGGCAAGTCGCCACCGGCACGCCTTCCACAAGGCACAGCATCGTCGTAATCGAGAACCCGAACGCATGGAACAGCGGGAGCGAGCCAAGAAACACGTCTTCCGCGCAAGGCAGGAGCACACTTTCGCACTGCTTGATGTTTCCCATCAGGTTCTGGTGCGTCAGTTCCACGCCCTTCGGCCTTCCTTCCGAGCCCGAACTGAAGATGATGGTCGCCACGTCGTCGAGGGAGACCTTCTTGAAGAAGCGGAGTTCCAGATACCATGCGGGCAGAATCATCACGCGCAGGAAATTCTTCACGAGGGTCGACTTGTGGAGCTGCGTCTTGAGGTCTTCCATGTAGTAGACCTTGTAGTTGTCGAGAAGCTTCTCCATCGGGAGGCCCTTCTGCTTGAGCTTGTCGACAAACACGCGGGCCGTGATAATCGTCTTCACGTCGGCGACACCGCAGCAGTAGTCCATCGTCTCGGGCGTATTCGTGTAGTTCAGGTTGTAGACCGTCTTGCCCTTGATGAGGCACGCCATGTTCACGATGATGCCCGGGCCGGACGGCGGAATGAGCACGCCCACCTGCTTTTCGCCCTTCGTGAGTTTGTCAATCATCCCTGCAAACGAGAGGGCCGCCGTCGCAAGCGCATATGCCGAGAGGTGGTTACCATCGGGGCTGTATACCGAGGGTCCGCTACCGACGCGCTTTGCCGTACGGATCCAGGCGGATGCCACCGGGCGAAGCCTGCGAATGTAGGTCGTCCAGGCAGTAATCGAAAGTTCCTGCACGGCGCGCTTCACCATCATCGGGCTAGAATCAAGCGGCAGTTCGCCGCCAAAGGCGACCGACACAATGCGTCCGCCGCTATGCACCATGTCCTTGAAGCCAGCATCGGCCATGGAATACGAACTTCCCCACAGGCCCTGCACGTAGAACGGCAAAAGCTTCACGCGCGGAACGTCCTTGATGGCTGCCGAATAATCCAGGCGGAACCGGCTCATGTTGCCGGTAGAGGTCATCGCGTTTTCGGGAAACATCACCACGGCCTCACCACGGAGCAACGCCTTGCGCGCCTCCTCCATTGCAGGTCCCGGATTCGAGATGTCGAGGTCGATGGTCTCCATCTGCGAGAGCAAGAGTTTCACGTACCACTTTTCAAAAGGCCTGCGCGTAATCACGAAGCGCATCGGACGCGGGCTCGCCATCTGGATCATCGCCCAGTCGATATACGAGATGTGGTTACCCACCAAAAGCGTCGGACCTTCCCACGGGATATTCTGCACGCCCGTCACGAGGAACTTATAGTGCATCGAGAGCACGGAGCGCAGCAACTGGCGGAGCAATGTCTGCGGCATGGCCCAGAGCGCCCAGATCGTACCCACAAGGCAGACGATACCGAGGATGAAGAAGAGGTTCATCCGGTCGAACGCGAAGTAGCGGATAGCCACAATCGCAAGCACGTCGATGACGATAATGCAGAGGTTCTGCACCACGTTCGAGAGCGAGAGCACGTGGCCCGCGGAACGAGGCTTCGTGTTGTAGAGCATCGTCGCGAACATCGGGAGGGCGAAAATGCCGCCGCTGAATCCGAGGAGCGCAAATGCGATAGCGTTGTAGGGTCTCGGGATGAGCGGAATGAGGAACAGGAGCACGGAGGCCCCGGCCGTCCCCATCGGGATAAGCCCCATCTCGATAAAGTCCTTCGACATCCGCATTGCAAAGAAGAAGCCCGCGACCAGGCCGATCGCCGCACCGAAGATCGCGTAGTTCGCAAGGGCATCCTGATTAAACAGCGAACCCGAGCTGAACTGGTCCTGGATGACGAACACCATGAGGAAAATCATGACCCAGAACATCGACTGGCCAATAATCGCCTGGCGCAGCGACCTGTTCTTCCAAGCCTTCGCCATCTTGCGACGCGCGTACTTGGATGTCAGGTAATACTTCCAGGGGAACTTCAAGTCCTTGTCATAGGCACCGATGGACGGGAGGCGCACAGCAAAGAAAATCGCGAACAGCTGCAAGGCACCCAACGTGTAGAGCACCTGCAAGATCATATTCTCGCGGACAGCGAACGCAAGCGCCACACCCGTGAACACGAGGCCGAGGAAGGTGACAATCATCAGGGTTCCGCTTCCGCCCGCAAGGAACCGCACTCCGACAAGTTCCTTCAGGTAGCCGTTCTTAGCCGGACTCTGGAACGCCTGCAGCACGAAGAACAGGCCAATTCCCCCGAACATCATGCAGAGGTCATCGAGGTAGGCTCCCGCACAGAATAGTCCCACCACCGGGAGCGAGAGCAAGGATGTCCACAGGAGAATGCGTTCCTTGGGATACTTGTCCGAGACAAACCCCGCAGGCGTCAGCAGCAGCACGCAGGGCAACAGGAACAGCAGATGGAGCACGTAAAACTGCCACGATTCCGTGGGCGTGAACCCCATACGGCTAAGGACCAGTTCGGCATAGGCGATAAGCGCGGTCGAAACCGCCACCTGTGTAAATGCTAATCCGAAGAACGAAAAGAAGCCCTTGATTTTTTTCATTACGGCAATCCCTCGATATTAAACTTTAAAACTAAAGGCCTTTCCCCTTGAGTAAATCGATATAGTCGCTACCTTCCTCGCCCACCAGGACTTTCACCTTGAGGTCCTTGTCGACAATGACCGTCTTGGGAAGCGAGATGTTCTGGCCAGACTTTACAAGGCCGAAGCCCTCCGTCATCCTACCGTAGGGGTCCGTGATGGCGGGCAGCTTGTCGGCAGAATTCTTCTGGAGAAAGGAGAGCACCTTGGACGGCTCTTTTTCACCCACGTTCACGAGCACGACACCCGTCTTCGCGCGGTCGATATCGGCCTGGTTGGCGACGACCTGTTTCAAGCCGGCGCGGCACGGCACGCACCACGTGGCAAAATACACGAGCGCGACACGGTCGTACTTCTGCAGCATGCGCTGCAAGTGGGTCCTCGTAAAAGGTGTATTGTCATTCTTGAGTTCGCGCACGGCGAACCACGGGATGGAATCCTTTATGGCATCCGGCAGCGGTAGTTTCTGGGAGTCGGCGGCAAAGGAAGCCGGAGCAAAAAATGCCGCAAGAACCAGGAACACCACAAACAGCTTTTTCATATTACCTCGCAATCCAGCGATTCAGCTCCTTCATCCATTCGGTGAGCAGGTCGCCCTTCTCAATGCTATTCACGATTTTGCTCTTGGCCTCGCTTTCGTCAAAGCGGCCAACGCCCTTGAGGGTCGCTCCCAGCGTGAAATAAGTTTCGCCAGCACAGGAACTGCCGTTCAAGGCGACCACCTCGGTACAGGTGACCCCGAGCCCGCCTTCCTTGCACTTGGGCTCCGTCAATTCAAGGCTCAGCACAAGGCCAATCTCGCAAGCCGTATCCATCATCGTCTGCAAGAACACCTTCTTCGAAAGTTCCTGAAAAATCTTCGTAGCCTCTTCCGCATCAAGCGAACCGTCATAGTAAATCTTGTAGCGGCTCTTGAAGGCGTTGTAGCCCTCCAGCGACTTCTTGTAATTTTCCTCGATATCGCCGTAGCCATCGTCGAACCCGATGGATTCCAGGATATGGACAGCCGCCTTGTACTTCTTGTAGGCATCGACCATGATATCGTAGTTGCTAAACTTTTCGAGCGGATGCGTCGTCACGTCGAGAACCGCCATCGCCGAGATAAGCGCATCGCGTGCACTCTGGTAATCCTGCCTGTAGGGCTTGGCCGCATCCTCACGCGACATACAGGCGACAACGCCCGTCATACCGTCACGCGTAAGGGTCGTCAGGGGATGGACATCCTGCAAGTTCCGCAACTGGACCGAGACACGGGATTTCATCTCATAAGAGGAGCGCAAGGACTCATCGCCGTCGCTCGACATGTCCTCCCTCACGATGGAGGTGTTCGCCGCTGTCACCGAGCTCTGAATCTGCTGGGCAATCTTCGTTACGGCAAAACCGAATGCCTGGTCATAATCCTCGGCAGTTCCGATTCCCTGCAGCTGGCCCTCGGGACACGAATGCAGTTTCAGTTCCTGCATCAAGGTCGCCTTTGGCACCTGGGAAGACGGCTGCATTCCTACGGAAGGATCCGTTGCCGGCTGGGCTTCCTGGGACGCGCAACCGGACATCACCAAAGACGTCAAGGTCGCGAGGAAAAAACTGGGAATAAAAGCTTTACACTTCATCTTGATACGAAAATAAATATTTATTCAGCCCAAGTCAATCAAAAAACAAGGGTGCGGGCCTAAGCCAGCACCCTTTTGGGAGTACAACTGAAACGATTAGCGGAAATTCGCCGTAAGAGTCGGTTTTTCGCCCGGATTGAACGTGCGGGTCGCATTCTGCTCGCCGTCGCTCCAGCCCGTAAACACGCTTCCCGATTTCGAAACAGCCGTCACCGTCACGGGAACATCGCTGAAGAAATTCACCGCCATGCTGGACTGATCGAGCGGCAGGTTGTGCACCTGAATTTCGCCGGAGCCCTGCACCGAAAGAGTCACCTGGGTAGTCGAGCCCAGGCCGAAGTACTGCTGCATCTCGTTCATGATGGTCTGCTGGCGGCTCTGCGCAAAACTCTTTATCTTCTCGAGGTTGGAGCTGAAGGAACTTGCGTTGTAGCCCCAGAACTCAGCATCGCGCGACATCTCGGACTGCACCTGGCTCTGGAGCGCGTCAATCTGCTTCACGAGACGATCCGCGGCGAAGTTCATCGAAAGGAGCACGCAGAATCGGTTGATGAACGCCTTCTTGAAGCCATCGTTTCCGAGCAGGCGGATCATGAGAATCGTGTGTTCCGAGATGGAACCGCCCGTCTGCTGACCACCCTGCTGGCCCATGCCCGGCATCATCATGCCGCCCATGCCGTTCGTGCCGTTCGCATTGGTCACATAGCTGAACACGTTGCTGTTCTGCGTATTGTAGCCGGCGCCGAAGCCGAAGTCCACATCGTACAGGAACCACTTCCACTTGCTCTTCTGACTAGCCACACGCCACTTCTTCATGTTGTTGTGCGGCCAGTCGCCATTGTTCACGAACATTTCTGCCGACATGTAGTTCATGTAGTTTTCCACGTCGACCTGTTCGGCAATCTTGTTGTAGTTCGTTTCGCTTGTAAGCTCGTTGCCCTGCAACCAATCGACCATCGCCTTGTAATCGGTAGAAGAACCCGCCGAGGCATCGTTGTTCGCATCGATGAGGTCGATATCGTTCGGATCCAAACCGTAGCGCGTTTCGTAGTAGTATTCGCTGTTGCGTTCGCGCAGGTCATGGATGCCGTAGTACTTGCCGTTGTAGTACACAATCACATAGCGCCCGTGCTGGTAATCGACCCCCAGGCCTTCCGTCATCTGGGTTCCGATGCGGTCGCGCACGTAGTCGTCACCGCTGTTGTTGCCAAAGTTCCTGAGCGAGAAAGCCTTGAACTTCTTGAGTTCCGGATAATCCGGGAACAGCGGGTACTTGAGGCGCTTATTGCCATATTCCTCGCGCAGTGTCACGGAGAAGGACTTCTTCTCCTTCGCGCGGCTGTACTGGCCAGAAATCTTGAAGTCGCCCATCACGCCGAACGCGGGTGTCTTCGGGGAACCGGGTTCGATCATTTCCACGTACACGGGGAGTTCGCGGTTGCTCCAGAAATTCGCACCGTACTTCGGGTCCATCATGCTTGCGCTATTGCCCGTCATGTAGAGGCCGGAATCGGCGCTGAACATCGAAAGCGGATCAGTCGTCACGAAAATTGCGGCGAGGGACGGCTGCTGTTCGAACACGTAGGTACGGATAATCTCGTCGCTCGGGTAGCTGCCGTCGGCATAGGTACGGCAACGGAACACCGTCGTGGAAGAGACGTTCAGGGACTGCACCACGGGGGAACTTGCCGTAGCTTCGGCACCGCCCTGCTCGCAGCGCGTGCCCGCCGGGAACGACACCGCGACCGGAGAAGAATAGAAGCCCGAAGGCGGAATGTTCACCTCGCCGGACTCCGCCTGCACGGCAAACACTTCGCCAGTCGTGCTACCGTAAGGCGAAGGAGACGCAAATCCCCACTTGCCCGCAGCATCACGCGACCAGGAAGCCCCCGTCGGGACCGCAGAATAGCTCACGGAATCAAGGATGCCGTTATCCTCATCGACAAGGAAAAGCGAGCCCGAATTTTCGGCCTTGAAGGTTGTGTGCGGTTCGTGCCCGCGTTTGCGCGCGATATACGAGGTAATCTTGATCGTCGTGGATTCGCTGCCCGCAGTCTCGGTCGCAAACGTCGTTGCGGTAATGTTGTTGCGGTTGATCTCGCTCGCATTGTCGCTGAGCCTCACGTAGTACACCGCAGAGGAGTCGCCCGTACCGCGAAGGTTCTTGCCGCTCCAGTCGCTCATCGCATCGCCTTCCTTGAAGTTCAGGCGAATCTTGTGGGTCTTGGTAATGAACCCGCGCACCACGAGCTGGTCGGCATTGCCCGGTTTAGAAGCCGCATTGACAACAACGCGCGTGTACGAGCCCTTATTCGGGGAAACCTTCACCACGGCACCAATCTGGTTTACGCCGCCCTCGTTATAGCACAGGGCAGACTTGCCCGGCAAATTTTCCGCATTCGTCGTCGTTGCTCCAGCTCCGGCACCGCCACCAGCTCCCTGGCCGCCGCCAAAGTCGCCCATGCCGCCGCCCCAATCTCCCATGCCGGGCATCATGCCCCATCCCGAGCCACTGGAAGTCTCGGAACTACAGTCAGTACCGATCATGTTCACGGAATCGGACGGAGCGATATAGTCTGCATAGTTTTTGCCCGAAAGGAAAACAATCATGTGGCTCTTCGCGGGGACCGTCGCATTGCCGAACACCCAGCGACGCGGATACTTCGCGTCATTACTGAGCGCAACGCCCTTGAGGCTCACCGGGGCGTCGCTCGTGTTGTAGAGTTCGACCCAGCCCGGATCGTTGCCGTCGTTATCCTTGAAATTCGCGTTCTCGGGCGAAACCTCGGAGAAAATCACCGGGAAATTGCCCACGTAGGTAAGCGGCGTATCGACCGCGACCATCTGCTGGTCTTCACCGGGGAGCGGGCCATCGTGCGAACCGTCGTCCTTCTTCGAAGACGAGGACGCAATCGGCAAACCGCCCTGCGAAAGCGGCAATTCGCCCGCAGAACTCGTCAAGACAGGCTGGCCGTCCTCGCCAATGATTACTTCGCCTCCCGGCTGCCCTTCGGCACCCGAATCGGGAGAAACCGGACCCGCAGAGGGATCATCGGAGCATGCCACCACGCATGCCAAACTCAAACATACCATGCACCAGAAAGAAGATTTCCTGATATGCATACCTCAATAATATGTCAAAAAGGGCGCATATTCAAGAAAAAACGAGGTTTACATAGGCTTTTCCGCCCCTAAAAACGGGACATTTCGCCCCTCGCGGCATTCTTTGGGACTATTCGCCCCAAAAAAGGGTATATTTAAAGAAAGTAGGAGGATCCCATGAACATCAGCAAGCGCTGGAAAAAATTTCTGCTATCCACGGCCGCATTCTTCTGGGCCGGTTGCGGCGGCGACAGCGAAAGCATCGCACCGGAAAACGAGGATATTCATTCGACCCAGACAGGCGACTCTCTCCTCATTGGCGGAGGCACAGTAGCCCTTTACGGAGTGCTGCCCGTCTTCGATCCCGACTCGGGCAAGATTACCAGTTCCGACAGTTGCGGGGACAGCTGCCATGCCGAATCCAGTTCCAGCGAATCCGGATCCAGCGACAGCGGCAACAAGCCCTTCAGGCTCGCAAGCGACACGAGCATCACCTGCACCTTCACACCCAATAGCGGCCAATGCCTTGACGACGAAGACCACCGCAAAGACGTGGAAGCTCGCAAAAAGATACTCGCAGAAAACCAGACCCGGACCCTGGAGCAGCTGGACTCCCTCGAAGACGAAAAAGGCGAGCCGTTCGACGACTGGTTTGCGCCCGAATATGGTGTGCCGAGCACTTCCTGCGTACACGTCTCCCTCGACTGGGTGTACAAATGTACGGACAACAGGACATACAGATCCCTATACGCGGACAGCGACAACCTCCTCTACACCGAAGAAGAGTACAAGGCAAAATACCCCGAAAAATTTCAATCGAGTTCAAGCGCAGAGCCGGAGTCCAGCAGCAGCGTTCCGCCTCCGTCCCCGCTTTGCCAAAAGGACGATTTTGCGACCAGTTCCGACATGGCCGAAGCGTTCGAAAAAGACAAGGAAGCCCTTCTGGACAGCACCAAAAACGCCAACGGGGAGAATCTTTCCGGAGCGGATTCCAGCTGCCTGGCCGATGTCCACATCAGCCGTTCCTACGCCTCGGTAAACGTACTCGCCAAAAAGCAAATCTGCGACGGCGACACCATCGTAAATCCGCGTTACCAGGAAAAGATCGACGCGCACAAGGAATTCATCGAGAAACAGATCAAGAACTGCATGGAGAAACCGGAACAAGATGAGCCGTAAGACCGGAATAGCGACAGCACTATTTTTTGCCCTGGCCGCCTGCACGGCGTGGGCAGAACCGCTGTTCATCGGCTACTACCCCGACTGGGGCAAGTGGCACAAGCCCGCCTACACCGTAGACAAGGTGCCGTACGAAAAACTCACGCACGTGCTGTGGAGCTTTATCACGCCGGACACGGACGGTTCGCTCAAGGGCGATGCCGCTGACGACCCGACCGCACTCGATGAAATGGTCACGCTCGCACACGCCGTAGGCACGAAGGTCATCGTCTCGCTCGGCGGTGGCGGACAAAGTGCAAATTTTGTACCCGTTTCATCGGACGACGCGCTCCGCGGAAAGTTTATCGCGAACCTCGTGCAGTTCGTTGCCGACCACGACCTCGACGGCATCGACATGGACTGGGAATGGGAATACAACCCGGTGCCCGAAGCCGATACCATCGCCTACAGCAAGCTGCTCACCGAACTCCGCGCAGCGCTCCCCGAAGGCAAGACGCTTTCCGTCGCACTCCCCTGCTCGCCCTACTACGGAAAATTTTTCACCGCCGAAGTCCTCGTCGCAAACCTCGACTGGTTCGGGTTCATGACCTACGATATCACCGGCGACTGGGATGACAAGGCCAGGTTCGACTCGCCGCTCTACCCGCACGACGACTACACCACTTGGTCATGGGAAGAAACCCGTGACTACTGGAAAAAGCGCGGAGTCCCCACCGAAAAGATGGTCTTCGGCATTCCCTCGTTCGGTTTCGAATTCAAGGGCGCCACGGGCCCCGGCACCAACTTCACCAAGGGAACCGCGAAGCAGGTCCCGTACAAGGACATCGTCGCAAATACCGAATGGGAATACTTCTTCGACAGCGTCTCCGTGTCTCCCTACGGCGTATCTTCTACCGGATATGTCACCTTCGAAGACCCGCATTCCTCCGCCGTCAAGAGTCGCTGGGTCAAGGACAACGGCTACGCGGGCATCATGGTCTGGGAAGTCTCGCACGACTACATCGAAGGTACCGGCAACCCGATCCTCGACAGCATCGCCGTGGTACTCCGCGAATCACCATCAAGCATAGCCCCGCGCATAACCCGCACCACATCGCAACCTCGCCTGCAAAACGCCCCGGGCAAACAAGTGGACGCCCTCGGCAAGAGCATGAAAGGCAAACAAGTCAATTCAAAGAAAGCAAGCTATCGGGTTCCATCAAGAAATCAATGACGTTCATGAGTCTTTAAAAATTGTTTTTGAAAAGCAGAAAAGCCTTATTCGTCCTTAACGCAGCGGATAGACAGGGAAACATCATTGTCCGCAATTGAAGTAGAAGCGTCGTCGTCATCATCAAAGAAAATAGACACAATTCTTCCCTCAGAAATGACCCTTGAACTCCAAAAAGCAGCCTTATCTTCTGCGAACATATTCCTCGAAGCAAGGAAAGCACCACCCGGCAACACAGAAAAACCTAAATCATTCGTTCCACTGGCATTTTGTTTCCAACCATTTTTACTTTTAATTTTTTTTGCGATTCCTAGAAATTCGTTTTTGGGTCCCATATTTTCCTGATTCGCTCCAGCATCCAAAAATAAGCCAACCCACTCTTCCAAACTAGGCAAATGCCACCCCGTTGGGCAGGCCTCCTTTGCGGCATTCCACGAATAAAGTCGGCCATACTTTTCGCAATTGGCATTCTTATCCAGCAGGCAACGACTTCCCATAACCCTATAGTTCAAGTTTTCAGACATCCATTCCCGGCCACCAACTTGTACTGTTGAATATCCCCGTCCATCACGCGGATCTCTCATGAACCCCGTCACGGGAGCATCCAGATTGTTTTCCTGCTCACATAAATACTTAAGATTCGGAAACAGCGACTCACATCCGGCATCAGACGCACACTTATACTTTAGGACGCGCCCTCCATTTTCCGTATAAGGTGTAATAGAAATCTTCCTACCAGCCGAGCACTTACCAATCGTATTTTTTACCGTAACAAAAAGACCCTTTGGAGACTCCGATTCTCCAAACTCAACATAAGGCACGTCACGAGGAATAACAAAGCCTATATAATTAAACGAGCCTATTTTTTCTGCATCCAAGAAATAGGCATCCTGCAACATAACATAGCTCCCAAACACAGGACCAATTATTTCCGCGATTTCCTTGGAATTGCCCTTTTTCCCACCAGGAGCAGCATTTGTCAATACGGCCAACACAAAAACCGCCAACATTGCAACAGACAACTTTTTCATGTTTTACTCCTTTTCTATTTATCCACACCTAAATGTAACCATAAAGCTATACAATATCAAGCATTTTCTCGTTTTCCGGCCGTTTCAAGGCAAAAAAAGCGTTGACAAGAGCGGCTCTAGTTGACTTTTCTGCCATCCTGCATTAGATTTAAGGGGACGGGCATCGTCCCGAACGGAGTGTGGAATGAAAAGACCCGTTTTTTTACTTGACTTTACGCAAATTCTGTATTAGATTAATAACATCGGGTCTTTTCCGAAAGGTGTGTGGATTATATGGTGAAAAAATATCTCGCGGGCGCCGCCCCCGTTATCACAACTGCGGCATTGGCAACAGGCATGCTTGCCGCAATGTCATTCGCGGCGGACCGCTCCGTCGCGCTGAACAAGAAAATCGAATCGCTCGAACCCATGAAGGGCATCGTGTTCTGGCCCGACCAGGCAAAGAGCCAAAAGAACTTGCAAGGCGCCATCTCGCTCGAATTCTCGTACTGCCTCCCCTGCGCCGTGGTGAAGGGCAAGACCGACGACAAGATCGACTACGACTGGAGCAGTTTCGAAAAGATGCTCGACGATATCGCGAGCCGCGGGCACCAGGCCATCGTGCGTTTCCGCATCGAGTACCCGAGCGCAACCATCACGAACGCATCGGGCTGCACCGAGAAGGTAAAGGGCGCCACCGCAGTCCCCAACTACATCAAGGCGAACAAGTCCTACACCGAGACGTATTCCGAAGACCCGGGCGGCGACGGCCCCACCTACTACGCCGACTGGAGCAACAAGGAACTCCTGTGGTTCTACAAGCAGTTCTACACCGACTTTGCCGCGAAATACGACAACGACCCGCGTATCGCATTCGTGCAGGCGGGTTTCGGGCACTGGGGCGAATACCATATCTACGGCACCAAGCTAAACTTTGGAGTCAACTTCGC
>JAEEGH010006009.1_pt1 | contig 30015 bp, 18 predicted proteins | sample 9134181 | NCBI WGS metagenome assembly JAEEGH01 (sample SAMN16246544, study PRJNA631951) | gut metagenome | biome: gut microbiome; feature: rumen; material: DP-attached | host: Bos | place: Iran: Karaj | collected 2018-10
AGACTGCGGCAGCAAAGATACAAAATCGTCTCTTATGTACCAAATATCTGGCGAAGAAATGCACCCTGCAATTTGAGCTATTGACTACCTACCACTCAAAATCACCCTGCAAAATGAGCTATACGCCGGAAAAAGAACACATAAGATAAGGCGGCAGCCGCTCAATGTAGCGTGACTGCCGCCTTATCTTCTTATTATCTTATTATCTTAAAACCTTCTTGCCGTCCTTGATGACGATACCCTTGTAGCTTTCGCCTACCTTCTGACCTGTAAGATTATAGATGCCCTTGTTAGCGTTAAGGTTAGCGTTAAGGTTATCGTCAGCGTTAACAATATCCACGCCGTCTATCAAGTCCTGTGTCGCTTGATTGTCAGGACCAATGACTACCCAATCGTTCATTACTTTTGTGCCATCGGCATTATAGATGTTGTTTCCACTACCTACATAAGCACCAACAGGATAGCGCAAAGCTATGCCTTCACCAAAGATGAATTCACCATTCGAATCCAACCAGATGGGCTCATACTTGCTGTATGCAGCAAACACGCCTCCGTCCCTGATTTCGATCTTTGCGCCATCTTGGTCCCAAAGGGCGCTGTTTCCTGTTATATTTCTCGCTATTACAGTCGTGTTGTCTTGTATCGTAAGCCATGTAACAATAGCTGTCTCGATTGGATATGAGCCAGAAATGATGTTGAGGGTTCCGCCGCCTTCTATGGTGGTTACAGTCGCCACATCCAGTCCAAGAGCAATGGTATTGGGAACCTTTATCGTGCAGTCACCAATGACTTTGATGGTGAAATGGTAGTTGTCATTATTATAGATGCCATAATTATTTCCGTCCCACTCGAGTGTGGCGTTGTCGAGGACGAGTGTCGGCTCGCCTGCCCAGCCGAGGTCTTCGGGCTTGTCTTCGAAGTATGCTGTGCCGCTCACCAGTCCCGGAATATCAAAGAAGTTGAGCGACGTCATCTTCTGGCCGTCAACAAAGATGTTGTAGTCCTTCACATCATAGTTCACGACCACATGGAAGGCATTCTTTGTGGCATAGGGCTTGAAGTCGTATTCCACTTTCTGCGGGATTTGATTCAGGTCGTCGGAAACAATCAAGTACTTGTTCTCGATAACAGGACTTGCCGCAACGTCGTCCTTCTTGAAGTTCAGGATACGGCTGGCATCACTTATGCCGAGGTAAAGAGCCCATGCTTCGCCGCCATTATAAGGAATACGTTCGAAGCGGCGGGTCGTCGGTTCCTGCGGCGTGAAGGCATCGGCATTATAGTTTTCCCAGTTCGGCCCACCTACCATGTCAACGCCTCCAATCGATAAGAGCCTGTTGTGATGAGCATAGAACCATTTCAGACTTTTGAGACCAGTGATGTCGAGGGATGTGAACCTATTATGGGAGCAAACGAAAGTTTCCAATTGTGGCATGGACTTATAATTAAGTGTCGTCAGTTGGTTTTGTTCACAATTGAGACACTTCAATTGTGGTTGGTCGTATAGCCAGAGCGACGTCAGCTGGTTGCTGTAGCATTCAAGATGTTTCATCTTATTTGCTGCGTTTGTGAAAAGCAACTTTTTCAGGTTGCAATTGTTGACGATAACGGTATCAAGTTCCGCATTCTGCAATAACCTTAGCTCGTCGATTGTATTATTGTTCATGTTCAGGTAATGCAGTTTGGTGTTATAGGAAAAGTCAATCGATGTGACCTTGCTGTCGTTCATGGTGAAGCGTTCAAGGCCGGTCAGATATTGTAATATAATATATGTATAGTCGTTGCCGCTGCAATCCAAGTCTGCAAGGTTTGTCAGGCCGGCAGCCAAACCAATGTTCCCATTCAGTTTGTTGTATGAGATGTCCAACTTCCTGAGATTTGTCAAGCGCCACAGATTTTCCAGCTGGGTTATGTTATTATGACTGCAGTTCAACTCTAAATTATTAAGGGACTTCTGTCCGTTCAGGTCCAGCGAAGTAAAATTATTATAACTGCAATTCAATTTCCAGAGATAGACTTTTTCACCGATATCTATGTTAGAAAGATTATTATGGGAACAATCCACATCTGCTCCATCTATCTTATATTCAGCAGTTATTATTAGTTCATTTAATTTGTTAAATCTACAATCCAATTGAAGAATTGTAGTAACATCGACGGGAACCCGCAGCGAAGACAAATTATTATGAGAACAACTTATTATTGTATAACCCGAAGGGTTAAATCTAAGATTAGGTAAAACCAGTTCCGTAAGTTGGTTGCCATTACAAACGACAGTGTGTAATGCAGCATTCTTGGAAAGATCTAAAGACGTTAAATTATTGCCTTCGCAATACAATGCTTTCAGAAACCTGAAGTGCTCAACACCCTTGAGCGTAGAAATCCCACGACTACCTAATTTAAGATCACCAACTTCGTCAAGATCATTCTGAGGAAGTGTTTCACCTTCCGGGAAGTAATATTTCTCCTGAAGATATTGCCGGAACGCGGGGTCGGGGAAGTTTGTGGAGTTAAAGACAACATCTGCTTTAACGGACTGTACTCCAAAGAGCATTGCAAGGAGCAAGTTGAGTAGTAGAATCTTTTTCATAATCTTATTGTTTTAGATGTTTGTTATTCGATACTGCTTTGGTTAGGACAACAAAAAAACGTGGACTTCGTTCGTCTACGTTTCGGAGGTATCGCCAAACACCTAACAACCATATTCGAGTAAAAGCCCACGTCGAACCGACGTGAGCATCCTCACTTTTACTCTTGGTTGTTTCTTTAACTTTGGCGAATTTCCGAAACAAGATTCAAGCGGACGCTTCTTTGTCTATTATGTCTAATCCTCTTTGTTTATGCCATGCAAATTAGTTAAGGGGTTACAGTTTACGGTTATGAATGGGTGGTTATACTACTTATCATCGAGTAGATGGTCTCGAGACTTCGGAATACACTTTTTGCAAAGATTGCACTCCGAATTCGTGAAGCACATAGTCGAGTGTGCTTTCGAATTCCTGTCGGGCTTCTTTAATCCATCTATGCCTCAATGCCATATCGTGTACGAATTTGCGAAAGACACTCGTCACCATCCATTGTTTCGGCAGTTCCGTTCTCAAGATTCTGCAAACGTTCCTTAACGGCGAAGTACATTTCTTCGTCGCTATACGTGCAAGGACGGACTGTCGGGCTTTCACTATTATAATTAAGTAATAGCGTCTCTATCTTGCCCGTCATCCATTCCCGCAAAGCATCCTCGTTGGCAAAAGCCGGACGTAAGCGTTCTAACAACGCATCATCTAAAGTGATATTAAACGTACACATAATGACATCTTTTATGTTTTCTGCTTGCAAAGTTACGAATTTATCTAATTCAAGCAAAGGAATTTGCCGGAAAATTACAGGAGGGCAAGCAAAGGGCACACGAGATGTCGGCAAAATCCACACGAGGATTTGATGAAATCCACGCGTGAACTTTGGGAAATCCACACGTGGATTTTGCTAAGGTCTCGTTTTGACTGAACAGATTACTTCTGCATCTCCTTGAAGTGCTGCGTGATCTGGCGGAAAAGGTGATTGCGCGTGTTGCCTCCGTAGATGCTGTGATTGCGGTTGGTGTAGGTCAGTTCGCGGAAATCTTTATCTGCCTGAACGAGGGCTTCGGCGTATTCTGCTGCATTACGGAAGTGAACATTATCATCAGCCATACCATGAACGAGGAGCAGCTTTCCGCTCAGTTTCGATGCGCGGCTGATGGGGCAAACATCATAGCCGTCGCCGTTCTCGTTAGGCGTACGCATGAAGCGCTCTGTATAAATGGTGTCGTAATACTTCCAGCTTGTAGGAGCAGCAACTGCCACACCACAAGCAAAGACGGGACGCCCCTCGCTCATGCTCATCAAGGTATTGAAGCCTCCGTAGCTCCAGCCCCAAATAGCAATACGATCCTTATCGACATAACTCTGCTGGCCAAGCCAAATGGCAGCTTCCACTTGGTCGTGACTCTCGAGCTGACCCAGCTTGAGGTAGGTGCATTGCTCGAAGTCGCGGCCTCTGCCGCCTGTTCCTCTGCCATCCACACAAACGCTGATGAAGCCTTCTTGTGCAAGGTATTGTTCATAAAGGCAGCCTCCCATATTGCCTGCGCTCCAGCTGTCCACCACTTGCTGGCTGCCAGGTCCTGAGTATTGATGCATCACGACAGGATACTTCTTATTGGGATTGAAGTCGGCGGGCAGCACCATAAAGCCGTTGAGCTGTATGCCATCGGCAGTCGTGAATGTGAAGAACTTTCGCTCGCCAAGCTTCAAGCCTGCAAGCTTCTGACGAAGAGCAGCGTTGTCTTCAAGCGTCTTGAGCGTCTTGCCCGAGGCGTCGCAAAGTGTCGTGACGGAAGGCGTGTTGAGGTCGCTCCAGATGTTCATGAAGTAACGCAAGTCGGTAGAGAAGATGGCGTTGTTCCATCCTGTCTGCGATGTGCTGAGACGCGTCACTTTCCCCTTGCTGTCGCTCTTATAGATGCTCTGTCTGAGATGGCTTTCCTGATTGCTTGCATAGAAGGTGTTGCCCGTTTTTGCGTCGTAGCCATACAGTGACTTCACCTCATAGTTCCCGTTTGTCAGTTGCCTTCGTAGCGTTCCATTTAAGTCATAGAGATAGAGGTGCTTGTATCCGCTTCGTTCACTCAACAGTACAAAGCCGCCAGGAATGACTTTGAAGGCCTTCAAGGTCTCTTCCGGCACATAGCATTCCGCCTGTTCGCGAACAATAACGCGGCACTCAGTACTCCTCGGGTTAGCCAGATAAATGTCGAGTTGGTCTTGATGCCGGTTGAGAGTCAGGACAAGCAACTTCTCGGCATCGTCGGTAAAGAAGATACGAGGGATGTAGCCATCCGAAGGGATGGGGAGCTGCATCTTGCGGATGGCGCGGCTCTTGATATCGAAGCTGTGCACGCTGACGACACTATTCTTGGCTCCGGCAATAGGATACTTGTAGTCGTAGGAACCGGGATATCCGGCATAATCCTTCTTTTCTGGGTTCAAACCTTTGTACCACGGGAAGCTGAACATCGGCACTTCCGTCTCGTCATAACGAATCCAGGCAATCATCGTGTTGTCGGCGTTGAAGTCGAAAGCGCGAGCAAACGAGAACTCCTCTTCGTTCACCCAATCCGGCTTGCCGTTGATAATCTTGTTGAACTCGCCATCCTTCGTGATCTGGCTCTCGCTGTTGTTAAAGAGAAGCTTGACGAGGAAGAGGTTGCCGTCGCGAACAAAAGCCACCATTGTGCCATCCTTGCTCCAAAGAGGTTGCTCCTGAGGGCCTCCCTCACTGAGATGAGCAAGCGTGCGGTTCCTTACATTATATATATAATACTCTGCCGTCTTGCTGTGACGATAGATGCCCTTCGTCTCGGTCTGCACAAGGATATTCTTCTCGTCGGGACTCATCTGGTAGCCATCAATGCGGTCAATCTTGACGCGGTTCTTGATGTTGTTCACGTCGAAAAGCACACCTGTCTCCTCGCCCGTACGGAAGCTGTGACGCACAATCTGCTTGCCGTCGCGGGAAAGCTGGCTATAGCTCTCGCCATCGAGGAGAGGCGTCACACCATATATGCCTCTCTGAGAATAGACACCATTAGTAAGGTCTTTCAAAGTCAATTGTTCGGCCTTAACAAGGAAGATGGCGCAAAAGAGCGCCACAAGAGTCATGATTCGTCTCATCATATCATTTACCATTTAGTCATTTACAACATACCATTTGCAAAGGTACGAAATAAAAATGAAAAAATAAAAATGATAAATGAAAAATTATTTGTAACTTTGCAGCGTTAAATGCTACCATAGCAAATGGTAAATAAGAAATGACCTGATGGAAAACAATTATCCGTTCATAAGCATGCTCCGCAAATATGTGAGCAGCAGCGTACTTCTTGTAATAGCGACAATAGCGGCACTCGTCATAGCCAACAGCCCGATGGGCGACCTTTATCGAAAGTTTTGGGAACTGCCCGTTAGTCTTAGTCTTGGCGACTTCAACCTCTTCAGCCATAATGGTCACCCGATGTCGTTGGGAGCCTTTATCAACGACTTCCTGATGGCAATCTTCTTCCTGACAGTTGGTCTTGAAATAAAAAGGGAGTTGCTTGTAGGTGAGTTGTCGAGTGTGAAGAAAGCCCTCGCACCCGTCATAGGAGCATGTGGAGGGATGCTTCTTCCCGTCATTGTCTTCTTCTTCGTTTGTCCTAAAGATCCCGCCATGGAGCGAGGTATGGCCATTCCGATGGCAACGGACATCGCCTTCTCTTTGGGCTGCCTCAGCATCTTTTCGAAACGTTGCCCCATAGGCTTGAAGATATTCCTTGCAGCCCTTGCTGTTGCAGACGACCTCGGAGGCATTCTGGTCATTGCCATCCGCTATACAGAGCATCTGAACCTTTGGTATTTGCTTGCCGCCGCTCTGGTAGTCGCAGTCCTTTGCTTTGGCAATTGGCGAGGCATTCGCACAAAGGCATTCTATTTCAACACGGGGCTCATTCTGTGGTACTTCATGCTTGGAAGCGGCATCCATGCCACTGTGGCGGGCGTTATTCTTGCCTTCTGCGTTCCCACCAATCTTCCCAAAGGCACGAAGTTCTATCTGGAACGCATTCGCCATGTGGTAGAGCACTTCCCCGAAACAGAAGTTAGCCCAGAAGACCGCAACAAACCAGTCATGCTGAGCGACGATGAGATTTCGTTGTTGAAGAGATTGGAGTCTGCCAGCGACCATCTTGTCAGCCCACTACAAGACATGGAGGATGTGCTGAAAATGCCTGTCAACTATCACATCATCCCGCTCTTCGCCTTTGCAAACGCAGGTGTGAACCTTGCGGGAATGAGTCTGATGAGTCTCTTCTCCGGAGTTGGATTGGCAGTCTTCCTGGGTTTGCTGATAGGCAAGTTCTGTGGCGTGTTGAGTTTCTCATGGCTCGGTATCAAGCTGGGGCTCATGCAGATGCCCGAGAATGCCAACTGGAAGTCATTCGCCAGCGTATGTATGCTTTGCGGCATCGGCTTTACGGTAAGCATGTTCATGGCAGCCTTGAGCTATTCTTCTGCCGATCATGCCGACCTCTTGAACGATGCCAAGCTCGGCATCCTGTGCGGCACAATAACAAGCGCCGTGATTGGCTGCCTGATGCTGAACCACTTCTTGCCAAAGGAAACCATAGAAGAGGAAATGCTATAAAAGCGTGATGTCCAAACCAAGCGTGCCCTGCTACAGAACTAAGCACGTTTAGCTGTAAAACTATACACGCTTAGTTGCCAAACTAAGCGTGCTTAATATGCAAACATGGCGTGTTACGATTGCTATCATAACACGCCATGTTTGCGTTTGTTCCTTCACATGTGCCCCGCTGTTGTTACCCAACTCTTGTCTCTCACCTTATATGAGAGGGAAATTAGGTTGCAACATTCTCTGCATCTCTAAGGGGCGAACGAGCGGGCTTGAGTGGGGTAATGAAGACTTTATTTCAGGAAGCCTTCAGCTGTGAAGTACTTGCTCTTGCTGAGGGGCTCGATGCTGCCGAACTTCTGCCATTCTGCATCTGCTTTGAACTTAGCAAGGAAGGCATCGGGAACATAGAGTGTGCAACCTTTGTTGGGTGTGCAGTTCTTTGGCATTGGATAGAATTCGGTGCTGAGAAGGTAAATCTTCTTCCACTTCGCAGCAGAGGGAATCATGCCGAACATGCGGTTCTTGAAGTCGTTAGGAACGGAGAACTCCTCGATGCCGGTGCAGCCTTCGAATGCTCCATCCTCAAGTTTGCTCATCGTAATCGCCATAAGGATGCTCTTCAGCTTGGCGCAGCCGCCAAACGCTCCGTCGCGAATCCAGTAGATATGCTCGCCGAAGCGTGCCGACTCGAGGGATGTGCAGCCTGCAAAGGAGTTGAGTCCTATCGTATAAACATCGACATTAAGGCTCTTCAAGGCAGAACAGCCATTGAACGCCTCATCGTTGATGACAGGCATTTCTCCCTGGAAATGGACCTTTTCGAGAGAGGTGCAACCAGCAAAAGCATAATTTGCGATGTGCTTGATCTGCGGTGCAATCCACACTTCCTTGATGCTCTTGTTGTCCTTGAACTCCTCTGTGTTGATACTCTGAATTGTTGAACCGAAGCCCATCTTCTCTTCTGTGGGCACATACTTGTCGGCACGATGCTTACTTGTATAGAAGAAGATGTCCTTTGCAGGTGTTTCAGTCGCATCCGACTCCACTTTAACTTTGTTTTCCTGCTTTGTTTGTTGTTTCTCACAGCTGGCAAAACCAATCAGACAAAATGCTGCAAAAGCATAGAGAAAGATGTTCTTTTTCATAATTTTCGTTGTTTAGAATTGTTATCTGCCTGCAAATATACGACTAAAGAAGCAATAAACAAAATTTATTTGGCTTTTTGAACACTTTTTCGTAAATTTGCAAAACTTTTAAGCTAAGCTATGAGAACTTGCACAATTATTGTCGTAGTTGTTTTCCTTTTGGCTGCAGGATGGTTCTTCTATCCTTTCATGCGGCCGGATGGAGACAACACCTTATTTGCCATGAGGCTTGCTTTGCCTGCAACTATTCTGGCGCTTGGAGGCATCGGATTGATTCCGCCATTGATGACGTTTGGCTTCGTCTTTTGTACAATTGGCGATGCGATGGGAGTGCTGAACAGTTTCGAAGGACAGATGGCTGGCTTTGCTTTGGCACATATATGCTTCATCACCTACTTCATCAAAAGCATTCGAGAGTCAAAGACAAAGACGCCTGTATTAGTCAGCACTACCCTACTCTGCCTGATTCCCCTCGCTCTTGCTGCCCTGAAAGTAATTCCGATGGTGAACATCCTTCCCATCCGAATAGGATGCTGCATCTATGCCTTGCTTCTGACGGGGACATTGTGGACAAGCATCGTGAGGGCTTTCTCCATCGAGAACGGCAGGAAACTCCTTCCATACATTGCGGCATTAGGCGGATTGCTGTTCCTCGTCTCCGACTTCGTCCTTTCATGGAACAAGTTCACATCACACATTCCTCATGCCTCGATATACATAATGACAACTTACTATGCAGCTCTGCTGCTTCTCTTTATAGGCACTCTTAAGACACAATCATGATTTCGATAGATAATTTAAGCGTAGAATTTAGTGCAAAGCCACTCTTCAATGACATCAGTTATGTCATCAACGACCACGACCGCATCGCCTTAGTAGGTAAGAACGGTGCAGGCAAAAGCACTATGCTGAAGATTATCGCAGGCATTCAACTGCCCACAAGCGGCTCTGTAAGTGTCCCCAAAGATGCCACAATCGCATACTTGCCTCAAGTTATGGTGCTTACCGACGAACGGACAGTTCGAGAGGAAGCAGAAAGAGCCTTCGAACACATCACAGAGATGAACGACGAGCTTGAGCGTCTCAACAGCCAACTTGCAGAACGAACTGATTATGAGAGCGACGAATACATGTCGTTAGTAGAACGCTTCACACATCTGAACGAACATTTCCAGATGTTGGGAGGCTTGAATTATCAGGCTGAATTGGAACGAACCCTGCAAGGTCTTGGCTTCAAGAGAGAGGACTTGGACCGACCGACGAGTGAGTTCAGCGGAGGTTGGAGGATGCGTATCGAGTTGGCAAAGCTGCTGCTTCAGCACCCGGATGTGCTTCTCCTCGATGAGCCAACGAATCATCTCGACATCGAGAGCATTCAATGGCTCGAGAACTTCCTTGCCACAAGTGCGAACGCCGTTGTGCTCGTCAGCCACGATCGCGCGTTTATAAATAATGTAACGAACCGAACGATTGAGATAAGCTGTGGCAAAATATACGACTACAAGGTAAAATACGACGAGTATGTGACGCTTCATGCCGAACGACGCGAACAGCAAATTCGTGCTTTGGAAAACCAGCAGAAGGAAATTGCCGATGCTCGTGCCTTCATAGAGCGCTTCCGTTATCAAGCCACAAAAGCCATTCAGGTTCAGCAGAAGATACGTCAACTGGAAAAGATTGTGCCCATCGAAGTGGATGAGGTTGACAATAGTGCCCTGCACCTCAAGTTCACTTGCTCGATGCGAAGCGGCGACTTCCCCGTCATCTGCGACGAAGTGAGCAAGAGCTACGGCGAACATTGCGTGTTCAGCAAGGTTAATCTTACAATCAGACGAGGCGAGAAGGTGGCTTTCGTTGGGCGAAACGGCGAGGGAAAGACGACACTCGTGAAATGCATCATGGGCGAGATTCCTTTCGACGGCACTCTCAAAATAGGTCACAACGTGCAGATTGGTTACTTTGCACAAAACCAGGCACAACTCCTCGAAGGCGAATACACAGTGTTCGACACGATAGACCGTGTGGCAAGAGGCGACATAAGGCTTAAGATAAGAGACATACTTGGTGCTTTCATGTTTGGTGGTGAGGCAGGCGACAAGAAGGTGAAGTTCCTTTCAGGAGGCGAACGGACGCGTCTGGCGATGATTAAATTGCTGCTCGAGCCCGTCAACTGCCTCATCCTCGACGAACCGACGAACCACCTCGACATGCGTTCGAAGGATGTATTGAAAGCCGCCATCCGCGACTTCGATGGCACAGTTATCGTGGTAAGTCACGACCGCGAGTTCCTCGACGGACTTGTGACAAAGGTCTATGAATTTGCAGACGGTAAGGTAAGAGAACATCTGGGCGGCATCTATGATTACTTAGCCCCCCTCCAACTCCCCCAAAGGGGAGAGAGCACCACGCAGAAAGCCTCCCCTCGGGGAGGTATGGAGGGGGCCGTCTCTTACGCCGAACAGAAAGCTCTTGCACGTGAACAGAAGAAGCGTGAGAAAGCTCTGCAAGAGGCTGAGGATAAGGTGACGCAACTCGAGTCGGCTATCCGCATCCTTGAAGACCAGATGTCTACTCCCGAAGGCAGTCAGGATATCTCGCTTTACGAGAAGCACGGACGGCTGAAGGCTCAACTCAAGCAAGCGGAAGAAGAATGGGAAGCATTGATTTAGTTCATAAAATACAATTTCTAATTTATAGTTAAATATGAAAACAAGAAACATGATTACAGCCTTTGCTTTTATTGCAATGACTGCTGCTTGCACTCCTGGTGGCAAGCAACTGGCGTCTGGCATCGACCTCGCCAATCTCGACTCAACCTATCAGCCTGGAACAGACTTCTACATGTTTGCCACAGGCGGTTGGCAGAAACAGCATCCCTTAACAGCCGAGTACAGCCGCTTCGGTTCCTTTGACCAACTGGGCGAGGACAACAACAAGCGTCTGCGCTCTATCATCGAGGAAGTCTCTGCGAAGGAGAATGAAAAGGGCTCCATCGAGCAGAAGATAGCCGACCTCTACAACTCGGCAATGGACAGCGTGAAGCTGAACGGCGAATACTCTTGGTACGACCTCGAAGGCTTCCTGCTTTGTGACGGCTATCAGAACACACGCGAAATCACGAACAATTGGCTCAAAGATGTTTGGCCACGCATGCAGCGACAAGGCGTCCCTGGACTCTTCAGTATGTATATCGGAGCCGACGAGAAGGACTCGAAGAACAACCTGGTAAGCATCTTCCAAGGCGGTCTCACGCTGGGCCAGAAGGACTATTATGTGGATAATGACCCGAGGACGCAAGAGATTCGCACGGCTTATCAGAAGTACATCGTTGACCTCTGTAAGCATACGGGCTTTGGCGAGGACGACGCAAAGCGCATCAGCGAGGATGTCCTCCGCATCGAGACGCGCATTGCCTTTGCAAGCAAGAGCCGCACAGAGCTGCGCGACCCCGAGGCCAACTACAACAAGATTTCCTACGCAGAGCTGAAAGAGCAGTTCCCTGGCATCGATTGGGACGGCTTCTTCGGCAACTTCGGAATGGAAGGCGTGAAGGAGGTTTGCCTGGGTCAGCCCGTTGCCATTCACGAGGTGGAGAAGGTGCTGAAGGAAGAGACTCCGGAAGCTTTGCAGAACATCTATCTCTGGCACGCAATCGATATGGTTTCGTCCTTTATAGATGACGAGAGCCGAGCCCTGAACTTCGGCTTCTATGGCAAAGTGATGAGCGGCAAGGAAGAGGACCGTCCGCGCTGGAAGCGTGCCGTTGCTGCCGTTGAAGGCGGTCTTGGCGAAGCCCTCGGCCAGCTCTATGTAGCCAAGTATTTCCCGCCCGAAGCAAAGGCTCGCATGGAGAAGCTCATCAAGAACCTCCAGATTGCTCTTGGCGAGCGCATCGATGTGCAGGAATGGATGAGCGACGAGACGAAGAAGGTGGCTCGCGAGAAGCTCGACGCCTTCTACGTGAAGGTGGGCTATCCCAACAAATGGAAAGACTACAGCGACCTCGAGATTGGCGACAGCTACCTCTGCAACATGCTTGCCGTAGGCGAATGGGAAATCAAGGACATGATCAAGACGAAGTTCAACAAGCCCGTGGACCGCGACGAGTGGTATATGACGCCGCAGACGGTCAATGCCTACTACAACCCCACAACCAACGAGATTTGCTTCCCCGCAGGCATCTTGCAGCCGCCCTTCTTCGACATGCAGGCCGACGACGCCTTCAACTACGGAGCCATCGGTGTCGTGATTGGACATGAGATGACGCACGGCTTCGACGACCAGGGCAGCAAGTACGACAAGAACGGCAACCTCGTGACTTGGTGGAGCGAGGAAGACACAAAGCAATTCGAGGAGCGCATCCAGGTGATGCGTGAGTTCCACGACAGCATCGAGGTGCTGCCCGGACTTCACGCCAACGGCTCTCTCACGCTTGGCGAGAACATGGCTGACCACGGAGGTCTGATGGTTGCCTTCCAAGCTTTCAAGAACGCCACGAAGGACGCGCCTCTGGAAACCATCAACGGCTTCACGCCCGAACAGCGCTTCTTCCTTGCCTACGCCAATGTATGGGGTCAGAACATCCGCGACGAGGAGATTCAGAAGCGTGTGAAGAGCGACCCGCACCAGCTGGGCATGTGGCGTGTGAACGGACAGATGCCGCACATCGACGCCTGGTACGACGCCTTCGGCATCACGGAGTCCGACCCGATGTTTGTCCCGAAGGAAAAACGCGTCACCATCTGGTAAAAGCCCCGCACAGAATCCCTTTGTATGACACCCGCAATGAGGGTGTGACTAATGAAGTGAACCCCAGAAGTATTTGCCTGACTTCTGGGGTTCATTTCTAATTATTGCTGTCTGACATATCCAGACTGAAAGGCCGGACTGCAAAGTTTTGTAAACATTTTTCCAAGAGAGATGCGTTCTAACAGCTTATTTTTTGTTATATGGCACTTTTCTACCTAAAACGCAGAAAATGGGCTTAAATCAAATCGGCACTGGTTATCAAATGGTTACAAAACTAAATTTTGAGACATAAAGCAAAGAAAGTATATTCGCCATACACTAAGCGGTCAAACAGCGCAGGGTTTGAGCCGAAATTCCGCCTGCGGAGATGGGCAACTTCACACGCGGAAATTACAAACATCGCGTGCGGCGTTGGCTATCTTCGCGTGCGGCGTTGGAAAAGGCTCTTTACCGCATCTCACGACATCGCACTTTAAGACACAAAATATTGTAAAGATTTTTTCACAAGGGACAGACCGGGGAATATGGTCATCTTGGCTGAAGCCAACACTTTTATGTCCCGGGCTAACTGCTTAATGGCTCTGCAGGCCGTTTTACCAGGCAGCAATAATTGTTTTCGTCAGCAATAATTGCTTTATTTCCCTTTTGCTATCAACTGCCTTGCTGCCTCGATCATGCTGTCCTTGCCTTGAACTGTCTGGGCTTCATCAAGGCTGCAAGGGATATCGGGCTGTATGCCGAACTCGATGTGCTGCATCCTGGCATCAAAGCTGGGACTTGCACTGAAGCGGACACTCCAGCCTATAGGCAACTCACTGGAGAAGGGAAGCCCTGAGCCTCCGCCTGTCTGGTCGCCCATGACTGTGACTAGAGGCATCTCTTTCATGTTGCGCACAAAGATGTTGGCGGCACTGTAGCAGGAACGATTGACGAGCAGAACAACAGGCTTTTGCCAACGGATGTCCTTGCTCGGCTCAACGTACTCAGCACTTGGCTCAGAAAAGTCATCATGCCCTTTGCCTGTCTTGTGACACATATAGCCCACCAGCACTTTCTCGTTTGTGAAGCGACGGGACAACTTCTCGGCATTAGTCAATTCGCCTCCTCCATTGCCTCGGATGTCGAGTATCATGCCATTACAGAGCCGCAGATATGCGAGCATATCACTCAGGTTGCCCTCGCCTATGGCATGCGAGAAGCTCTCATAGACGACATAGGCAATGTTATCGGGCAGGATGGTGTACTTCAAGCCGCTGCCTATATGATAGTCTGTGCCAAGATACTGCTGCCGGAGCTCCGTGTTGAGGTTCTCGGGATAGTCCTCTTTCCAACTCCAATTCCTGCCCAAGTCCAGACTCGTAGAGATATTCACATGTCCGTCCTTCAGCTCGGAAAGCATCTGACAAAGCACCTCGAAGAGCTGGATACGCGACATGCTTGGATTGAGTTTCTCGCTGTACTTGGCATGAAGCTCCGACCACTTGAAGCCCAGTTGCTCTTCCTTATAAGAAAGGAAGCAATAGCGCTGGTCTATGAGTTGCCATAGAGCATCCAGATTGCCTTGAGGCGTAGCATCATACTCAAAGTCACTCTTCTGGCAAGAGGTGAGCAAGGCAAGCAGAACAGCAATTATAGACAGAAGGCGTTTCACACTATATTCTTAATTATTATCTCTTAATTCTTAATTCCCCAAAGTATCTGACAATACCAAACATGAAGCTGTGGCTGATGTCGTGATACTTCAGGCTACGGGCATTCTGCTGCCTGATGTCGCAGAGATAGCCAGCTCTCAGAGTTATACGCTTCAGGCAAAAGTCCACCATCAGCATTTGCCGGAGGCTAAGTGCATTGCCAGGATGAGCACATAAGATGTCGTGGCCAACACCTTGCTGAGAAATCTCATAATAACTCTCGCCGAACTCGGGAGAGAACATGATGCCCAACATCGGCAAGTCTGCCTGATAGCTGGCTCTCACGGGAAGTCTCCAAAGGTTGAATGTATAAGCAGCTCCAGCCGAAAGAGAAAGGTCGAGGCTGAAATGAGCCTGAGCCGGATTGTTGCCATTCCTGTCGTTATATAGGAAACCAAGGTCTGTACCAATCAAGGCGCCGCCTTTCAAATCGAGGTTCTTCAAGGGCGAATAGTGATAATGCCAACCGGCATCGTATGCCAGACGAGCGCCAAGGTAACTGGCTGTCTCTGCTGGATTGTCGGAAGACGTGAAGGCACCATGAAAAGTGCTTTGGAAGGAGATGTGCTGCTGGGCAAGATGCGTCATTCGCTCACTTTGTGCAAGGAAGCTGATTTGCGTCCCCGAGTATTCCATTGGCGAGAGATAGGTGTCGAGCTGATGTGTCTTGCCAAAGCCCAAGAGAAAGGCTCTGGCAGAGGGCTGCCTTTCGGGCACAGGTTCCAAAGCTTGCTCTGCCTGTGCTGCTGCCGAGAACAAGAATAAAAGAAGAAGGAAGTAATAGCTGTTCCTCATTATCTCATTCTATCATTCTTTCTTATCTAAAAGTCAAAGCTCAGCTGACCATTCATCTCGTCTGCCAACTCCTGCTGGCTCTTTTCATCAGAGCTATCGGAATTCTCCGTATCGTCAGTATTATCTGAATCCTCTGAGTTCTCCTCTTCGGGAGTCGGTTCGGGGAAGCGCAGCGGCTCCAGCTCCTCTACCTTATCTATATGCAGGGTTGTGATGCGCTTGCCGATGGCCTTATAGCCTTTCACGAGGGCAAACTCCTCGACATCGATTTCAAGAGGCTCGCGGAAACTGTCCACACCTCCCATCGTGACGAGCACTCTCGGATAGGCCGTATCGGTGACAAGCACAATGTTCTCGGCAGGCATCTCGTTCATGAAGCTTTGCATGCGAACCGTTGCCTCCAGTTGGAAACGCTTTATATAAAGGAAGTCGCTTTGCTGGCTGTTGAAGTAGATGCAAGTCCAGACCTTGTTGGCATTGTACTTCTCGATGCGGAAGATGTTGTCCTCGTAATGATTGTTGACGTCAAAGTTCGTCAGATAGTAATGTCCGTCCTTCAACATGACAAGCACCTGGTCTTCGCCATCGAATTCTCCAAGATACTTACCTTGCCCATCGTAGTTGAGGCGCTTGATGTCGCTGTCGTACCAAACCTTGCGGCCACCCAAAGTGCTGCTGCCATGGCTCTTGAGCGTCACTTTGCTGACTTCGATTTTGGTAAGCATGTTGCCTTTTGTTCCACGTCCCTTGATGGCAACCTCGCTGAAGTCCTTGTCGAAGAAGACCTTCTTCAGCTTCGGGTTAGGCTTGAGAGCAACCTTGACTACCTCGGCCTCGCCATTGGGATTTGCTGTGAAGTAAAGCACCTTGGAACCTGCATTGCCTTGGGTAAGGTCGTATTCCCTGTCGCGGATTATTGCAGTCACATTGAAGCGCTTGATGAAGCTGACGCCTGTCTTGCCATCGCGATAGACAGCATTATAGATGGTGCGCTCATCATTCTTGCGGAAGACGGCAATATGGATGACCTCCACCTTCTTCTTGTTCTCTTTCTTGCTGCGTTCCGTTTCGCCGATAAAGAGCTTGTCGGCCACGCGAACTATCTTGTAGGTGCCGTCTCTGTAGAAGAGGATGACATCGTCGATATCCGAACAGTTGGAGACAAACTCGTCCTTCTTCAACGATGTGCCGATGAAGCCCTCCTCTCTGTTGATGTAGAGCTTCTCGTTGGCCTCCACAACCTTAGCCGCCGCAATGGTGTCGAAGTTGCGTATTTCTGTCAGACGCGGATGGTCCTTGCCATACTTTTCCTTTATAAAGCGGAACCAGTCGCAAGTCACCTCGACCATGTTCTTCAGCTCGTGGTCTATCTGCTTTATCTCTTTCTTGATGGCAGCAATGTTCTGCTCGGCCTTTTCCTTGTTGAACTTGAGGATGCGAGCCATCTTGATGTCCATCAGTTTCAGGATGTCGTCCTTTGTTACCTCACGCACCATCTTGGGATAGTAAGGCGTCAGGCGCTCGTCAATCCATTCGCAGGCTTCATCCATTGTCTTTGCGCCCTCGAATTCCTTGTCCTTATAGATGCGCTCTTCAATGAAGATTTGTTCAAGGGAGGCGAAGTGCAGGCTTTCCATGAGCTCGCCTCTGCGGATGAGACGCTCTTGTCGGAGCAATGCCAAGGTGTTGTCCACGCTGGAACGAAGCACATCGCTGACAGAAAGGAACTGCGGCTTTCTGTCCTGAATGACGCAGCAGTTGGGCGAGATGCTTATCTCGCAATCCGTGCAGGCATAAAGGGCATCGATTGTCTTGTCGCTTGATGCGCCAGGGGTAAGGTGGATGAGGATTTCAGCTGTCGCGGCTGTGAGGTCTTCCACATTACGAATCTTAATTTTGCCACGCTCGTTTGCCTTCAGAATGCTGTCAATAAAGGTGCTCGGCTTGGAGGCAGTACCAGTTGTCTTTCCGTATGGTATCTCGGTGATAGCCAGCGTCTTGTTGTCTCGCTTCTCTATCTTTGCACGAACACGAACCGAGCCACCTCTTTGTCCGTCGTTGTATTTGGAGACATCTATGCTGCCGCCTGTCGGGAAGTCCGGGTAGAGATGGAATTCCTCGCCATGAAGGTAACTGATAGCAGCATCACATATCTCGACCAGATTGTGCGGCAGAATCTTACAGTTCAAGCCTACGGCAATGCCTTCTGCACCTTGTGCCAGGAGCAGGGGAAACTTGACGGGCAGTGCCACAGGCTCCTTGTTCCTGCCGTCGTAGCTCCATTTCCATTCCGTCGTCTTGGGGTTGAAAACCACATCGAGGGCAAACTTGGAGAGACGTGCCTCAATGTAACGACCGGCAGCTGCGTCGTCGCCTGTAATGATATTGCCCCAGTTTCCCTGGCAATCCACAAGCAAATCCTTCTGTCCGAGCTGCACGAGCGCGTCCTTGATGCTGGCGTCTCCATGCGGATGGAACTGCATGGTGTGGCCCACGATATTGGCAACCTTGTTGTACTTGCCGTCGTCCATTCGCTTCATGGAGTGCATGATGCGCCGCTGCACAGGCTTGAAGCCATCGGTTATGTGCGGGACGGCTCGCTCCAGGATTACGTATGAAGCATAATCCAGGAACCAGTTCTGGTACATCTGGTTCAAGTGGTGCGTAATCCCGTCTGTAATCCTTTCTTCTCTATGTTCAGGCACTTGCGGATTGTCGGTCGTTTGTTCTTCGTTATCTATCATCTGTATGGAGCTGTTTCGTCAAATAATTTGCAAATATACGAATAAGTGATTAAAAAGCCAAACATTTTCCGTTTTTATCCCCTTAACTTTAAACTTTTCAACATTTAGTAGAATTTCGGGCGAGCCCTGAAGGCGTCTTCTATGTGTTCTATCCTGCTTCCTTCGTCGTTATAGATGATGGCCACAATGTCGAACCGGCTTCGGAAGTCAATGCGGTTGGCTTTGAGGAAGGAATCGGCAGCCAGGCAGATGCGTCGCTGCTTCCTCGCATCCACAGCCTCCAAAGGCCCCTGAGCAGAACCGGCTCTGCGCGTTTTCACCTCCACGAAGACAGCCACATCATCCTTCGTGGCAACGATGTCCAGCTCCTTTCGCCCCATGTTCGTCCAGTTGCGCTCCAGGATGCAATAGCCGTGTTGCTCAAGATATTGCGCAGCCATATCCTCCCCCTTCTGCCCTAAATCATTATGCTTAGCCATTTGTTTCCGATTTAATGTCGCAAAGTTATGAAAATAACTGCAAAACCGCAAATGTTTCGGGGCATTTCTGCTTTTGTCGCCACATTCTCCCTGCTTAATTGCTCATCCTGGCAGACAGTGTTTCAAAACACAGCAGGCGAAGTTCGTTGCTGCATCATGATAATTCAATTGCTGCATCATGATAAATCAATTGCTGCATCATGACAAATCAACAGACATAATGTGGTGAGTTGGGTAATGCGGTATGCTGAAAGGGGTAATTTAGCATAGAATGTGCAGAAAAATGGCAGTTTGAGGCTGAGAAATTTGGCGGATATAAGAAAAAGTCATAAATTTGTATCATGAAAATGCTAAACCTAATTCATACAGACATGATTCGACTCAATTTTCTTTGCGCTGCCCTCTTTCTGTTGCTGGGGGCGACGACGATAAACGCTCAAGAAGAGGAAAAGACGCTCTCCTACCCTCAAATCTTCTTCGGGATGCAGGGAGGCGCCCAGACGACGCTTACCGACAAGCACAATCAGGAACTGATCACCCCCACGGCAAGCCTTAGCGTCGGCTCGTTCTTCACGCCTGTCGTTGGTGCTCGGCTGCATTTCAACGGCATCTGGAACAAAGGCGGTTACGAGGACGAGATGAGCGACTTCAAGTACAAATACAAGTACCTGACCACCGACATTGACTTGATGGTCAACCTCGTGACGCTCTTCGGCAAGAAGAACTACTATCCGGTGAACGTCTATCTTATAGGAGGAGCTGGCTTGAACTATGCTTGGGACAACGACGACGCCTATGCTCGCAGGGACAAGCTGGTGCTTGCCTACGACGGGGGACGCTTCAGCCATAATGCCCGCATTGGTGCGCAGTTCGATTGCAACTTCTCTAAACATTTCAGCTTCAACCTGGAAGTGGCTGCCAATACGCTCAAAGACCGCTATAACAGCAAGATGTCGGGCAAGGGCGACTGGCAACTGACGGCTCAGGTGGGCGTGGCCTATAAGTTCGCTGCGAAGAAAGGCGAAAAGGGGAACGATGCCAAAGGTGAAAAGGTGAAAAGTTCAAAAGGCGAAAAGAGCCAAGAGGCAGAGCAGGCCGAGGTGTGGGAGACGCGTCATGACACCATTTGGTACGACGAGGTTGTAGAGACGCCCAAGGATGCGAGGGGCTTTATGACTTGGACGGTCTTCTACGATGCCAGCAAGAGCGACTTTGAGGCAAACGAGCAATTGGCCGAAATAGGAGCGTTCCTGAAGAACTGGCGCGACTGCAAGGTCGAGGTGAAATCCTATGCGGATGCCAAGACGGGCAATCCCGAGAAGAACCTCGCTCTCTCGAAAGAGCGCCTCGCGAAAGCCGTAAAGGCCTTGAAGGATGCCGGCGTGCCTGCCGCTTCCATCACATCCCAATATTTTGGCGACACCATCCAGCCCTTTGCCGATAACGACAAGAACCGCGTCACAATCATCAATGCCACAGGCAAAAGGGACGGTACAGACAAGAAAACCGTCAAGAAGTTCAAGACCAAGGAGGTGCGCTACAGAGTCAAATAAGCTCCTTCTCTGATGCTTCGGCGCTTTCCGCCTGCGCCTGAGCACCTGCTGGAGCGCACCGAGGCGCCCTGTTAAGTGCGGAGCACGAACTCTTCCGCCTCGGCCAACGTGTCGAGCTTGCCCACATCCATGAGCCTTAGACCGGGCTGGACATAGCCGTAGATGGGCTCCTGGGCGCAGACTTTCAGGTAGAAATCTATGATGCCGAATTTCTCGGGGAACTCTCCAAAGTAACTGAAAAGCCTCGGGTTCATGTAGTGAACGCCGGCAAAGGCGTATTTGTGATAGAGCTTGGCGTCGAGATTGGGATAAGGGCTGCGGACTTCTCCTGTCGCGATATTCGTCCATCCCACAAGCCTCATGTCATCATCAAAGAGGAGATAGCGCTGCGTCTCGCGTTCGCTTACCAACAAGGTTGCAGCCCGTTTCGCTCCGTGCTCCGTGCTTCTTGCCCCTGCCTTTGCGAAGGCCTGCAGGTCGACATTGCTCAAGATATCGACATTATGGATGAGGAACCCTTCTTGGGCATCGCGAAGAAGAGGGGCTGCATGCTTGATGCCGCCGCCTGTTTCGAGAAGTTCCGCCCGTTCGTCGGAGAAGTAGATGTGCATGCCCATGGGATGCGCCTGGCACCAATCCTCTATCATGTCGGCAAAGTGGTGGACATTGATGACAACATCGCTGAATCCTGCTGCCTTCAACTTCTCAAGAAGGTGCTCGAGCAGGGGCTTCCCTCCAACGGGAACAAGGGCTTTGGGCATCGCGTCGGTAAGAGGTTTGAGGCGAGTGCCAAGCCCTGCGGCAAATATCATGGCACGGGCAGGCGTGAGCACCTGCTCTATCTTTTGCTCGCGATGGCAGATGTGAACCTCGATGCCAAACTTCTTGTGGATGTATTCCCCCAAATGCTGGGCACAATAGACGCTTCGATGCTGACCGCCTGTGCAGCCGAAACTGAACATGAGGTTGGTGAAGCCTCTTTGCAGATAGCGCTTGATGTGGGCATCCGCCAACTTGTAAACGCTCTCCAAAAAGGTCAGGATTTCTCCATCATCCTCAAGGAAACGGATGACAGGCTCGTCGAGTCCTGTCAGTTTCTTGTAGGGCTCGTAGCGCCCGGGGTTGTGCGTGCTTCTGCAATCGAAGACATAGCCGCCTCCATTGCCGCTCGTGTCCTCGGGAATGCCTTTTCCGTATGAGAAACTGAACACGCGAACCACCAGCGGCCCTTGTGCATCGTAACGGGAGAAGGTGGCAGGACCGTCCTGCGGATGCGCAGTATAAGGGTTGAGTTCTGTGGTCTTCAGTCCGTCCGCTCGCTTCACCGATTCCTTTGGCTCCGGGGCAAACTGAGGCATGGCGACAAGCGCCTTGAGCACCTCATTCAGATAGGGATAGGGGCAACCGCCTTCTGCAAGCAAGTCGCGAAGGCTTTCCATTGCCGGCGGGATGCTCTCCAGAAAGTGCTTCTTGCGCTCGAAGTAGCCTCTGAAACCGTATGCCCCAAGCACTTGAAGCAGCCGGAACAGGACGCAGAGCTGCAGGCCCTGGCGGAACTGCTTCTCGCTGACCTCCTGATATTGCTTGAGGTTTTGCAGATAGACCTTGATGAGTTCCTGCCGGAGCCTCTTGGGATAGCGGGCAGACGCTTGCCAAAGGAAGCTTGCCACATCATATTGCACGGGTCCTCGCCTGCCTCCCTGAAAGTCGATGAAGTAAGGATTGTCCTGGGCATCGAGCATCACATTCCTTGCCTGGAAGTCGCGATACATGAAGGCACCGCCGGGGATGCTCACTATGTCGCGAGCCATCAGCTGGAAGGAGGCCTCGAGCTTCAGTTCATGGAAGTCGAGCCCCGTGGCTTTGAGGAAGCAATATTTGAAGTAGTTGAGGTCGAAGAGGACATTCGTCTCGTCGAGCGCCTCCTGCGGATAGCAATGAGAGAAGTCGAGCCCTCTTGCCCCACGAATCTGCATGGCAGGCAGAGCGGCAATGGTTCGCTTGAGCAACTCCTTTTCGTGGGCATTGTAACGGCCTCCAGCCTCTCGCCCACCTTTCAAGGCACCGAAGAGCGACTTGTCCCCAAGGTCGTTCTGCAGGTAGCGCAAGCCGTCCTTGCTCTCTGCAATCACCTGAGGCACAGGCAGACCAGCCTCTGCGAAATGTCGGGCAAGATAGCAGAAGGCATGATTCTCGTCCCTGCTTGTTCCGATGGCTCCGATGAGTGTGCTGCCATCAGTTCCCCTCATGCGATAGTACTTGCGGTTGCTTCCGGCACCCGGGATGGCTTCCACATCGGCTACATCAAGGCCTGTCGCTTCCTTATACAGTTTCTTCAGTTCTTCCATAGAGAGAATGTCAACTCCTCATCCGATTGGTTTATGCTTTATTTCAGGTACAAAGATACGACTTATTTTTAAATTTCCCGCAAAGTGCGGAAAAAATTCTCCGAAGCAGGGGAAATGTTTCGCCTGTCGTATCCGATTCTTGGTGCGAAGCCTGCAAATACCGGGGCGCAAACTACGAACATCCATACGCAACCTGCGTCTCTACATTTTAAGCTTGCGCATGAAGCATGCGATATGGATAAGGGAAGAACCCGATAGCCTGCGATCCGTTTGCCCGCACAAGCGGCTATGTATTCACCTCTTGTTGTTCCATATTCCATTGATGCGGCGGCGCACCACTATGCAGTTGGCAATGCTCACGATAATGAAGAGCAGCAGGCCAAGCAGGATGGCTGGCAGTATGCTCCCCCCTTGCATCTTGGGGAAGACGGTGGCAAGCATCTGCATGTATTGGGTGCGGAGGCATAGGAGGGCGACGACGGCGAGCAGGAAGACGAGCAGATTGATGCCGACGGTCAGCATCTGATAGGGCAAAGCCACTCGCCCCCGACTGTAGCCGATGAGCAGGAGCGTACGCATCTTGTCGCTGTTCTTCTCGACAAGCAGGTATATCGAGAGCATCAGGATGTAGAAGCTCAGCAGGGAGATGAGCAGGCCTACCGTCATCACGATGCCCGAGACGAGGCGCAGGAAGAAAGTCATGCGACCGGCATCGAGCTTGTCGTCCTCAATCTCGTAGCCCTTCCCGTTGATATAGTTCACGATGGCATCATCTGCAGGATTGCCGACTTCCAGGATGATGCGCGACGGCTCGGCATCGGCATCTGGCGCATACCTTTCGTTGCTCCAACGGATGAAGCTCTCGGGGGCGAGTATCGTGTTGAGCCGCGTGCTGAAGCCTATCACCTTGCCCCTGATGAACTCGTTCCTGCCGTTGCCCCGCATGGAAATAACCATCTCCACCAGTCCGGCTACGCTCTCCGATATCTTGGGCAAGTTCTGGCTTTGTGCAAAGCCGAAGTTGTAGATGGCAAGATAGGTGCGCGGCAGGATGATGGGCACCACCTCGTCGCCTTCGTTGAAGTGCCATTTCTGCAGGTCCGCATCGACAAAAGCGTCGGGCACGCTCTCGAAGAACATCTCGGTGCCGAGTTGCGCCACGCCATCGATGCCCATGCTGCAGGAGACCTTGTACTGGCTGGCCGTGAAAGCCCCCACCCTCTTGGCAAAAGGCTGAGAGGCGAGCTCGTTCATCTCCTTTTCGGAGAAGGTGCTGACGGAACCGAGGCCGATGGTGCCCAGCGCTGAGATGCGTTTGCTGAGGATGAGGAAGTCGGGACGGATGAAGCCGTCCTCTTCCGAGAAGACGGGCTTGACGTCGCGATAGAACTGCAGGGAGAGCAGCACGATGAGCATCCCCAAGAGGTTTGCGAAGAAGAAACCTGCAAGCTGCGGCAGGCTGATGTGCCTACGAAGGAGTTTCCAGACTAAGTTCATAGGCTATAGGTTTTGTCGTAAGGCAACGCCATGTGCTTGCCGATGCTGGTGATGATGATGCCGGCTCCCTGCCTTTGTGCCTCGGCAACCATGATGTCGGCCATCGCCTTCGAGTTCTCGTCGTCGAGATGAGAGATGGGCTCGTCGGCAAGCAGGAAGTCGAAAGGCTGGACGAGGGCGCGAATCATGGCAACTCGTTGCTGCTGGCCAAAGCTCATGAGACGGACGGGAGCCTCTATCTTGTCTGCTATGCCCAGCGCTTCGAACCACAGCTCTATCTCTTTTCTCGTCTTATGAGCGGCAAGGCTGTTCTTTATCTCGACGTTCTCCATTGCCGTGAGTTCGGGGAAGAGCCGCAGCTCCTGAAAAAGCATGCTGATGTGCTTTTGGCGCAACCCTGTCCAGTCCGCAGCCTTCAGCTTTCTGCTGTCCTTGCCGTCGAAAAGGATGCGGCCGTCGAAATCATGCCGATAGCCGATGATAAAGCTGCAAAGCGAACTCTTGCCCGTGCCGCTTTGAGCTTCTATAAGGTAGGTCTTGCCCTTCTCGAAGGAGACCTGTTGCCGCCAAATCTCGCTCTTGATGTCCGTCCTTTGCAGGAAGACATTCGGCAGGGCGTTGTCAAGAGAAATAGTATTCATCGATGGCTGTCACTCTCCTGTTACGAGCGTCAAGAGGCTCGAGATGATGTCCTTGACGGGTTTCCTTGTTTCGATGCTCAGCTCCAGGCTTTGCGGGGAGTCGGCGGTCAGGGAGACGCGGTCGAAGGCATCGGCCAGGTCGCGCACCTGAGGCATGGTCCTCAGCAGGATGGCAAGGCCGGGATAGGCGTCGATGACTTGACCGATATTGAGCGACGCGCAGAGGTATTTGCCTTTTGCTGCGCTCTGGAAAGCATCTTTGGGAGCTTGCGCGAACGCATTTTCAGCCATCTTATCGTTCGAAGCCATATAGAGCATGTTGCCGCGCACGCCAAAGAAAGCCCGAAGACCTTCATATTCAAACGCGAAATCGCTTGCGCCAACCTTTCTCACCATGCTCCAATCCCCTGCATTCTTCAGGAAATCCGTATTGGCAAGAGAGGCCGTAAGGATGAAATCGGGGCGCTGGAGGTCGAGCTTGGGCACAGCTATCGAGACATCGCCATTGATGGCCTTCAGCATCATATCGACATCCACATTCATATTCAGGGCAAGGAGAATGCTCCTCAGCTGGGGTACTTCGCGAAGAAGGGGCAGAAGCCGCTCGCCATTCATGTTGAAGCAAACCCACAGGAAAGGCTTCTCGGGACCGATACCGGCAAGGCTCCCCTTGATGGGAGCCAGCGGCAGGGAACTGAAATCCGTCGTCAGGTTTGCCGAAAGGCTGATATCCTTCTTCCCAATCTGCAGAGCGGCATTGAGGATGGCGTCGGAAACGCCTGCCGGAAGCTGCCTGGCATACTGCTCGGGGATGCCTCCAAGGGGCGTGCTCATGCGGAAGACGCCGTCTTGCTTGCTGGCTTTGTCCAAGGCCTCCACCTCTTTTCTGTCTTGCGACATGAGCTTCGCCATCTCATCCCGCAGCGCATCCGGAGCAGTCGAGCTCGAGGCATCGCACAGCAGCACCTTATCCCTATCCATGCAACCGATGCCGCCGCTGCCCGCCAGCCATTGCAAACCGCCATGTTCCTCACATTCAATGCCATACGAACTGATGGTCTTGAGCAGCTTATCGGCATCCTTGATGTTCAGCGTAATGCCCGTAACACCTTTTTCCGTCGAGAAAGCATAGACGGGTTTCGCAAGGTCGAGGGCTTCGAAGAGGTCTTCATAGTTCACGAAAAGCTTCATCAACTTATCTTGCTTCAACCCGAGCCCCTGAATGAGCTCAGCAGGTTCGAGCACCGCCACCGCAGTAGCATCCTCGGGCAAGACGTCGCGAGCCTTGTCGCTGTCGCGATGGAAAAACCAGTAGGCAGCCGCAGCCCCAACGAGCAGCAAGCAGGCGAGGGCAATAATGAGTTTCTTCATACCTTATTTATTATTATAGGTGATTTGCCTGCAAATTTACGAATAATTCGCGAGACTGCAATGCATTTACCGATAAAAGATGAAGACTGAGCAAGATTCAAGCCGGTATCGCCCATGCCGGCAGCCTCCGCCGCCCAGCTTTTCACCCCATAAAAGCCAACACGCCACGCCTTATTCATTGATTCATCATGATGCAGCAATTGATTTATCATGATGCAGCAATTGATTTATCATGATGCAGCAACGAACATCCCCTGCGGCGTTGACCTTCATCGCCTCTTTAACTTGCTGTCGTTCCACATGCGCCTGAGCACCGAAAGAGCGCAAAAAGGTATTTTCGCTCGGAAATATCCAAATAAATTTGGCATTTCGCTCGCTTATTCGTACCTTTGCAGAATGAACTTCGATTTAATCTCCGACTATAAACCTACGGGCGACCAGCCCGAAGCCATCCATCAACTGACCGAGGGCGTCCGGCAGGGCGTGAAGGCGCAGACCTTGCTGGGCGTGACGGGCAGCGGCAAGACGTTCACCATCGCCAACGTCATCAAGAACATCAACCGCCCTACCCTCATCCTGTCGCACAACAAGACGCTCGCCGCTCAGCTATATGGCGAGATGAAGCAGTTCTTCCCGCATAATGCTGTAGAGTACTACGTCAGCTACTACGACTACTATCAGCCCGAAGCCTACATGCCCTCCACAGATACCTATATCGAGAAGGACTTGGCCATCAACGATGAAATCGACAAGATGCGTCTGGCCGCCACCAGCGCATTGCTTTCGGGCAGGCGCGATGTCATCGTGGTGAGCAGCGTATCGTGCATCTACGGAATGGGCAATCCGTCCACCTTCTTCGAGTTCCTGCTCGAGTTGCATGCCGGACAGAAGATAGACCGCAACGAACTCCTTCGCAGGCTCGACGAGCTGCTGTATGTCCGCAATGACATTTCCCTTTCCAGAGGAGAATATCGTGTGAAGGGAGACACCATAGATGTTGCCCTCGCATACAGCGACTTCCTGCTCCGCATCACGCTTTGGGGAGACGAAATTGAGGGAATAGAAGAGCTTGAATATGAAACGCTTGTACGCATTCAGCTCTACGACCAGTATAAGATATATCCTGCCAATCTTTTCATTACGGCCAAGGATGCTCAGGAGCGAGCCATTGTGGAGATTCAGGAAGATTTGCGTGCTCAGGTCGCATGGTTTGAGAGTCAAGGCAAGGAGCTTGAGGCAAAGCGCCTGTATGAGCGTGTCACCTACGACATCGAGATGATTCGCGAGCTGGGGCATTGCTCAGGAATTGAGAACTATAGCCGCTATTTCGATGGCCGCAAGCCAGGTACACGCCCCTATTGCCTGCTCGACTTCTTCCCCAAGGACTTCCTGATGGTCATAGACGAAAGCCATGTGTCTGTTCCGCAGATACATGGCATGTATGGCGGCGACCAATCCCGCAAGACAACGCTCGTGGAGTATGGCTTCCGCCTGCCTGCTGCAAAGGACAACCGGCCGCTCAAGTTCGAGGAGTTCCAAGAACTGACAAACCAGGTGATTTATGTCAGCGCCACACCTGCCGATTATGAGATTGCAGAGAGCGAAGGCGTTGTGGTTGAACAAGTTATCCGTCCCACAGGCCTCCTCGACCCAAAGATTGACGTCCGTCCTACAGAAAACCAGGTGGACGACCTCATGGAAGAGATTCAGCAATGCATCGAGAGGAAAGAGAGGGTTCTTGTTGTGACCTTGACAAAAAGAATGGCCGAGGAACTGACGGAATACCTGTTGGGAACAGGCATTCAAGCCACTTATATTCATAGCGACGTGGACACATTGGAGCGTGTCCGCATCCTTTCTGAGCTTCGGGCAGGCGTTTATGATGTGCTTGTTGGCGTCAACCTTTTGAGAGAAGGACTCGACTTGCCGGAGGTTTCGCTTGTTGCAATCCTCGATGCAGACAAGGAGGGGTTCCTTCGCAACGCAAGAAGCCTGACACAAACGATTGGACGAGCGGCCCGCCATGTGAACGGACGAGCCATCATGTATGCCGACACGATTACAGACAGCATGCAGGCCACCATCAACGAGACAAGCCGCCGAAGAGAAAAGCAGCTAAAATACAATGCTGAGCATGGGATTACGCCAACACAAATTCGCAAGGCTCAGACGATGGGCAACCTCATGCAACACGGCGGACAGGCAGAACAGGCAGCATACGTAGAGCCTCATTATGAAGTACTTGCAGTTGCCGAAGCCGCAACGCTTACCACCGAACAGAAACAGAAACGCATAGCAAGCCTTGAGAAGAAGATGAAGGAAGCAGCCAAGCGTCTCGAGTTCGTCGAAGCTGCCATCCTTCGCGACGAAATGCTCCGCCTGAAGGCTGAAATGTAAGAGCCGAGGAAGTTACTTCTATAGGGCATCGATAGCCGTTTATGACTGAAGTCACGAGAAGTGAAATGTACTCTGGCTTCCGACTCGTTTCATTCTCCGAAGATTTCGGCGAGCTTCGCTATCAGTTGCTGCCGCTCGTCATCAACAAATCCATGCTCTTCGTAAGGGGAGAAGATGACTTGACCATCGGGGGCGAGCAGGACAAACGTGGGGAAACCACTTATCGAATACAGGTCGGATGCCGAAGTGCGCTTCTTTTGCGAGTCGGTTGTTTCGTGCATCATGGGCCAGGGACATGCATGCTGACCGAGCGCATAACGCCAGGCATTGGGGTTCCTGTCTGCGGAGATGCCGATGATGAGCAGGCCCTGCTCGTGATACTTCTCATGGAATTCCATCAGCATGGGGAAAGAGCGGATGCAGGGACCGCACCACGATGCCCAGAAGTCGAGCAGGACATACTGCCCCTTGCCTGCATATTCGGACAGGCGATGCACGGTGCTGTCGGGCAACTCAGCCTCAAAGTCGATGAACGGCTTGCCGATGACAGACAGTTCAGGCTTGGGCTTAAAGTTGAGTTCGCGCCATTTTTGGTTTACCTTGTCCCATGCCAATATTGAAATAAACGCAAGCACAAGAATGAGCAGCGTGTAGAGAATAACCTTCACTATCTTTCGGAGAATCTGCTTCATCTTTTTACCTTATATTTTCATTGGAGTTAGAGGAAGATAGAGGAAGATATGTGGCTTTGCCACGAAGATAGAGGACAATAGCTCTGGCACCTGGTTGTATCGTCTTTTATCTTCTTCTATCTTCTTTTATCTTCTTCTATCTTCTATTATTATATAGTGCTGCTTTCACTCCCCGAAGATTTCGGCGAGCTTCTCTTCAAGCATATAGTCGCGAAGGTCGTTGTCGATAATGTTGCCCTCGCCGTCGAGAAGGATGTTGGCTGGGATGCCCTTGATGTCGTAAGTCTTCGCGCCAAGGCTGTTCCAGCCTGCCAAGTCGCTCAGATGCACCCACGGCATCTTCATCGTATTGATGGCACGAAGCCAAGCATCCTTGTTTGTGTCGAACGAGATGGCAACGATGTCGAGTCCCTTTGCGTGATACTTCTCGTAGCAGGCAGTCACGTTAGGCATTTCGGCACGACACGGGCCGCACCACGATGCCCAAAAGTCGATGAGCACATAGCGGCCTTTGCCGCACCATTCGCTCAGGCGGCGCTCACGGCCTGTGGTGTCGTTCATGGCGATGTCCGTGAATTTGTTCCCGATGGCACGCGCCGTCTGGCTTTGACGCTCTTTTTGATACTCTTCTTGCATTTGGGACATGTGTGCCTTCGCTTCCTGCATGGCAGGATGGTTCTCGTATGGTACACCTGGACGGAATA
>JAEEGH010006012.1_pt1 | contig 30011 bp, 22 predicted proteins | sample 9134181 | NCBI WGS metagenome assembly JAEEGH01 (sample SAMN16246544, study PRJNA631951) | gut metagenome | biome: gut microbiome; feature: rumen; material: DP-attached | host: Bos | place: Iran: Karaj | collected 2018-10
GTGGTAGGGGAGCGCCTCGGTCAGGCCGCGGTACACGGCGAAGGCGCCGCCCCATTCGCGGTTCTCCTCACCGTAGGCGATCAGGGACGCGTCCTTGTAGAAACGGTCGATGATGGCCTCGAAAACGCCGTCGCGGAAGTTGTAGAGCTTCATGCTGCTGACGGGCTTGCCTTCGGCGTCCTTGTAGAAACGGGTCTTGCCGGCGATCTGCTTGACGCGCGGGTTCTCTTCCATCGGATGGTTGACTTCGGGCTTGGCGTCGCTCAGGGAGTCGATGCTCTGGTTGGAGAACATCATGTCGCCGAGGAGTTCGCTCTCCTTCACGAGGTCCATGCGCGGGGATACCTCGGGATCGATGGCGAGCTTGTACATTTCGAAGATGACGTCCTTCATGTCGGCCTGCACCTTGTCGAGGTCGGCCTGGGTGGCCACGCCCGCTTCGATGAGCTTGTTGCCGAAGGCCACGATGCAGTCTTCCTTCTGCCAGGCTTCGATCTCCTCCTTGGTGCGGTAGGATGACTGGTCGCTCGGGGAGTGTCCGCTGTAGCGGTAGGTCACGACGTCCAGGAGGGCCGGTCCGAGCTTCTGCTCGAGGAGGGCCTTCTTGCGGCGGAATGCGTCGATGACGGCGAGGGGATTGTAGCCGTCCACGCGCTCGGCGTTCCAGGCGTCGGGCTTGAATCCTGCGCCCAGGCGTGCCGGGAAGGTGTATCCCATGGTCTCGCCGCGGGTCTGGCCGCCCATCGCGTACTGGTTGTCCATCACGTTGATGAGGACGGGAAGTCCGCCCTTCATGTCGCCCTCCCAGAGGGTGTTGAACTGGTCCATGGATGCGAAGGTCATGCCCTCGAGGACCGGGCCGCGGGCCATTGCGCCGTCGCCGAGGTTGGCGACCACGATGCCCTTCTTGCGGTTGACCTTCTTATAGAGAGCTGCACCCACGGCGATGGATCCGCTGCCGCCCACGATGGCGTTGTTGGGATAGATGCCGAAGGGGGTGAAGAAGGTGTGCATGCTTCCGCCCAGGCCCTTGTTGAAGCCGGTAGTGCGGGCGAAGATCTCGGCGATGGCGCCGTAGATGAGGAAGCGCACTCCGAGTTCCTTGGTGCTGCCCTTGAATCCTTTCTTGGCCACGTTTACGGTGGCGCCGCCCCAGAACTCGTTCATTATCTTCTCGAGTTCCTTCTCGGGGAGGATCTCGATGCTGCGCAGGCCCTTGGCGAGGATTTCGCCGTGGCTGCGGTGGCTGCCGAAGATGAAGTCGTCGGTGGTAAGATTGTAGGCCATACCTACGGCCGCTGCCTCCTGACCTGCGGAAAGGTGGGCGGGGCCGGGGTTGTTGTACTCCACTCCATTGTATCCGCCGGTGGTCTTGACCAGGTTGAGCATGGTCTCGAACTCGCGGATGGTGAACATGTCGCGGTAGATGCGGAGGAGGTCCTCCTTGGTGAAGTTGCCCTCTTTAAGTTCGTCCTTTACAGTCTTCTTGTACTGCATTACGGGGATTTCGGGGAACTTGATCTCGTGCTCTTTCGGGCGGAGGGTGATCTCGGGATCGATATAAAGTGATTTAGGCATGGCGGTTATCTAATTGAAAATGCGGTTTCTTTGATGATTTCAGATACGGTAGGATGGGGGAAAACCACCTCTTTGAGCTGCTCGAGGGTCATCTCCTGCTCGATTGCGATGCATGCTGCATTGATGATCTCGGAGCAGGGGTTGCCCAGCATGTGGACTCCCAGAACCTCGTGGTACTTCGCGCCCACTATGATCTTGCAGATGCCCTCGCCGCGCTCGTTCTCGGCTACAAAGCGACCGGAATAGGCCATGGGGAGCTTGACGACCTTGTAGTCTATGCCCTGCTTCTTGGCTTCCTCCTCGGTGATGCCTGCGCCTGCGACCTCAGGGTTGGTGTAGACAACGCCGGGGATGGCGTTGTAGCGCATATGGTCTTTCTTGCCGAGTATATTGTTCACGGCAACCTCGCCTTCGCGGGAAGCAGTGTGTGCGAGCATCGAGAATCCGGTCACGTCGCCCGCGGCGTAGACGCCAGGAACGTTCGTGCGCATGTGCTCGTCCACCTTGATGCCGTAAGGACGGCCTGCGGGGTTGAGGGCGAGCTCCACGCCGAGATTCTCGAGACCGAAGCCCTGGAGATTGGCCCTGCGGCCGACGGAAACGAGGATCTTGTCCCCGCTGACGCGCTGTACCTTGCCTTCGGGATCTTCATACACGACCGTGTTGCCTTCGATTCCGGTGACCTTGCACTTGAGGCAGAAGACGATGCCGCGCTTTTCGTACTGCTTCTGGAGCATGGAACTGATTTCGTCGTCCAGGGGGCCGAGGATCTTGGGAAGCATCTCCACCACGGTGACCTTGGTGCCGAGGGTGCTGTAGAATGCGGCGAATTCCATTCCGATTACGCCGCCGCCGATGACTACCAGCTCCTTGGGCTGCTCTTCGAGGGCGAGGATCTCACGGTTGGTGACGATGACGTCGCCCGCTTCCTTGAGGCCCGGGAACGGAGGAACCGCTGCCTCGGAACCGGTGCAGATGAGCAGGTTCTTCGCGGTGTAGGATTCTTCTCCGGCCTTCAGGGTGATGCCTTCCTTGCCTCGGCCTTCTATGAAGGCTTCCTGCTCGACCACGGTCACCTTGTAGGCCTTCATGGCGGCCTTCACGCCTGCGACGAGTTTCTTGACGACCTTGTTCTTGCGGGCCACGATCTCCTCATACTTGAAGGTGGGATTCTCGGTGTAGACCCCGTAGTGGTCGCCGTCTTTTGCATAATTGTAAACCTTTGCGCTGTAGAGCAGGGTCTTGGTGGGGATGCATCCTTCGTTGAGGCACACTCCGCCGAGGCTCTTGCGCTCGAACAGTACTACATTCAGACCTTCGGCTCCAGCCCTTTCCGCGGCAACGTATCCGCCCGGGCCTCCGCCGATAATCGCTAAATCAAAAATCTGTTCCATTATAATAGTTTTGTTTTTAGAATTCAACTTCCAGCGTCTCTATCTGAGTCGCGACTTCTTTCAGGAACTTCGTGGCCTCGCCGCCGTCGATTGCACGGTGGTCGTAGGTGAGGCTCAGGCCGAGGTACGGCACGAACTCATACTGCCCTTCGGTATTAAGTTTAGGGCGGGGAACCAGGGTGCCTACGCCAAGGATGGCGCTCTGCGGCACGTTGATGATGGGGGTGAACCATTCAACCCCATATCCTCCCAGGTTGGAAACCGTGAAGCTGCCGGCCTCTGCCGCGAGCAGGTCGGGATTGAACGAGCCCTTCTTGCAGGCGTCGGCGGCTTTCTTGAGTTCCTTGCTGAGGGAGATTATGTCGAGGGTGTCAGCGCCCTTGATGACGGGAACCATCAGGCCGCGCTCCGTATCGACGGCGCAACCAAGGTTGACGGCCTTGAAGAGACGCATGGCATCCCCGAGGCAGTGGGAATTGACGTTCGGGAACTTCTGCAGGGCCTTGACTACCGCGAAGCAGACGAAATCGTTGATGGTGATGTTGGCGTCGATCTTGCCTTCTTCGAGGGCTTTCTTGGCCTTCTTGCGGAGGGCCTGGATCTTGCGGGCGTCCGCTCCGAGCATGTGGGTGAGCTGTGCGGAGTTCTGCAGGGAATTGTACATGCTCTTTGCGATAAGCTTGCGCATGTTGCTCATCTTCACGGTCTCGAATTCGGTTCCTTCGCCGGGGATGTCGGTGTGGTTGGGTTTCCAGGTCTTGAGGTCTCCGCCCTTGACGGTGCCCGCGAGGCCGCTGCCTTCTCCGGCAACCATTCCGCCTTCAGCCATCTTCGCCTTTGCAAGGCCTGTGAGGGGCACTGCGGCTGCGATTACGTCGCGCTCGATGATGCGTCCACCGGGGCCGCTTCCCGCCACCGCGTCAAGGTTGACGCCTTTTTCTTCCGCCAATTTCCGTGCTCTGGGTGATGCTGGAGCGCCAGGAGTTGCTGTGGTTGCTGTGGGTGTGGTTTCCGATTCGGACGCCATATCCGCCCTCGGATGTAGAGGGAGGGGCCCAGCTTGGCTGGGAGGGGCCACGGAGTGGTCGGCTTGAGAAGCGGATACCGCACCCGCGGCGGAGGGAGCAAATTCGGCGAAGGACTCGCCGGGCTGCCCGATGACCATGACATTGGAAAGGACGGGGATCTCGTCACCGTCCTTGTAAAAAATAGCGAGGACGATGCCCTCTACCTGGGATTCTTCTTCGAAGGTGGCTTTGTCGGTTTCGTATCCGAAGAGGATATCACCTACTTTAACGGAATCACCGACCTTTTTCTTGAATTCGGAGACTATGCAGCTCTCCACGGACTGGCCCTGTTTGGGCATTATCACGACTTGTGCCATTATTTGGTTTTAGTAAATACTCTTTTAGACAACAAAAATACTCAGAATCCTGATGAACTGCAAATTTTGACCAGGTATAGAAGTTTGATTTTTGGCAATTGGATTGTGAATTTTGAGAATTTGCTAAATTTGTGGAAACAATTCAGGCGATGAGCAATAAAGTTGTCATTTTTTCCGCCCCTTCCGGTTCGGGCAAAAGTACCATCGTACAGCATATCCTTGGGCTTCATCCTGAGATGGAATTCTCTGTTTCTGCCACGTCCAGGGCGCCCCGCGGCACCGAGCGTGACGGCGTGGAGTATTACTTCCTTACAGCGGAGGAATTCCGCCGCAGGATAGAGGCCGACGCGTTCGTTGAATTTGAGCAGGTCTATACCGATCGATACTACGGAACTTTGAAAAGTGAGGTGGAGCGTATCTGGTCCGAGGGGCACGTGATCATCTTCGACGTGGACGTAAAAGGGGGCGTGAACCTGAAGAAATATTTCGGCGATGCCGCGCTTTCGGTGTTCATCAAAGCTCCTTCAGTGGAGGTGCTGAGACAGCGGCTTCTCGCCCGCAAAACCGATTCGCTCGAGGCTATCGAAGAGCGTGTGGCCAAGGCTGAGGAAGAAATGACTTATGAAGATAAGTTCGACTATGTGCTTGTGAATGATGACCTTGCGACCGCGTTTGCCGATGCCGAGAGGGTTGTCGACAGTTTCCTTTCCGAATGAAGATAGCAGTCTATCCCGGTTCCTTCGACCCTCTGCACATTGGGCACAAGGCAATCCTCGAATATTTGACCGAGGATGGCGGATTCGACCGCACCTATCTGATAGTATCTCCCCAGAATCCTTTTAAGGATCCGTCCAAGGCGCTGAACGCCCGCAGACGTTATGAGGCGGCGTGCGAGGCGGTGGCCAGGCATCCGTCGCTGAAGGTGAAGGTGGATGACATCGAGTTGGGGATGGATCCCCCGAATTATACCATCCGCACGCTGGATGCCCTGAAGGCCAGGGAGCCGGGCAATGATTTCACCCTTGTGATCGGAGCCGACAACCTTGCCGGGTTGCCACGCTGGCGCTGCGTCCGGCGCATCCTTTCCGACTACGAAATCGCCGTTTATCCTCGGCCAGGGTTCGATTCCGCCGCCCTGTTGGACGACCTTCGGGAATACTGTCGCCGGCAGCATGTGCGTTGCCGCGTCACTTTGATAAATGCTCCGCTTGTAGACGTTTCCTCTACCCAGATCCGCGAGGCTCTTGCCCGCGGTCGGGATGTCTCCCGTTGGTTGATGTAGCCGTTGCGGCCATCTGCCTTTGTATCAGGCGATTACGTGAAAGCCTCTGGTGAAAATGTACCAGAGGCTTTCATGTAAGTTACTGAAGATGAGGATGTTGGCGGCTACAGGCTGAAACGGACGGTAGTGTCGTAATCGTTCCAGTTGCGGAGGGCCAGGGTGATGTTCTGCTGGTCATAGACGTTGCTGTACTGGGTGTCTTCCACGGTGCCGTCTTCCCATATCAGATCCTTCCAGTGCACCATCGCGAGACATTCCTGGGCCTGCTCCAGGGAAAGGGTTCCGGAATGCTCCGCAAGATATGCCCCCGCAGTCTCGTAGCGCCACCAGCTCTTGCTGTGGGGGTTGCCCACTGCGATGTCCGGAACGGTCGTATAGTACTTCGGCGAGAGCAGGTGATTGGTCACCAGTATGGATTTCTCGGAAGGATCCTTGCGCACAATCATGGACTTCCATCCGTCTTCCTTGTCGAATTCCAGCACGGCGCAGTCGCCGGAGGCATCGGCAATCATGTAGTGGTAGCCGGATCCGACGGCGGCGTCATGCCTGATATCCAGCGTTGCGGCGAGGTCCAGGGCTTCCTGTACGGTGGCGCAGCGGTCCAGCCAGAGGCGCATTATGATGGTCGTGCCGACCTTATGCTTTCCGCTTTCCTGGCACGCGGCCTGCCCGGGAAGGGCCATTATGGATGTGCAGAGGCCCTTTTCGTTGATTCCGTCTACGGGTGCATAGATGGCTGCGAGGCAGTTAACTTTCCCCATGAACTTGACCGGAAGCTTGTCGAGGCCGTAGCCGAAATGGGACATGTCGCTGACCGCAATCGACGCATATCCCTTCTTGGGCCGGGAGATGGTCACCAATGTCGGATTCTTGTAGTAATCGTAGTTGCGGCCATACCAGAATCCGTCGCCATCGGCCTGGGCGGCCTGGAAGCTGGTGCAGTTGAAGGTCTCCAGGTTGCCGTCCTCGTCGGCCACCTGCGCACTCTTTATCTTGAGGGGAAGGCCCTTGCCAATGCGGCCGATAACATATTCGAGGAGGCGGGGATTACTGTCTATGTCCTTGGAAATCAGGTCGTCGAGGTCGTACTTCGCCTTGTATTCCATTCTATAGAGGTATTCGTTGCCACCGACGGACTCGATGGTGCCGATGCTGCGGATTTCCCCGCACCAGATGTATGCGACTGCAAGGCAGATAGCGACAATGATGCCGCAGATCCAAAATAATGCTTTTTTCATATTAAAGAATGTTTATAGCATCTTCTTCCGGTGGAAGATCCACCAGGCGGTGAAGACTATGATGGCCATCACTCCGAGCAGCACTACCCAGGCCCAGCGCCAGCCGTCCATGGGGAGCTTCACGTTCATGCCGTAGAAGCTGGCGACCAGGGTCGCAGGCATGAGCAGGAGGCTTATGAAGGTGAAAATCTTCATTATGCTGTTCTGGTCCAGATTGATGATACCCAGAACCGTATCCTGCAGGTATTCAAGCCTTTCGAAGGTGAAGTTCGTGTGGTTGATGAGCGACCCGATATCCTGCAACAGCACGTTCAGTTTAGGGTCATATTCATCGGGAGTGCGCCCGCTCTTCAGCAGATTGGTTACAAGGCGCTGCTTGTCCACGATATTCTCGCGCACGAACATGGCGTTCTCCTGCAACTGGTTGATATCCAAGAGGAAATCCTCGTTGATATCTTCTTTCTGGTTGATGCGCTTGCTGAACTGGGAAGTTTCCTTACTCATCAGCTCGATGATATCTGCATCGAGGTCCACGCGCTGGTCCATGATGAAGAGGAAAATCTTCCATCCGCTCTGGAACTGTGCCGGACGGGCCTGGATGCGGCGCTGCAGCGATGTGAAGGACCGTAGAGGAATCTCGCGCAGGGTCGTAAGGATGTTGCCCGCAATCGTGAAGGAGACGGGGTCCATGGCCATTTCATCGCCCGCAGGCGAAAGGAAGTTCGTATTTGCGAATATCGCCGTTTCGTTTTCGAAGAAACGGGAGGAACTCTCAATCTCCTCGGCCGTGGCTCGGCTCTGGATCTCGGTTCCGAGAAAACTTTCTGTTGCGCGCTTTTCGTCCCCCGTGGGTGACAGGAGATCTATCCAAAGCACGTTCTCTTTGCCCAGCTTGGCAAAATCCGTTTCGTGCTGGCTTACGTTAATGTCAGCTCCTTGCTTGTAGAAAATGCTGATCATTCCACTTCCAATTTTGTTCCCGGCGCTCCAACGGCGCTGGAAGGGTTAATATTTACGGGTTAGTTGACGTCACGGACAAGTCAACCTGCAAAAGTAGAAATTTTTTTCTAAAATGTTTATATTTGTAAAGCAAATATGAACGAATATCCATCCAAAGTGCTGCAAGAGGCCGTGGAGGCCATAGGCTCGCTGCCCGGAGTCGGCTCCCGCAGCGCCCTGCGTCTTGCCCTGCACCTTCTTAAGCAGCCGTCCGAGAACATCCACCACTTTTCCGCCTCAATCGATGCGCTGGCGGACAAGGTCCACTATTGCAAGGATTGCAACATGATCGCCGACACCGAACTCTGCGGCATCTGCGGAGACGCCCATCGTGACCATGGCATCATCTGCGTGGTGGAGAGTGTGAGGGACGTGATGAGCATCGAGGCGACCGGCCAGTATCACGGTGTGTATCACGTGCTCGGAGGGATAATCTCGCCCATAGACGGCATCGGTCCCGGGGACCTGGCGATCGACAGCCTGGTCGCACGCCTGCAGAAGGCGGAAGCTCCCACCGAGGTCATCCTCGCCCTGAGTGGAGACGTGGAAGGGGAGACCACGGCGTTCTACATCTACCGAAAGATCGAGGGCCTCGCCGGAAAGATATCCACCCTCGCCCGCGGCCTCGGATTCGGAGATGACCTGGAGTACGCCGATTCCCTCACCCTCGGCCGTTCCATCGTCAACCGACAGATATTCAAACCACAGTAATATGCGCAGAATCCTGACAGTGGCCATCACTCTGCTGGCCATAGCCTGCACCCGGAGCCATCAGGGCGTTCAGCCCCCGATGATGGGTTGGGCGAGTTGGAATGCCTTCATGATTGACATCTCCGACACCCTCATCATGCAGCAGGCCGACCTCATGGTGTCCACCGGCCTGGCTGATGCCGGCTACCAATACATAAATATAGATGACGGCCACTTCGGCTTCCGTGACGCCTACGGCAACATGACCGCCAATCCCATCAGGTTTCCTGGCGGAATGCGTGCGGTGACGGACCATATCCATGCCCTGGGACTCAAGGCCGGCATATACAGCGACGCCGGCGACAACACCTGCGGAAGCGGCTGGAACAAGGATGTTTACGGGATGGGCGCGGGCCTCTGGGGGCATGAGGTCCAAGATGCCCAGCTCTACTTCAACGACTGGGACTTCGACTACATAAAGATAGATTTCTGCGGCGGCAACCACCTGAAACTGCCGACAGGCGAGCGCTACCTGCAGATACGCAGGGTGATAGACAGCGTGTCGGTGCACCCGGTGAAGATAAACATCTGCCGTTGGCACTATCCAGGGACATGGGTTCCGGATGCCGGGGACTCCTGGCGCATCAGCGGAGACATCTTCCCCGAATGGCGGTCGGTCAAGTACGTGATGGACAAGAACATGTACCTCTCCGCCTACACCGGCGGGGGAAAGTACAACGACATGGACATGCTGGTAGTCGGATACGGCAACAAGCGCAGCGGATTGACCAGAGGCAACGGCCTTACCTTTGCGGAGGAGGAGGCCCATTTCGGCCTCTGGTGCATCATGAGTTCACCCCTTATGCTTGGATTCGACCTGGCATACCTTCCGGAAGATACCCGCACGCTCATCACCAACCCAGAATTGCTGGCGGTCAATCAGGATCCCCTCGGCATACAGCCGGAAGTGGTTCAGCATGAGGGAGAAGGGTATGTTCTTGTGAAGGATCTTCGGACGCCCCGCGGCCCTGAAAGGGCGGTGGCCCTGTATAATCCTTCCGAGGAGCCGGTGCAGTTCGAAGTGCCGCTGGAGATTCTCGGGTATGCCGGCGGCATCGAAGTCCGGGACCTTGTTCGTCGTGAGGACCTTGGCAGGACGGACTGCCTCGAGATGGAGGTGCCGGCCCACTATGCGAAGATACTCCGAGTCAAGGGGAGCAAGCGTGTGACGCCCTCCGTGTATGAGGCCGAATGGGGATATATACCTGCCTACAACGACATCGACCTGGGCGGGGCCAAGTACGTGAAGGCGGAAGGCGCATCCTGCGGCGCGGCGGTCGCCGGCCTGGGTGGTTCGGATGAGAACTGCCTGCAATGGCGGAACGTTTTCTGCAGGCGCGGTGGAAAGTGCCTGCTTGCCATCGCTTACCAGTCGGAAAGCCCCTGCGAAGTGCTACTGAAAGTCAACGGCGCGGCGCGGACCGTGCAACTCCCTGCGACGGAAGGCTTTGAGGAGATTGAAACCGGCGTTGCTCTCTCAGGTGGTCTTAATACCATCGAGATAGGTTGTCCCGCTTCGGTTATGCCTGCAACCATAGACAAAATAACAATCGAACAAATATGAAAAAGTCGTTTTTAGCCATTTTGGTTTTTGCCTTAACGGCATGTTGTGAATCCGGACCTGCATCGGTCGGAACCCGTACTGAAGCCCTTGACGATTCCGCATGGGAATGCTCGGAATGGATTTCCGTAGTCGACGCCCCGGTGGTAGAGGGAGAAGTAAAGGGGGGAAGCAACTATCTCTCCGCTCCCGGTGCCAACTGGTTCCTTGCAGAGGTGACGAATGAAAAGAAGGTCGCTTCCGCCGTTTGGATGACCGCCGGCCTGGGCGTCTATGAGCTTTATGTTAACGGAAAGCCTGTGGGTGAGGAAGTGCTGAAGCCGGGCTTCACGCATCGCGAGAAGACCAAATATTCCTTTACCTACGATGTTACGAGTGTCTTCCTTAAGGCCCCTGGCGCAGCAAACCAGCTTTCAGCCCAGGTCACTCCCGGATGGTGGGGAGACAAGATCGTCACACCCGGCGGCAACGATGGAATGATAGGTCACAAGTGCGCCTTCCGCTCCGTGCTGGAGCTCACTTTCGAAGATGGAAGCAAGCAGTTGCTGGGCACGGATACGGAGAACTGGAAAGCCGGTATCGCCGGTCCCGTTAAGCATGCGGGAATTTTCGATGGCGAGGCTTTCGATGCACGCGAACTGCCCGGCTTCGAGACTCCCGAAAAACTGTCGGCCCCGGAAATTAACACGGAGTTCCCCGGCAATATATTCCCTTCCGCAGGAGCAGAGGTTTATCTTCGCAGAGACCTGGCCCTGAAGCCCGTGAAGGCCTATGTATGGCAGGATGCGGAGGGCGTTTCGGAAGAAGAATTCGGAAAGGCTGTAGTCAAGCGTGAATACAAACCCGGTGCTACCATCACCCTGGAACCCGGGGAAACTCTTGTGGTGGATTTCGGACAGAATGCGGCCGCAGTGCCTTCTTTCGTGTTCAAGGCAGCGGAGGGGACTGTGCTTACGTGCCTTCCCGGTGAGTTGCTGAACGACGGAAACGGTGCAAAGAGCCGCGGAATGGACGGTCCGGAGGGAAGCGTGCACCGCACTAATCTCCGCACGCCCGAGGATTGCTTCCGGGTGGACTATACATTCGGAAATGCCAAGGGGTATGTTTCATATTATCCTCACTGCACGTTCTTCGGCTACCGTTTCGTCTCGATCACTGCGACGGACGAGGTTAAGATCAAGAGCATGGAATCGCTCCCCGTCACTTCCATAGCCAGGAATCTGGAAACAGGCAGGATCACTACAGGGAATGATCTGGTCAACAAGCTGATTTCCAATACCGTTTGGGGCCAGCGCTCCAACTATCTGTCGGTCCCGACGGACTGCCCCCAGCGCAACGAACGTCTCGGATGGACGGCCGATACCCAGGTGTTCACCGAAACGGGATCCTTCTTCGCGAATACCGATGCCTTCTTCCATAAATGGATGCGCGACATGCGCGACAGCCAGAGTGAAACCGGTGCCTTCCCGGGAGTGGCTCCCACTGCCCAGTACGGCGGCAGCATGATGCGTTTCGGCTGGGCGGATGCCGGAGTAATCGTTCCCTGGATAGTGTGGAAGCAGTTTGGAGACCAGGCTATAATCGAGGAGAACTGGGAATCGATGGAGAAGTATATGACCCATGTGAACGAGACCAGGTTCGACCATGCGGCGGTGGCATCGGAGAATGGCGACTATGAGTGGGCCGACTGGCTAAGCTACGAGCCGCTCGAGAGCAATGGAAGGGGAGCTTTTATCCGCGGACCGAAGGGGGAATGGCTGCGCAGGCCTGAAGGCAAGGAATACTGGAGCTATCTGGGCGGCTGCTATTGGGCGATCGATGCGGGCCTTATGCGCGACATGGCATTCGCCACCGGCAAAGATGCAGCAAAGTATGCCGAAATGGCAAAAGAGGCGAAAGCATATCTTTGTGAAAGGTTCCTGAATGAAGACGGCACTTTCAAGCTGGACATTCTCAACACGATGCAGACTCCGGCCCTTTTCGCCCTCAAGATCGGGCTGGTGGAAGGCGAAGCAAAAGATGCGATGATCGCCCGTCTGCGCGAGAACTTCGCGCAGCACGACGGCTGCCTGCAGACAGGCTTCCTCGGCACGTCCATCCTCATGTCCACACTTACGGAAAACGGCATGGTTGACATCGCGTGGGACCTGCTATTCCAGCGCAAGAATCCGAGTTGGCTGTACTCCGTGGATAACGGCGCCACCACCATCTGGGAACGCTGGAACAGTTATACCATCGAAAAAGGCATGGGCCCGAAGGGCATGAACAGTTTCAACCACTATGCATACGGTTGTGTCTGTGAATGGATTTGGGAGACGGCTGCCGGCATATCCTCCGATCCCGTATGCCCCGGATTCAAGCACATCATAATGAAACCCGTTCCAGATAAGAGGCTCGGCAGTATTGAAGCAGAATATGACAGCGCCGCAGGCCTTATCAAGAGTTCGTGGAAGTTCGAGGGTGATATCTGGAACTGGTCCGTTACCATTCCGGAAGGCGCAGTTGCAACGATCACCCTTCCAGGTGAGGACGATTCCGCCGATTATGAAGGGGGCACCTACAACTTCAGCAAGAAACTCTAAAGGCAGGCTGAATACGTAATCGAATCTTCAGTACCGTCATCCGCTACTACCCGCAGGGTCGTGGCGGATGATTGTATTCTGATGTTGTCGAACCGCCAGATGACACCGGAGACGTCTCCGGAGGAGGTCATCGTACCGATCTCCCGTCCGTCCTGCCAGAGCGTGAGCGAACGGGCGTTCGAATAAACTTTGAGACTGTATTTCTTGTCCCGGGGCCGGCATGCAAGCCTCTTCCCTGCGATGTAGACGGTAGTCTCCGCATCGTTCCACCATGCTTTGTAAAGATAGAAGGCATCCTTCCGGACCTTGCGGTCGCGGGTGACGAGGCCCTTGTCGTTCATGTAGCAGCGTTCAGGGTTGGGAGTATAGTTGATACCATCTTCTGAATCCATGTACCCTTCCTTGCGGTCGGCGACGGGGAAATCGAAGAACACCCAGATGGAGGTGAAACCCAGGAAGGGCATGCATGCAATCTGCTGAAGATGTGCTTCATGGAAGCGGTTGCCGTATTCTTCGGGATGGAAAGCGTCGTCGCGGTAGCGGCGTATGTCTTCCGATTTCCAAGTGTGGCACCAGGGGTTTACTCCGACTCCGTATTCGGAGATGTTAACCGGACCCATAGTATCCTTTATCCAATGTGCAACGGGCGTGAGGCCGGAGAAGTCGTTCCTGCTGTAATACCAGCCGTAATAGCAGTTCTCGGAATAGAAATCAGCGCGGAGGTCCAGATAATTCTCCCTCTGGAACTTGGAATCATCCGTGAAGCCCGTAAAGCGGGTGGGGTCAAGGCTCTTGGCGAAAGAGTAAAGCCTTGCCGTTTCGTCTACCACCCTACGCGTATCCAGGGGTCCTTGCAGGTTCTCTTTGTTCCCCCAGTCGTCCAGTTCGTTCCACATGCCCCAGAATACTATCGAAGGATGGTTATAGAGGGATGTTATCATCTCCCTCATCTGGCTGTGGATGTTCTCAAAGTATTCTTCGGAAGCCCTTGTGCCGCAGACGTTTACCCAGGGAATTTCTGTTTGCACCACGATGCCGAGGCTGTCGCACAGCTTGAACGCGTAGTTGTTGTGGGGATAGTGCGCCAGACGGAGGAAGTTGCATCCGATCTCTTTGACTATCGCATAGTCGGCATCATAGTCTTCTTTACAAAGGGCGGAAGCCTTTCCGGCGATATCCTGATGCATGGCTACGCCCCGAAGCGGATACGGCTCCCCGTTCAGGAAGAATCCCTTCTCGCGGTCCAGGCTGTAATAGCGGAAGCCCACCTTTCCGGAGGTGGCATCCTCCCCGGCCTTGACGCTGACGGTATAGAGATACGGGTCTTTCTTTCCGTTCCACAGATGAGGCCTGCGGAGTTTCAGCGCCCTGTTGACGTCGGCATGGCCTCCTGCGGCAACGCGGACTCTCCTGGAAACGCTCTTGACGGCGCTGCCGGACGCATCCTTCAGGATAATCGAAATCTTTACCGTCGCATCCCTATCCGTGCTGTTGAAAACGCGCGTGCGAAACTCGCAGAGGGCCCTTTTCCGGGAGATGTCTTTCTGGACCAGATGGAAACGGTTGAATCCGAATCCTTCAGGATCCAGATAGATGGACGGCATCTGCAGCAGAACTACCGGATTGTGCAGGCCTCCGTTCTTGTTGAAGTCTGACGAGACTGGAATCCTCTCCGTGCTCTCGGCATTGTCGCAAATCACCTCCACCCGGTTGGTTCCGGCCTGCAGTAGACCTGCCAGGGGAACCACGAACGGTGTATAGCCGCCATTGTGATACATGACGCTCCGTCCGTTGACTATCACCTCGGCTTCCTGGGCGGCTCCTTCGAACCTGAGGAAAGCCGGCAGGGCTGGATCGTCGCACGCGATTCCGGTGCGATAATATCCTTTTCCCCTGAAATATGAGGCGCTATGGCCATCGATGGCATTCCAGGAATGGGGGATCGTTACGGCGCTCCATACATCTCCGTCCTGGGAGAATTCCCAATCGCGGATTTCAGTTTCCATGGCCCCGGCCACGATGCAAGAAAGCAGTAAAGCCGCGGCAACGGAGTAAAAGATGCTCTTGCGTCCCATGTAGAAAGGAATTATTTCTCGATATACTTCCCCCTCTTGCTCCAGGTGTAAAGTCCTATGAACGAGGAGAGTATGCAAAGCACGAACTGGATGACGAAGGCGCTCTTGTCGAGGTTGATGTTCATCCAGATAGCAAACACGTCCGCGAAGATCCAAATCCACCACTGGTAGATGATGGAGCGGGTGAGCCACCATGTGCCGACTATGCTCATTACCGTGGTAATGGAATCCAGGAACGGATTGGGGTCGTCGAGGGCTCCGAGGATGAAATAGAGGGCGGGGATGCCGATGACGGTTATGGCGAGGCTTATCCGGATCACCTTCGGGGTCAGCTTGCCCAGGATGATGAAACCCTTGTGCTCGCTCGCGGCAGCCGCATCCCTGCGCCAGTTGAAGATACCCACGAATCCCATCACGATGTAGTAGACGTTCAGGGCCGCGAACGCCCATGTGGCGCTGTCGAAGAAGGTTATGGCGGCGGCGATGCAGCTGGGGATATATACGTACCACATGAACTTGTGGTGCAGTATCTGGAGGACGAGATATATGACGAACAGCGACGTTGCAACGATATCCAATATGCCTGCAATCTGCGGAGAAAGGAAGAGATGTGTAACTTCTGGCATAACTTGCTGATTTGTGGGTGCAAATATAAAAAATTATTCCTATCTTTGCAGGCTTTTTCGCGCAGGCGCGTCCTGCGCAAGGCACAAAACATATTGTTAAACAACTAATTAGTTCAAACAAAAACTTATTATGTCAGAAGAAATCAAAAAAGAAACCGGGATGCTCAACGCATCGGTAGCTCCCGAGAACTTCGACTGGGAAGCCTTTGAGGGATCAGGTGTTTACGACACCGCCGATAAGGAAGAAATCCGCAAAGCTTACGACCAGACCCTCAGCAAGATCGTCGAGGGAGAAGTTGTCGAAGGAGAAGTAACGGCAATCAACAAGCGCGAAGTTGTTGTCACCATCGGTGGCAAGAGCGAGGGCGTCATCGCTGCCCCTGAATTCCGCTACAATCCCGACCTCAAGGTTGGCGACAAGGTGGAAGTCTACGTAGAAAACGCAGAAGACAAGAAGGGCCAGCTCGTACTTTCCCACAAGAAGGCACGCACTCTCAAATCCTGGGATAGGGTCAACGAGGCATTCGAAAACGACGAGATCGTCAAGGGATATGTCAAGACCCGCACCAAGGGCGGCATGATCGTGGACGTGTTCGGAATCGAGGCATTCCTCCCCGGCAGCCAGATCGACATCAAGCCCATCCGCGACTATGATCAGTTCGTGGATCAGACCATCGACTTCAAGATCGTCAAGATCAATCAGGAAGGCAAGAACGTGGTCGTATCGCACAAGGTTCTCCTCGAGGCAGAGCAGGAGGCCAAGCGCGCCGAACTCATCGGCAAGCTCGAGAAGGGTCAGGTTCTCGAAGGCGTGGTCAAGAACATCACCAACTACGGAGTGTTCGTGGACCTCGGCGGCGTAGACGGACTCATCCACATCACCGACCTCAGCTGGGGCCGTGTCAACCACCCCGAAGAGATCGTCACCCTCGACGAGAAGATCAAGGTCGTGGTCCTCGACTTCAACGAGCAGCAGAAGCGCATCGCCCTCGGTCTCAAGCAGCTCACCGCACATCCTTGGGACAACCTCAATCCCGACCTCAAGGTTGGTGATAAGGTTACCGGTAAGGTGGTCCTCATCGCAGACTACGGCGCATTCATCGAGATCGAACCCGGCGTGGAAGGTCTCGTACACGTGTCCGAGATGTCCTGGAGCCCCCGTCTCCACTCCGCTCAGGAATTCCTGAAGGTCGGCGACGAGGTCGAGGCACAGATCCTCAGCATCGACCGCGAGGCCCGCAAGATGAGCCTTGGCCTGAAGCAGCTCACCGCCAATCCTTGGGAGAGCATCCGCGAGAAATATCCCGTCGGCAGCAAGCAGACCGCAACGGTTCGCAACGTCACCAACTTCGGTGTGTTCGCAGAGCTTGAGGACGGCGTGGAAGGTCTCGTACACATCAGTGACCTCAGCTGGACCAAGATCAAGCATCCTTCAGAGGTTGTTGCTCCCGGCGATACCATCGACGTCCAGATCCTGGACTTCGACGAGGCCAACCATAAACTCAGCCTTGGCCACAAGCAGCTCACTCCCAACCCTTGGGATGAGATCGAGGCCAAGTTCCCCGTCGGCTCCACCGTCGAGGGTACCGTAGCTTCCACCACCGACAAGGGCGCCAACATCACCCTTGACGGAGCAGAGGGCTTCGCATTCAACCGCGAGCTCGTGAAGGAAGACGGCAAGCAGGCAGTCGTTGGCGACAAGCTCCCCTTCAAGGTCGTCGAGCTCCGTCGCAGCACCAGCCGCATCCTCCTCAGCCATCTCCGCACATATCAGGAGGTGAAGGAGAAGGCCGCCGCCACCGAGGCTGCTACCACCAGCAAGGCAGTGAAGAACATCAATAAGTCCGTCGAGAAGACCACTCTCGGTGACATCGACGCACTTGCCGCTCTCAAGGAGAAGCTTGAGAAGGGAGAGTAATTCCCGATGAACTTCACCCTGACGATATTGGGCTCGGCTTCGGCCCTGCCCTTTTCCGACAGAAATCCAAGCGCCCAGGCACTGTCCGTGCACGGGCGCTTGTTTCTCATCGATTGCGGAGAGGGCACCCAGCAGCGCATCCGTCAGGAGCACCTTTCTTTCGTAAAGATAGAGGCCATCTTCATTTCCCATATCCATGGGGATCATTGTTTCGGGCTGTTCGGCCTGCTGAGCACGATGAGTCTGTATCATCGCACGGGAGACCTGCATATTTACGGTCCGCAGAATCTCGGGCCCATTCTCAAATTCTACCTGTCATATTTCGGTCAAGACCTCGGCTTTGAAATAGTATTCCATAGCCTCCGGGCGGAAGGCAGTTCCACTTCCTCCGCGTCGCCAAGCGACCCGTTCCGGGAAAATGCTGCGGAAGTGGTACTGCCTTCCGCCCTGGCAGGATTGGTGAAAGTGACGGCATTCCAACTGAACCATAAAATTGACTGCTATGGGTTCAGGTTCGAAGAAGTGGTAGCTCCGCGCCGGAACCCATGGAAACCGCGGTCGTATGCTTATGTCTCGGACACTGCTCCGTTCCAGGAACTGGCGGAATATGTGAAGGGAGTGGACATACTGTATCACGAGGCCACTTATCCGAAGGGGATGGAAGACAAGGCGGAGCAGTATTATCACTCCACGACACTTCAGGCCGCATCCTGCGCCAGAGAGGCAGGTGTCGGCAAACTCGTCATCGGGCATTATTCCTCGCGGGTGAAGGACATCGCCACGCTTGGGGAAGAATGCCGGGAAATTTTCCCTGAATCCTTTACCGTAAATGATGGAGATATCTTCGAAATTCCGTATATTCGCGAGTATGAAAAGGTATCTGCTGATTCTTCTTGCGATGCTGACGGGGCTTCTGGCTCTGTCGGACACTCCGCAGAATGATTATATTAATAAGTACGCGCCCATTGCGATAAGCGAGATGCAGCGTTCCGGGGTTCCGGCGAGCATCACGCTTGCGCAGGGCATGCTGGAGTCCCGCTACGGCCTCTCCAGCCTTGCGGCGGATGGCAACAATCATTTCGGCATCAAGTGCCACCGGAACTGGAAGGGTAAGACCATGAGGGTGAACGACGATGCTCCCAACGAGTGTTTCCGGGTCTACGGCAGCGCCGAGGAGTCTTTTAAGGATCACAGCGATTTCCTTCGCTATCAGGATCGGTACAAGCCCCTGTTCGAACTGAAGCCCACCGACTACAAAGGTTGGGCGAAAGGCCTCAAGAAGGCGGGGTATGCCACCGATCCAAAATATGCGGAGAAACTGATCAAGATTATAGAAGATTACAAGCTGTATCAGTACGATACCGGCAAGACTCCCGCAGGTGCCGTCACCAGCGCCCCGGTGGCCGTTCCGGAATCCCCGCTCAAGATCGAGGAGAAGGCCCAGGTGGAGGTTCAGAATCCCTTGCGCAAGGGAGGTCCAAGGGAAACATATTCTTTCAGTCTGGACAGGAAGGTCTTCAAGAAGAACGGCATACTCTGCGTGTATGCTGAGCATCAGGACACCTACGAAAGCATCGCGCTGGAATTCAATCTTTTCCAGAAGGAGATACTGCGTTTCAACGACGTGCCCGTCATGCGTCCGCTGAAGATCGGGGAAGTGGTTTACCTGAAGGCCAAGAAGCGCCAGGCGCCGACCGGGCTGCCCATGTATGTTGCGGACGACAGGCCGGAAAGCCTTTGGGAGATATCCCAGCGCTTCGGAGTGCGCATGAAGTATCTTCTGAAGTGGAATCCGGGCCTTACGGCTGATTACATGCCCATCGAAGGCGACGTTATCTATCTGAAAAAACCTTTGAGATGACAAAGAAAAGAAATACGCTTTTTGGCCGCCTGGTGGTCGGTATCCTGGTCGCCGTTTTAGTGGTCGGCGGTGGGATGGCATGGGGCTGGCTGTCGGACAACAAACTGCCGAACGTCCGCAAGGCCGTGGAGCTGTTCGTGTATCCCGACACTACCCCGGAAGACGTGCTGGCGGTGCTGGATACCTGCGTGGCCCGTCCGGGAAGCCTGAAGCGGGCTTTCGAGGAGCATAAGGTTGCAACTTACCTGACCCCCGGGCACTACAGCGTCGAGCCCGGGCAGACCAGCGCATATATCTCCCGCATGCTGAACAACGGCTGGCAGACTCCGGTCAAGCTCCGCATCCCTGCAGTGAGGCTGAAAGGGTCGCTTGCGCGCAGCATATCCTCGCAGATGATGGTGGATTCGGCCACTGTGGCCCTGGCGCTCGAGGACGATGAACTGCTGGCCCGCTACGGGTTCAAGCCCGCCACGGCCTTCAGCCTGTTCATCCCGGATACCTACGAGATGTACTGGACGGATTCGATAGATGAGATATTCGCCCGCCAGAAGAAGGCCTGGGATGCTTTCTGGACCGACGGGAACAAGGCGAAGGCCAAAGCGCTGGGCCTGACTCCTCTGCAGGTTTCGATACTTGCATCCATAGTGAAGGGGGAGAGCAACCGCCAGGAAGACTTCGCCAAGCTGGCAGGCGTCTATATCAACCGCTTGCGCAAGGGGATGAAGCTCCAGAGCTGCCCCACGGTCGCTTTCCTGTTCGATTACCAGAAGACGCGCATACTGAATGCAGACCTGAAGACGGAGTCTCCCTACAACACTTACATCCATGCGGGGCTGCCTCCTGGGCCGATATCCGTACCGGACAAGGCGTACCTGGAGGCCGTGCTGAATCCCGATACGGCGAACGGATATCTGTTCTTCTGCGCAGACCCTTCGTTCAACGGACTGCACAGGTTCGCCAAGACTTTCACCGAGCATTCCCGCAACGCGAAAGATTATCAGAAAGCCCTTGACGCGCGTAATAAATAAAAGGTATGGAAGCGATTGTCGAACAAGCACGTGCGCTTGCCCTGGAAGTCCTGAAGGATGAGCAGCGCTTCGACGGGACGCCCTTCATAGGGCATCCCGACGCCGTCGCGGCCATAGCCCGCGACGAACTCGGCCTGCCGGCCGAGTGCAGCGCTGCGGTCTATCTGCACGAGGCCACCCGCACGCATCCCGACGTCGACATATCTTCCTTCCCCAAAGACATACTCACGATGGTGGACGGGCTCAACAAGATTTCCACCATCAAGCCGAAGGATACCCGTCTGGAGGCTGAGAACTATAAGAAACTGATAGTCCAGTACTCCACCGATCCGCGCGTGACCGTGCTGAAGATCGCGGACCGTCTGGAGGTGATGCGCAACCTTGCCATCTTCCCAAAGTCCTCGCGCGACCAGAAGGTTCTGGAAACCCTGATGCTCTACATCCCGCTGGCTCACCAGCTGGGACTCTACAACATCAAGAGCGAGCTGGAGAACATCTATTTCCGCTATGCGGATCCCGAGCAGTACCGGGCCATCACCAACAAGCTTAAGGCTACCGAGCGTGACAGGGAGCGACTGATGGCGGAGTTCATAGAACCCCTTAAGCAGAAGCTCTCCGATGCGGGGATAGTCTATAAGCTGAAGATCCGCACCAAGACCGCCTACTCCATCTACCGCAAGATGCAGGTGCAGAAAGTGCCTTTCGAGGGGGTCTACGACGTGTTCGCCATACGTTTCATCATCGACTGTGACCAGGATCCCAAGCTGGAGAAGGAATTGTGCTGGAAGGTGTATTCCTATGTTACCGAGGAGTACGAGCCGGATACGAAGCGCCTGCGCGACTGGCTGACAACACCTCGCCCGAACGGCTACGAGAGCCTGCACATCACCGTCAAGAACAAGCGGGGGAATGCCCTGGAGGTACAGATCCGCACCAAGCGCATGGACTATGAGGCCGAGAACGGGCAGGCCGCCCACTGGGCCTACAAGGGCGTGCAGCACGAGGCGAACATGGACCGTTGGCTGAAATCCGTCCGCTATGCGCTCGAACATCCTTCCGAATCCAAACCCGAAGACCTGCCCCAGCCGCCGTCGAAGGAGATATTCGTATTTACCCCCACCGGGGAGCTTCGCATACTGTCTGCCGGCGCCTCCGTACTGGATTTCGCCTTCAACATTCACACGAACGTGGGTATTCGTTGCACGGGAGGGCGAATCGGCGGTAAAGCGGTCTCCATCCGCGAGAAACTCCATACCGGTGACACCGTCGAGATAATCACCTCGAAGAATCAGCGCCCGAACCGGGACTGGCTGAACTATGTGGTGAGTTCCAAGGCCCGCACCAAGATCAAGCAGGAACTCGATGCCGAGGAACGCAAGTTGGGCGCCGATGGCCGCGAGCTGCTCGAAAGACGCCTCAAGAACTGGAAACTCGAGTGGCCGGATGCCATGCAGCAGGAGTACATGAAGGCCCACCAGTACTCTTCCGTCATCACTTTCATGGCTGACATCGCCCGCGAGGTGATAGACGTGAACGACATCAAGGCATACATCCAGAAGCAGTCGGAAGTGCAGGCGCATGAGGTCGAGCAGGCTCCGAAGGAGAAATCACTCAGCTATACTTCAGGAAGCGATGAGATCCTGGTTATCAATGCCAAGAACGTACGAGGACTGGATTATAAGCTCGCCAAGTGCTGCAACCCCGTGTATGGGGACGATGTATTTGGTTTCGTGACCCGCACCGACGGCATCAAGATACACCGCATGGGCTGCCCGAACGCCGCCCAGCTGATGGAGAAGTATCCCTACCGGATCCAGAAGGTGGTGTGGCAGGACAGTGCTTCTTCGGGAGACTTCCAATGTACGCTTAACATTACCGCCGAGAAGGAGCAGTCCGCACTGGCTTCCATTATGGAGATAATCGGCCAGTTCAAGGCCTCGTTGCGCTCTTTCAATGTCAATGAAAACCCCCGCGGAGGGACTTACGACATTTCTGTGCGCTTGCTGGTGCCTTCCAATATGGAGTTGGATAAAATCATCTCCCAAATAAGCAATTTGCGTAATATTCTTAAGGTAAAGCGGATATAAATGATTATATTTGTAGACTGAAACTTACATATTAATACTCTATATTTAAAATGAAAAATTATTTCGATCTCTCCGGCCGCGTAGCAGTCGTTACCGGCGCATCCACTGGCCTGGGCCTCCAGATGGCCAAGGCATTCGCCAGCCAGGGCGCAAATCTTGTGCTTCTTGCACGTCGTATGAACCTTCTTGAAGAGAATGCAAAGGCCATCACCGCTGAGTTCGGCGTCGAGGTTCTTCCTTTCGCATGCGACATCACCGACACCGAGAGGGTGAAGGCAGCAGTCGCCGCAACGATCGAGAAGTTCGGCCGCGTGGATATCCTCATGAACAATGCAGGCACCGGTGCCGTCGCTCCCGCCGAGGAAATCACCGATGATCAGTTCAAGCACGAGATGCAGATCGACCTTTTCGGAACCTTCGTCTGCGCACGTGAATTCGGTAAGGAGATGATCAAGGCCGGATATGGCCGCATCATCAACATCGCTTCGATGTATGGCCTCGTGGGCAACCTCATCTGCGGAAGCTCTCCCTATCATGCAGCAAAGGGCGGCGTGGTGAACCTCACCCGCGCACTCGCAGCCGAATGGGGCAAGTACGGCATCACCGTCAACAGCATCTGCCCCGGCTACTTCTACACCGATCTCACCACCGCTACCCTGGATTCCGATTACTTCCAGGCAATTGCGAAGCAGAGCATTCCTCTTGGCCGCTATGGCAAGCAGGGCGAACTCGACACCTGCGCCCTCTTCCTCGCATCTCCCGCCAGCACCTATGTCAACGGCCAGAACATCGCCGTCGACGGTGGCTACACCTGCATCTAATCTGTTGTTTAGATAAAAAAGGCCGGAACCAAACAAGGTCCCGGCCTTTTTTATATGAAAAATCACTAACTTTACGCACTGATGTACAAACTTGGAGATTACATCCATAACGGGTTGTTGTATCTGAACAACATGGCCAGGCCTCGGCACAAAAAGCTGAGCCAGCTGATGATATACGCCACGACCATCTGCCAGTCCAAGTGCAGGCATTGTTCCATCTGGCAGAAGCCGCATGAGAGCCTGAGCCTGGATGAGATAAAGGCAATAGTGGGCAGCAAGTGCGTCACGCGCAAGACCGTCGTAGGCCTGGAAGGCGGTGAATTCGTGTTGCATCCCCAGTATCGCGAGATAATGGAATGGCTGCGGGACAATCATCCTTACTATACTCTCCTATCCAATGGACTGGCACCCATGAAAGTGATCGATGCCGTACGCCGCTACAAGCCGGTGCGCCTTTATCTCTCCCTGGATGGAGACAACGACTCCTATCCCCAGGTGCGCGGAGTGGACGGGCACGACAGGGTGATCAGCATAATCAACGAGCTGAAGGACGAGATTCCCATCTCGCTGATGTTCTGCCTTACTCCATGGAATTCCTTCAAGGACATGGCTTATGTGATAGACGTTGCAAAGAAATACGGAATAGATGTCCGCATTGGCATTTACGGCACGATGGACTTCTTTGACACAAAGGCGGAATTGCTTGAAGCAGAGGATTTCAAGGACAGCATCCCGGCAAGCATACACGACACCGAAGAGAATTTCGATTTCGTCGCTCTCTACGATGAATGGAGGAACGGCCGGCTAAAACTGCGCTGCCAGAGCATCTACGGTAGCCTGGTGATCCATAGCAACGGAGATGTTCCCATCTGCCAGAATCTGGGCGTCAACCTCGGCAACATAAAGGAGAACAGCCTGGACGATATCTTCAACGGCGAAGCGGCTCACAAGCTTCAGTGCGAGCACGACCGGAACTGCAACGGGTGCTGGATCAATTTCCATCGCAAGTACGACATCATCCTGCTCCGCAACTTCGAAAAGGTGCTTCCCAAACGGGTGATAGAATGGTTCTACGGCCCTTATCAATGGACCGACGACCGCCGGATGACATATAAACGCTATTTCAAATGATTATGGGTATCATAGACAAATACAAGAGGGCTCGCAGCGAGGCCTACCTGAAGGAGACCTACTCCGGTGCATATGCATTCGTCGGCCTTGGCCAGCACAGCCTGAGCAATCTTTACCCGGTTATCAACTATCTTCAGCTTCCCCTGAAGTATATCTGTGTTACGTCGGAATCTAAGGCTGCACTAATTGGGAAAAAGTTTCGCGGAGTAACGGGAACTACCGATCTGGATGCGGTTTTGGCTGATCCTGAAGTGAAAGGAGTGTTCGTCGCCGCCAGTCCCAAAGCCCATTTCAGCATTGCGCAGAAGGTGCTGCAAAGCGGAAAGGCCCTTTTCGTGGAGAAGCCCCCGGTGCAGAACGGTGCCGAGTTGGAAACCCTAATCGAACTGAACAAAGGCATTGCTGTTGCCGGACTTCAGAAACGCTATGCTCCCGCGGTGCGCATCCTTAAGGATAAGCTGGCGAAAGAGAAACTGATCAGTTACGACCTGCACTACTGCACGGGCGCATATCCCGAAGGCAATGCCCTTTTGGACCTCTACATCCATCCCCTGGATCTGGTCTGTCACCTTTTCGGCAAGGCGGAAATCGCCGCCTGCGAGAAAACCGGAAACGATTCCTATCTGTTGATGCTTCGCCACAAGGATATTTGCGGCACTCTGGAACTCTCCACTGAATACAGCTGGACAGATGCCCGCGAGGTATTGAAAGTGAATACCGGAACCGGGCTTTATGAACTGGACCGCATGGAACGCCTCATCTTGGCTCTGAAACCCGCGGTAATCGCCGGAATCCCTCTCGAGAAAACCGGCCTTGGCAATACCGGAACGAAAGTTCTGTTCGAACAGAACAGTTTCTCACCTGTCCTCACACAGAATCAGGTCTATACCCAGGGTTTCTTCGATGAGGTTCGCAGCTTCGCCCTCCGTGTCGAAGGTCATAAGGCCGACACCCTCTCCGACCTGGCATCTCTGCGCGACACCTACCAGCTTCTGGATAGCCTGGCATAGCCGCCCCCTGTTTTCGGGTAAGGTCCAATTTCATGCCGGGGACCTTGCCCGCATTTCGGCCTTCCAGATACTTCTGGCGGGTAAGGTGTTGACCCTAAAATTGGACCTTACCCGAAAATGAATATACTGAAACTTAAAGATTGAACTTTATTACCGACCATAAAATAAAACTTATGGTCGTGTTAAAACATATAATCGTCAGCAGAAACATATATTAAAGAAAATGTTTCCGCAAATTCTTTGGCGTTGCCGGAACTGTCCTATATTATTGCAAGAAAAAATAGATTATGAAAAAGATTCTTGAAGTTCTCCAGTACGGAGACATGGACATCAGGTTCAACACCGACATCGATCCGGTCAGAAATCCCGAAATCATTCTGGACACCATCGCCAAAGTGACATTCTCTATGATGACTAAACTATGGGGCGGTAACGAACAGGCGGTCCTGGCGATGATCCGGGCTCTGGCCATCGCTGACCTCTCCTTAAGTGTAAATAGAAAGGAAATGATCCGATATCTGGACGATTCCTCCAAGATGATGGTGAAATCGTTGGCGGAGGCCAGGAAAGAATTTGAAAAGAATGGTGGAAAGATGATGACCTTTAGCCCCGTGGTAATGCCCGGGAAAATGAAAAGCTGATATGAAACGGGTTGTTCAAAGAATGATGCCGGATGGACAAATAATCTATCTCTGGCCTTTTCATGTCAGTCTTGAAGGATTGGAAACTGTGGTGCTGTGCAGGGATGAAGAGGATTATGATGCAATGGTGAAGATATTGTGCGTTTGTGCCAAAAGGAAGAATGTCATCATAGTGATATATGCCGCAGTTTCCAATCATTGTCATATTGCAGTCCTGGCTGTAAGTCAGGAAGATGCGGATGATTATGGGCAGGAGGTCAAAAGGATGTATGCCATGTGGTTCAGTCGTAAATATGGCGAAAAACAGATAATGCACGGCGTGGATGTCAAAGCGAACTTGCTGGACAGTGACTGGTATCTCCGCAATGCACTTGCATATGTCCCGCGCAATGCTCTGGACAATGGTTGCAACGTAAACGAATACAAGTGGTCCGGATACCGGGCGATGTTCGGGAAGGACCGTCTGGATGGAGTGGTGAAGGTGGCATCATTGTCTAAAAGGGACAGGCAGGAAATCATGCATACGGGAGATTCTCTAAAAGATGTTCCATGGACACTGGATAGGGAGTGGCATCTGGTGCCGTCCAGCTTCTGCGACCATGCATATCTGGAACAGGCATTCGACAATGAACAGGCATTTTTCATCAAAACCATAGGCGGACAGAACTCGGCTGAGATGAAAAACAAGCTTGTGGACCAACCTAGAAAGATAATGCCGGACACTGAATACTATAAAACCATTAATGAAATCAGTAACCGATGGTTTAAGACAGACCTTTCAAATATATCCGAAGACAACAAGATTAAGATTCTGCCATATGTCTATCGGACTACAAAGACCACGGTGCCCCAACTTGCGAGGGTTTTCGGCATGGACAGAAAACGCATCTCAGTCATATTGGGTAAGGTCCAATTTTAGGGTCGACACCTTACCCGCTGGAACTGCCTGGGAGGTCGAAATGCGGGCAAGGTCCCCGGCATGAAATTGGACCTTACCCGTCGGTGGCTCTCCAAAAGCATTATGATTATTTCACCTCCAGGCCAAGGTCGGCGATAAGGGCTGCGATTTCGGAGTTCTCGAAGAAGATTTTAAGATCGTTGGCGTTCATAGCATCATCATTTTTAATTCAACGATGCAAAGGTACGCCCCCATTTTGACAGGCTTTGTCAAAAGCTCGCAAGCTGCAAAAAAATTGTACTTCCCTAAAAAAGTTGACAGCTTATTTCCAGACCTTCAAATATTGCTGCAGCGCCCACATTTCGTCGCGGTAGCGGGCGGCTTCGGAGAATTCCAGGTCGGCGGCGGATTTCTGCATGCGGCGGCGGTCTTCCTCTATCATCTTCTCGATCTGCTCGCGGCTCATGGAGCGTATGACCGGATCCTGAAGCAGTGCGGCGAGGTCGGCCTGGACATATCCGTCGACAAACGCAGAGCCGGGTTCACGCCGGGAATCGTGGCCAAGTCCGACGCTGACCACGCCCGAGCCAAGGTCGGAAGGATTCGGAATGTAGACGGGATCGTCGTAGGAATTCGCTGCGCTCACGCGCCCGGTTGTGCCGTTGGCCACGCGGGGGTTCATCGGCTTGCCGCCACCAATGGCCTTTCCGCCGCCAAGGGTGACCAGTTCGGACGCAAGCACGTTGCTGCGAGTCTCAATTTGTTTCGGAGTAATTCCGTGCAACTTGTTGTATTCCATCTGCTTGGTGCGGCGGCGGTTGGTCTCACGTATAGTTTCCTCCATCGAAGGAGTAATTTTGTCGGCATACATTATCACCAGCCCGTTCACATTCCTGGCGGCACGGCCGGCGGTCTGGGTCAGGGCGCGCGTAGTGCGCAGAAACCCTTCCTTGTCGGCATCCAGGATGGCCACCAACGATACTGACGGCAGGTCCAGCCCTTCGCGCAGCAGGTTCACCCCCACCAGCACGTCGAACAGCCCGTTCTTGAAATCCTCTATTATCTCCACGCGCTCGCCGGTATCCACATCGGAATGGATGTAGCGTACGCGGATGCCAATCCGGCGCAGGTAGTCATCCAGTTCCTCCGCCATCCTCTTGGTGAGGGTGGTCACAAGCACACGTTCGTCCACCTCGGCTCGCTTGCGGATCTCTTCTACCAGATCGTCCACCTGATGTTCGATAGGCCTGACTTCAATAGGTGGATCCAATAACCCCGTCGGGCGCACGACCTGTTCCGCCACCAGCCCCTCGGATTTCTCCAGCTCGTATTCGGCGGGGGTGGCGCTCACGTAGACCTTCTGCCCGGTGATGGCCTCGAACTCCTCGAAGGTGCAGGGGTGGTTGTCGGCTGCTGCCGGAAGGCGGAATCCGTATTCCACCAGCACGCTCTTGCGCGAATGGTCGCCACCGTACATACCCCGGATCTGGGGGAGGGTGACATGGCTTTCGTCTATGAAGGTGACGAAATCCTTCGGGAAGTAATCTATCAGGCAAAACGGTCTCTGCCCGGGCTTGCGGCCGTCAAAATAGCGGGAGTAGTTCTCGATGCCGGGGCAGTATCCCATCTCCTTCAGCATCTCCAGGTCGTTCTCCACCCTCTGCTGCAGGCGTTTGGCCTCTATGGGCTTGCCCACCTCCTCGAAATACGCCATCTGCTTCACCAGGTCGTCCTGGATCTGGGAGACGGCGGATACCACCCGCTCGCGGTTGGTAACGAAGTTGTTGGCCGGATACACGTCCACGTTCTCCAGGGCCTCGATGCGCGCTCCGGTAACCGGATCTATCAGGCTGATGGCATCTATCTCGTTGCCGAAGAACTCTATGCGTACCGCCTCGTCGGCACCGCCCAGGAACACGTCCACGGTGTCGCCCCGCACGCGGAAAGTTCCGCGCTGGAAGTCTGTTTCGGTGCGGGAGTAGAGGCACTCCACCAGTTGGTAGAGGAAGGTGGTCAGGCTCAACGTCTGCCCCTGATGCAGATGCAGAGTTTGAGTGCGCCAGTCGTCCGGGTTACCGATGCCGTAGAGGCAGGAAACGGAGGATATCACCACCACGTCCCGCCGGCCGGACATCAGGGCGCTGGCAGCGCTCAGGCGCAGTTTCTCTATCTGGTCGTTGATGCTGAGGTCCTTCTCGATATAGGTGTCGGTCGTAGGCAGATAGGCCTCCGGCTGATAATAATCATAATAGGACACGAAGTACTCCACCGCATTCTCCGGGAAGAACTGTTTGAACTCCCCGTAGAGCTGCGCCGCCAGGGTCTTGTTGTGGCTGAGGATCAGCGCCGGGCGCTGGAGGTTCTGGATGACGTTGGCCATCGTGAAAGTCTTTCCTGAACCCGTCACTCCAAGCAGGCAAATGTCCCGAACGCCCCCTTCCAGGGCCTCGGTAATCTGCTGGATGGCCTCCGGCTGGTCGCCGGATGGCTGGTAGTTGGAATTCAGCCGGAATTTCATCGTGGCGCAAATATAATAAAAATGGCCGCCAGGCTAATGCATTTGCGGAAGTTTTTTGAGCTGGCCCGCGCGTGGCGGTAGCGGAGCAAATGCATTAGCCTGGCGGCTATCAGAGTACTATACTATATAAATATGTATTTGCAGATAAACAGCGCCGCTAGCACCCACATGGTAATCGAAATCTCCTTGAACTTGCCTGCGACAGCGTGGCAGAGAACATAGGAAATGACACCGAGGAGGATACCGTCGGAGATGCTGTATGCAAGAGGCATCATGATGATGGTGACGAATGCAGGGATGGCCTTGCAGTAGTCTTCCCAGTGGATGGTCTTGATCGAAGGCATCATCATTACACCGACGATGATGAGGGCGGGAGCGGTAGCTGCGCCGGGTATCGCCAGGAAGATGGGGCTGAGGAAGAGTGCCAGTGCGAAGAAGATAGCCACGGAGAAGGCTGTGAGGCCGGTGCGGCCGCCTTCACCAACGCCGGATGCGCTCTCGACATAGGTGGTGGTGGTGGAAGTTCCGAAGCAGGCACCGCAGATGGTTGCGATGGAGTCTGCGAGGAACATCTTCTCTACGCCTTCGATTTCGTCGTTACCATTGTTGATGAGGCCAGCGCCCTGGTG
>JAEEGH010006014.1_pt1 | contig 29995 bp, 27 predicted proteins | sample 9134181 | NCBI WGS metagenome assembly JAEEGH01 (sample SAMN16246544, study PRJNA631951) | gut metagenome | biome: gut microbiome; feature: rumen; material: DP-attached | host: Bos | place: Iran: Karaj | collected 2018-10
CAATTCCACCGGCGGTCAAATAAAGCGTACGAGCGAGGGAGTAAGGATCCTCATAGAAGAGATCCTTGCGGAAGAAGCCATGGAGCTCGATCCCGAATTCTGTAACGATGTCATCAAGGCAGCTCCCATGCACGATCTCGGTAAGATCGCTGTCGACGATGCAGTACTCAGAAAGCCCGGAAAGTTCACTGACGAAGAATATGCGGAAATGAAGAAGCACGCTGCCGAGGGTGCGCGTGTTATCCATGAGATCCTTTTAAATACCGAGGACGAATCCTTCAAGGTAGTCGCCGAGAACGTCGCACACTACCATCACGAAAGATGGGACGGAAGCGGATATCCCGAAGGCCTTAAGGGTGAGGACATTCCCACCGAGGCTCGTATCATGGCGATCGCCGACGTATACGATGCACTCGTTTCAAAGCGTGTCTACAAGGAAGCATTCGATTTCGAAAAGGCTGACCGCATCATAATGGAGGGCATGGGTACCCAGTTCGATCCCGCCCTCGAGAAGATCTACGTAAACGCCCGCCCTAAGCTCGAAGAATATTACAAAAACCAGAACTGATCCCCACCCGCAACATATTTCATTTTTTTTCACCTTCCCCCTAAACTAAATATTCAATTTATCCGATATACATCTTGTAAGGAGAAGTCTACCCTAAGCATGGATGCAAAAAACAGCACCCATGCTTTGTTATTTGCATAAACTGAGGGCGTTCGACTCGTATATCTGTTTCTGTGAATATATAGTGAGTCGTGGCAGTTCTTGGGAATGCAAATATAAACCAGGTGGGATTTCGCCCGGATGGCGAAATCAGCGAGCACAAAGACAGGATGTCTTTTGCGAGCGACACCGTGACTGGTCACAGGGTATATGCATTCCTTAGAAATGCCCGACGCAACGCTCATGAACAGAAACAGATATACGAGCCGAATGCCTACAGTCCATGACACAATGTCAACAAAAAACGCTGTTATTTTTCGGTAAAATCGGATATAATAAATTGATTATTTATGTAAAGATTTATCCGAAAGGGGTTTTAAAGAAATGGCAGCACTGGACATTGGTATCGATCTCGGAACGGCTTCCGTTCTGGTTTATATAAAGGGCAAGGGCGTTGTCCTCAAGGAGCCCTCGGTTGTAGCGATAGATAAGAACACCAAGAAGGTCAAGGCGATCGGCGAAGACGCAAGACTCATGCTCGGACGTACACCCGCCAACATCGTAGCCGTAAGACCTCTCAAGCAGGGAGTTATCTCGGATTACCAGGTAACCGAGAAGATGATGAAATACTTCGTACAGAAGGCGGTAGGACACAGACTCCTCAGAAAGCCCAGGATCGCCGTCTGCGTACCTTCGGGAGTTACCGAAGTCGAGAAGAAGGCGGTTGAGGATGCGGCTTACCAGGTAGGCGCCAGAGAGACCCTCATCATCGAAGAGCCCATCGCGGCAGCTATCGGAGCCGGAATCGACATCTCCAAGCCCTGCGGCAACATGATCGTTGACATCGGCGGCGGTACAACCGATATCGCAGTCATCTCACTCGGAAGTGCCGTAGAGAGTGCATCTCTCAAGGTTGCGGGAGACGATTTCAACGATGCGATCGTTAAGTACATGAGAAAAAATCACAGCCTCAGTATCGGTGAAAGAACTGCTGAGGATGTAAAGATCAAGATAGGAACATGCTTCAGAAGACCTGAAGTCGACAAGATGGAAGTCAAGGGACGTCACATCGTAAAGGGACTTCCCACATCCATCGAGGTAACAAGTGAAGAGATGGAAGAGGCACTTGAGGATTCCACCAACAGCATTGTTGAGGCTATCCATTCCGTGCTTGAGAGAACTCCCCCCGAGCTTTCCGCAGATATCGCAGACCGCGGTATCGTTCTTACCGGAGGCGGTTCGCTCTTAAGAGGCCTCGAGGATCTCATCACCGACCGTACCGGAATCACCTGCATGACTGCGGAGGATCCCATGACCGCGGTTGCGATCGGTACCGGAAAGTATGTCGAGTTCATCTCAACCTTCAGAAGCTCCATCGAGTAAAGCTTTTGGTCCGGGTTTGCTCTGAGACCGGAAGTACAGCAGACAGCTCAGGAGAGGATTTATGGTCAAGGGATTATATACAGCTTATACGGGAATGATCAACGAGCAGAACCGTATGGACGTTCTCAGTAACAATATGGCCAACGTCACGACCGTCGGCTTCAAAAAGGAAGGCTCAACGAGCCAGACCTTTGACGAAGTGCTCGATCTTAAGATCAAGGATTCGACAGTGGGCTATAATCTCGCAACCAGGGAAGGCTACAACAGCAGGGGTGTCAAGATAGGTGAGAATTACACCGACTGGTCCCAGGGTTCGTTCAGGATCACAGGCAATACCTACGACATCGCGATAGGCGGAGACGGATTCTTCGCAATAGAATTTACCAACAAGGCCGGACAGACCAGTACCAAGTATTCGAGAGCGGGTGAATTCCAGCTCGACGAGACCGGAACCATCGTTACGCACGAGGGAGATTATCTCCTCGATACGAACGGAAGACATATCACCATCGATCCGTTAAAGGAAACAACGATCGACAGGGCGGGAAGGGTAATGCAGGACGGCAGAGTCCTCGCAACTATCCAGCTCCAGGATTTCGAGAATTACGATTATCTGAAAAAGTACGGCGAGACCTATTGGGAGCCGATCGAAGGCGCACAGTTCAAGAAGGCATCGGGCCAGCTCTACAGCGGATACCTCGAGGCATCGAATGTGCAGACCGTAACCGAGATGGTAAATCTTATCACCATTTCAAGACAGTATGAGAGTAACCAGAAAGTGATCCAGACTATCGATTCGACTCTTGAAAAAGCAGTCAATCAGGTTGGCAGAGTCTGACAGGTAGTTTCTTAAGGAGGAAGATATGGTAAGAAGTTTATGGACCGGCGCAACCGGAATGCTCGCTCAGCAGACCAGTCTCGATACTATCGCTAATAACCTTGCCAATGTCAACACGACCGGATTCAAATCCCAGTCTGTTGAATTCAAGAACCTGCTCTATCAGACGCTCCAGACCAAGACCACATCCGCAAACGGCGATACCAAGCCCGGCAGTGCGCAGGTAGGTCTCGGAACCAGAGTATCTTCGCTTAATACAAGCTTCACGCAGGGTGCGTTCTTCGCATCCGAATCACCCACAGCATTCGCTATCGGCGGATCGGGCTTCTTCGGAGTAAAGGGTGCGGACGGAACAACCTACTATACCAGAAACGGTAACTTCGGATGGACCCTCGCATCAAACGGCGGCAACATGCTCGCCACAAGCGACGGATATCCCGTTCTCGATACAAGCGGAAATCCCATCATCCTCGATTCGAAGTATGTGACCAGCAGGATCACCGTTACAAGCGACGGACAGATCTGCTATCCCGATGAAAAGAATAACCCCCAGCCCATCGGAAAGACGATCGGACTGTGGCAGTTCAATAACCCCGTAGGTCTTAACCGCGAAGGCGAGACCCTTTTCAAAGAGACCGCAGCCAGCGGAAGACCCATCAACGAAGCTACAAATACGAATCTCAAAAAGAGTACCGTTAACCAGGGATACCTTGAAGGCTCCAACGTTCAGGTTGCGGATGAGATGGTCAACATGATCACCACCCAGAGAGCATACGAACTCAACTCCAAGGTAATAACCACTTCCGATACCATGCTCGAGGAAGCCAACAATCTCAGGAGATAATTAAATGGATATGTCGGGCATCTCTAATCTCACAGATTACTACACTTCCGTTACCGGACAGGCAAGGGCAACGGAGCTTGCAAACTCACTGTCGAACAAGGCTGAAAATGCCAGGACCGACGATGAGCTGATGAGCGTATGCAAACAGTTCGAAAGCTACCTGCTCGAGCAGGTCTTCAAGAACATGGACAAGACCGTTATCAGAAACGGTGATGAAAGTAAGGATTCTTCTACAGAAAATCTTGTGGATTATTTCAAAGGTCAGGCTCTTCAGGAACTTTCCGCTCAGTCGACCGAAACGCAGGGACTCGGGATTGCGCAGCAGCTTTACGAGCAGCTCCGCCGCAATTACGGTCTCGATGAAAATTCCATTCCCGCAGATCAGGTTGTATCTATGAACGCTCGTAAGAATTAAGGATCTTGGATTTTTCTGAAAAAGCAACAATAAAAGGATATGTGGACCATGTCATCTTTGAGAGCCGCGAAACCGGGTTTAAGGCGCTGGCTCTCATTTCCGATGGTTTCGATGAGACGGTTGTCGGACGCATGCCCGATGTATCGAAGGGCGACACGGTCGAGGTCACGGGTGAGTATACGGATCACCCGCGTTTCGGAGTGCAGCTTAAAGTATCATCCTACAAGATAATCCCGCCCGCTGATTCACAGGCGATGGAAAGGTATCTTGCATCCGGTGCGGTTACCGGAGTGGGCGAAAAGCTCGCATCACGCATCGTCAGCAAGTTCGGTGACGATACCTTCAGGATCATAGAAGAGGAGCCGGAAAGGCTTGCCGAGATCAAGGGTATCAGTAAAAGGAAAGCCATGGAGATCGCAGTTGCCATGGAGGAAAAGAAAGACCTCCGTGATGCGATGGTGACCATGCAGGGACTCGGCATCTCCCAGACCATGGCGGTAAGGATATATGACAATTACGGACCGGAGTATGTAACGGTCCTTCGCACCAACCCTTATAAGCTCGCGGAGGATATCCGCGGCATAGGCTTTAAGACGGCGGACGAGATCGCATTTAAAGAAGGAATGGATCCGGCTAGTGAGGACCGCTGTAAAGCTGCGCTCATGTATGTCCTTTCCGACGCTTCCGCAGAGGGTCACTGCTACCTTCCCGAAGACATGCTTGTGAGGATGACAACGGAGCTTCTCGGTGAAGAGCATGCGGATGTGCCTGCGTCACTCAAGGATATGGTCCATGCCGGAAAGCTTAAGAGGGATAAGGACAGGATCTATCTGCCCGCGTTTTATTATGCCGAGCTTTCCTGTGCGAGGATGCTTGCGGAAAAGAACATCCCGATGATGAAGGATCTTCCGGGCATGGATGAGAAGATCGACCGTGACATCGAAAGGATCGCGGAGGCGAACGGCATGCAGGCTGACCCTTTACAGATAAGTGCGGTCCGCGAATGCATCAGGAACGGTCTCTTTATCCTGACGGGAGGACCCGGAACCGGAAAGACCACGACCATAAATATGATAATCAGGTATTTTCTTGATCAGGGTCTCGATATAGTTCTTGCGGCACCGACCGGAAGAGCCGCAAAGAGGATGACCGAGACGACCGGGTATGAGGCGGCGACGATCCACAGGCTTCTCGGAGTTGCCTCCATACAGGACGAGACCGGCAGCAGCGTCATCTTCCAGAAGAACGCGGAAGAGCCGATAGAAGCGGATGTCATAATAATTGACGAAATGTCAATGGTGGATATAATGCTCTTCAAGGCGCTTCTTTCCGCTGTCCCGCTTGCTTCGAGACTTATCCTTGTCGGAGATGCCTCCCAGCTTCCCAGCGTTGGCCCCGGAACGGTACTGAGCGATATCTGTTCATGTCCTTCCTTTAAGGTGGTGAAGCTCGAGAAGATCTTCCGCCAGGACGAGACGAGCAGCATTGTCATAAACGCCCACAAGATCGACAGGGGCGAGCATATAGAATTGTCGTCCAATATCAGGGATTTCATTTTCCTTGAGAGGGACGACTCGAATGTGATAAAGCAGACTATCGGATGGATGATCTCCGATAAGCTCCCCGCATATGTCGGATGCGGTCCCTTTGACGTGCAGGTCCTTACGCCGATGAAAAAGGGTGCACTCGGAGTTTATGAGCTTAACAGATTCCTTCAGCAGGTCCTCAATCCCGCTTCGCATGAAAAAAATGAGTACCTTTACGGGGATACTCTTTTCCGCGAGGGCGACAAGGTCATGCAGACCAAGAACAATTACAAGCTCGAATGGACGACAGATGAAGCCTTAAGCTCTCTGGCCATGTCCGGAAGCGGAGTCTTTAACGGCGACCTCGGAAGGATCAGGAGGATCGATGAAGCTTCGAGGACCATGACGGTCCTTTTCGATGACGGAAGGGTGGTAAGGTATCCTTTCTCCGAACTTGACGAACTCGATCTTTCCTATGCGATGACCATCCATAAATCACAGGGAAGCGAGTATCCGGCGGTGATCATTCCCATACTCGACCCTTCAGCGCCGCTCGTTTACAGAAACCTGCTTTATACGGGGATCACCAGGGCAAAGTCCTGCGTCGTCATCCTAGGAAGCTCCGAAACCGTCTGTCGTATGATCGATAACAGAGGCAGTAATGAAAGATTTTCTTCTTTTGCCGAAAGGCTTCTTGAAGCGTGCGCTCGCTAAAGGCGCTGCGCTTCTCTATCCGTCCAGATGTCCCGTCTGTGACAGGCCGGTCCGGCCAAGCTCCGAAAGGATATGCCTTTCGTGTCTCAAAACCTTAAAACCGATAAGAACACCTTTTTGCGAAAAATGCGGAAAGAAGGTAAGTGCCGGCATGCGCTTTTGCACTGATTGCGGGAGGATAAGCCACGCCTTTGCGCGCAGCAGGGGAGCGTTTGAATACGGGCCTTTAAGCAAAGCGATGTACAGGTATAAATACCTCGGAAGGAGTGAATATTCCAAGATTTTCAGTGAATTGACATACCGTCAATTAGCAGATTATATACATGGGGTGCGTCCCGATATCATAGCCGCGGTTCCGGTCTCAAAAAAGAAACTCCTTAAGAGGGGATATAACCAGGCGGCGGAGCTTGCAAGGGAACTGTCGGAGCTTTCCGGAATACCGTTTGAAGAGGGTGCGCTTTTGCGTGTCAGGGACACCTCTCCGATGAAACTTTTAAGCCCCTCGGAAAGGCAGAAAAATCTCAAAAATGCTTTTACCGGAGGCCAAAATGTAGTAAAATTTAAGCGTGTTCTATTAGTAGACGATATCTATACTACCGGCTCGACTATGGACGAATGTTCGCGGGCTTTACTTAAGGCGGGTGCCGAGAGCGTATACGGTCTCAGCATGGCGTCCGGAAGTGGGGTATAGGAGGGGAGGTTTATCGGATGAATATCAGGAATTGCAAGAACTGCGGTAAGATGTTCAACTATATTACCGGTCCTGTTATCTGCCCGAATTGCAGGGAAGCGGTGGAAGCCAAGTTCCAGGAGGTTAAGGAATACATCAGGGAACATAAGGGTGTCGGCATTGCGGAGGTTTCCGAAGCGTGCAGCGTCGATCCCGCCCAGATTCGCCAGTGGCTCAGGGACGACCGTCTCGAGGTTACCGAGGATTCCGCGCTTATGCTCAACTGCGAAGGCTGCGGAGCGCCCATCAGATCCGGCAAGTTCTGCGACAAATGCAGGACGAACATGACCAATTCGTTCAACAGCATTCTTAATGCCAATAAACCCAAGACCGAGTTTAAGAAACCTGATAAGGATTCTCCCAAGATGAGATATCTCGATCAGTAAGGTGAACAAGGGGACGGTTCCTCCGTTCACCGCTGTTTCGGAAATGTAATGTGAAGTCACCTGCGAGGTTTCACAATTGCAGGTGACTTGTGTTTGTAAAGGAGTGCGGGCTTTTCCCGCGAAATCTATGCTTGATAAAGACAGAGTCATTCTGATGACCAGAATGGCCTCATACGAGGAAGGTGACGGAAAAAAGCATATGAGTGTCGTCAGGTTCTTTAAGGGCGACTATATCGCCGTGGGGATCCTCAAGGCGGTTATCTGTGCTTCTGTTTCCTTTGCACTGATCCTCGCTCTTTATGTTTATTATAATTTTGACGTGTTCATGAGCAGCATCTATGACATGGATATCCTGGCCTTTGTCAGGAGCATACTCATGAAATACGCCTGGTTTGTAGGCATCTATGTAATGATCACCTATGTCGTATGCACGATCACATATAACTCGTCGCGCAGAAAGCTTAAGAGATACTACAGGAATCTCAGGGTGCTCAAGAAGATGTACGACAGACAGTAAGGAATTGTTATGACAAGGCTTTTAGAGATCAGAGACAACATTAAGGTTTTATTTTCGAAATACGATGTATTCATCATTCCCGTTCTGAAATTCCTGCTCGCCCTTATCATGCTGATCATGATAAACGGTAAGCTCGGATATATGAGCAAACTGGGAAATCCCGGAATAGTCATCATAGTTTCGCTCGCTTGTTCATTCCTTCCCACGGGAGCGATACTTCTTTTCGGCGGACTCTTTTCGATGGGACACGTATTTGCGCTTTCACCCGAGGTTGCGATAGTAGTAGGAATCGTCTTCCTTCTCATCTATCTGCTGTACCTCAGATTCACTCCCGGTGAATCACTCTGCGTGGTCATCACACCCATGCTCTTTGTGTTCCACGTTCCCTATGTGATCCCCGTTGTGATGGGACTCATCGGGGGACCCGCATCCGCGCTTTCCGTTGTATGCGGAGTCATCATCTACTTTACCCTTCATGTGGTTACCCAGAACGCTGCGAACGTATCCGGCGATCTTTCGGACATAATGGGTCAGATCAGGCTCATAATCGATTCGCTTCTCGGAAATAAGCAGATGCTGGTTCTCTGCGTTTCGTTTGCGATCGTAACCATCGCTGTTTACATCATCAGACGTCTTCCCATCGAGCACTGTTGGATGATCGCGATGATCTCCGGTGCGGTACTCTGCATGGTCATCACGCTTATCGGCGGCCTTGTGACCAATGCCGGTTTTTCGATCCTCGGTATCATCTTCGGATGCATCCTTTCGGTGGGTGTCGGCAAGGTGATAGAGTTCTTCAAGTTCTGCGTCGACTACACGCGGACGGAACGGGTGCAGTTTGAAGACGATGAGTATTACTACTACGTCAAGGCCGTTCCCAAGATGAATGTCTCGGCACCCGAGGTCAAGGTCAAGAACATTAACAGATCCCGCGAAAGACGTCCGATCCGTCCGTCCAGACAGGCTCCCGCACCGATGGACACCGCGGAGATGGATACCACGGAACTTGATTCATCGTATTTCGGAGACACGACCGAACTCGACGAGTGATATTTTTTGAGAGCTGAAGGATATGCAGTTTTTTGACGAAACAATCAAATATCTGAACAGCTTCGGTACCTATATGGGTACCATTGAGTGGCAGGATTATGCGGAGATAATCATTATCGCCGTTCTCTTGTATTACATTTTCAAGTGGGTCCACAACACCAGGGCATGGTCCCTTCTGAAGGGGCTTGCCGTTATCCTTGTTTTCCTGATCATCGCGAATGTATTCCACATGGATACCATTCTGTGGATCTCGGGAAATGTCCTCCAGTTTGCGGTCATCGCATTCATCGTTGTGCTCCAGCCCGAGCTCAGAAAAGCTCTCGAGGTTCTCGGAAAGAGCAACTTCTTCGGATCTTTCTCATTTTTCGGACAGCAGATCAACAGCCGCGAGATAACCGAGGACAGCATCAGGGAGATAGTAAAGGCGTGCTCCCAGATGTCCTGGGTACGTACCGGCGCGCTGATAGTCATCGAGAACAAGGAATCCCTTGCACGTATCGACGAGACCGGCATCAGGATCGATGCGGAGATCACATCACAGCTTCTCATCAACATATTTGAAAAGAACACTCCGCTTCACGACGGAGCCGTTACCATACGCGGAAACAGGGTCTCGGCTGCTACCTGCTACCTTGACCTTACCAAATCCCAGTTTGTAAGCAAGGAACTCGGAACCAGACACAGGGCAGGAATCGGAGTATCCGAGGAAGCGGACTGTGTTGCGATAATCGTTTCCGAAGAGACCGGCAAGATCGCTGTGGCTCATGACGGACAGCTTGAGAGAAATCTTACCGAAGAATCGCTCAGGCAGTATCTTACTTCAACCCTCACAACGCCCGAGGAGGGAGAAGAAAATAATCAGGGCAAGAAGAGGAGGCGCAGAAAAGCATGATATTCCTAAAGCGTCTCGGAAAGACTCTTACCAACAATATATGGCTCAAAGTACTTGCACTCGTTCTTGCATTCGTTCTCTGGGTGCTCGTTGCGCAGATCAATAACCCCGTAAGGACGCTCACCTACAATAACGTCAAGGTAACACTTGTCGGAGCGAATGTCCTTGAAGCTGAGGGAAAGGTTTATCAGGTGCTGAACAATTCGGACATCGCGAAGGTAACCGTAAGGGCTCCCGAATCGGTCATCAATTCGATCACCGCTTCCGACATAACCGCGATCGCCGATCTTTCCCAGATAAATGAGGACGGAACGGTTCCCATTGTCTATTCCCTCGAAAGTGCGGAGAGCATCACTGCCGATCACGACACGGTATCCGTTGCGGTTGAAAACAGGATCACCAAATATGTGAACATCACCTGGCAGACTGTCGGCTCCGTAGGCGAAGGCTGCGTACAGGGCAAGGTCAATCTCGAGAGAAACAGGATCGAGGTCACCGGCCCCGAGTCGGATGTCAATCGTGTTTCGTATGCGCAGGTCACCATAGATCTCGACGATGCGGTCAAGACCATTTCCGCTGACATGGAGATCATCCTTTATGACACCAAGGGCAACCGCGTCGAAAGCGACATGATCGTAAAGCAGACCGATTACGTCACAACGACCGTAACCGTTCTTTCCACCAAGACCGTTCCCGTCTATGCATCGGCAACGGGCGAGCCTGCTGCCGGATATATATTTACCGGTGACATAACCGTAAATCCCGGAGTCGTTACCATTGCGGGTGATACCAGTGTGCTCAACACAATCTCCAGGATCGATATCACAAATCCCGTGGATATATCCTCTGCGAAGAACGACACGACCGCAACGTTCCACCTTACCGATTTCCTTCCCGCCGGAGTGACCTTCGAAGATCCCGATTTCGATGATGAGGTCGCCGTGACCGCAAGCATTGAAAAGAAGGCGGAAAAGACTCTTACCGTAGCCGCCGATCATTTCATCCTCACCGATATCCCCGAGGGATACGAGGCTGAGATCGCGGGAGAAGAAGAGATAATCGTAAGGCTTACGGGTCTTGAGACAGAGCTGAATGCCGTAAGTGCCGAATCACTCAGAGGACTGATAGAAGTGGATTCTTATCTGGCCTCCGTTTACGGCGATGATTACAGCGGCATATCATTTGTCAACATACCCGTTAAATTCAATCTGAGCGAACATGTTGAAGCGGATCCCGTTTACATCCGTGTACAGCTCAGTCTTAAAGAAGAAACTTAAACTGTTTGGGAGATTTATAAATGTCAAGAATGTTCGGAACCGACGGTGTAAGAGGAATCGCCAACGAAGAACTTACTCCGGAACTTGCAATGAAACTCGGAATGGCAGGCGCATATGTGCTTACCAGAAAGCAGAACCATAAGCCAACCATAATGGTCGGATGTGACACCAGGATCTCGGGCGACATGCTTGCAAATGCTCTTATGGCAGGTGCGTGCAGCGTCGGGGCAAACTGCGTTTATGTAGGCGTTGTTCCCACTCCTGCGGTCGCTTATCTTACAAGAAAGCATATGATGGATGCCGGAGTCGTTATCTCCGCATCACACAACCCCGTGGAATTCAACGGCATTAAATTCTTTGACTGCGACGGATTCAAGCTTCCCGATGCACTCGAGGATGAGATAGAAGACCAGATCAGGAGAAATATGGAGGATATCAAATTCCCCATCGGTCCCGGAGTCGGCAAGATCAAGCTCCGCACGGATGCCAAGGAAGAATATATCAACCATTCCGTAAGAAGTGTTCCCGTAGATCTTTCCGGACTTAAGATCGTTACCGACTGCGCTGAGGGCGCATCGCATTACACCTCGGTCGAAGCTCTTGAAAAAGCCGGAGCTCACGTCATTGCGATCCACAATCATCCCGACGGGACCAACATCAACGCCAACTGCGGATCGACCCATATGGAAGAGCTCTGCGCAAGAGTTGTATTCGAAAAGGCTGATGTCGGACTTGCATTTGACGGAGATGCCGACAGGCTTCTTGCGGTCGATGAGAACGGAAACATTGTCGACGGTGACCAGATAATGGCCATCATCGGACGTAATATGAAGGATAACGGAATCCTCAAGAAGGATACGATCGTTGCCACGGTAATGAGTAACCTCGGATTCTCACTTGCCTGCGAAAGAGAAGGCATCAACCTCGAAAGGACCGCTGTCGGAGACAGATACGTTCTCGAAAGGATGAAGGAGATCGGAGCTTCTCTCGGAGGAGAGCAGTCCGGACACATCATCTTCCTCGATGAGAATACGACAGGAGACGGACTCCTCAGTGCGCTCCATCTTCTCAAGGTCATGGTGGATTCCGGCAAGAAACTTTCCGAGCTTGCGAAGATAATGGAAGTTCTTCCCCAGGCACTCGTCGGTGCGAAGGTTGCCAACCACAAGAAGGACAAGTACCTCGAATATCCCGAGATCGCGGATGCCATCAAAGCACTTGAAGAGAAGTTTGCCGGTGAGGGAAGAGTTCTTATCAGACCCTCCGGAACCGAGCCTCTTGTAAGGGTTATGATAGAAGGCAAGGATCAGAAGATGATACAGGAAGAGGCCGAGAAACTCGCCGCTCTCATACAGGACAGGATGTTCTGACCTTATTGTAAAAATATACGTTATCTGCTATTATAATTGTCAGAAAAATCAACTTTACGGGGTAGGGCTTAACCGCCCAAAGGGTACTGGAATAAATGGTCACTCAAAAGGTTTTGATTAAAAATCCCACAGGTCTTCACTTAAGACCTGCCGGAATTCTTTGTAAAGAAGCAATGCAGTACAAGTCGCTGATCACCTTCAGGTTTGGTGATGATAATACGGCAAATGCCAAATCCGTACTCAGTGTTCTCGGAGCATGCATTAAATGCGGAGATGAGATCGAATTCGTCTGTGAAGGCGAAGATGAAGACAAGGCTCTTGCGGCTCTTGTTGCAGTGGTTGAGAGCGGACTTGGCGAATGATCTTATAACACGTATCTGCTGCAGCGAAGCTCTTTAGGCTTCGCTGTTTTGCTATAAAGCCCTTCGGAGGAAGAGATGTCAGAGCTTACGGTAATAGTTCCATGCAAGAATGAGGAAGAGGCAATACCTCTTTTTTATGATGAGCTTGTAAAGAATACCGGATTCCTGGAAAAAAGGAATACCGGTCTTAAAGTTCTGTTCATCGATGACGGTTCTGACGACGGAACCGTTTCCGCAGTAAGGGCACTCAATGAAAAGGACCCAAGGGTGCATCTTATTTCTTTTTCGAGGAACTTCGGAAAGGAAGCTGCGATGTATGCGGGACTTAAGGCTGCGGACTCAGACTTTGCGGTCATAATGGATGCGGACCTTCAGGATCCCCCTGCGCTTTTGGAGGAGATGTTCTCCTATATCGATGAGGGATATGATTCGGTTGCCACAAGGCGCGTTACCAGAAAGGGCGAGCCTCCCATCAGAAGTTTTTTTGCAAGGCGTTTCTACAAACTGATGAAGAAACTTACCGATGCGCAGATCATGGACGGGGCAAGGGATTACAGGCTTATGACGAGGCAGTTCATCGATGCCGTTCTTTCCATGACCGAGTATAACCGCTTCACAAAGGGTATCTTCGGATGGGTCGGATATAAGACCAAGTGGATCGATTTTGAAAATGTTGACCGTGCGGCCGGGAAGACCAAGTGGAGCTTCTGGGGACTTGTTGTGTATTCGTTCGAGGGCATCACGGCATTTTCGACCAAGCCGCTTGTCCTGAGCTCCATACTGGGCGTGGTCCTTTGTTTTATTTCCTTTGTAATGATCCTGTTCATTATCGTAAGATGGCTGCTCTTCGGCGATCCCGTAGACGGATGGCCGAGCCTTATGACGGTCATCGTGTTTGTGGGCGGGTTACAGTTTTTCTGCACGGGTATCCTCGGACAGTACATTTCCAAGGCATACCTCGAAGTCAAGAACCGTCCTTTGTATCTTAAGGATGAGAAAAACTGCTTCTGACGGGAATCTATCCAATGCTTAAGACTATCATCCTGATAATGTTTCTTGCGATAGTGTCCGCCTTTTCGGGAAGGACGCTGATGCTTTTATCCGGTATCTTTTCCAAAAAGGATACCGATATGTTTTCATCATTTTCTGCAGGCTCTCTGCTTGTGATCGTCATCTCATTTGTCTCGCATTTCCTTACGGTCCTGGGAGACGGACTTGTTTCCACGGAAAAAAGATACAGCGGTATGCTCATGGTCGCAGCGATGACCGTGGGGTATTTTGCGTTTGTCATCCTTACCGTTATCAGGGGTAAGAAGGAAAAGGAAAAAAAGGAAAAAGAGAAGGTAAAGGCGTCCGCATTTCTTTTCTTCCTGATCGCAGCGGTGCTTTCGGTCGCATGCTTTCTTACCGTGGTACGCGGGGAGAGAATTAATTCCGCAGGTGATGAAACCCTTGAGACCGTGGTCACATTCCTTAACGGAAGTCCCATGTACACGGTCGATCCTCTTACGGGATCCTCATATGCCGAGGGACTTCCTTCGAGATATAAGATACTGTGCCTGAGCGGATTCTATTCCGTTTTGTGCGAAGCCTTCGGAAGCGCTCCCGCTTCGCTGGTCCGTTCGATCATGCCGGGCTTTTGGTTTGTCTCGGGACTTTTTGCGATGATCGCACTTTCGGGTGCTCTGTTTAAGGGGGCTAAGGACGAGCTTTTAAAGAGGTCGGTTTTTGTTTCGGCAGCGGTTCTGTTCATTTTTGCGGCAGACCTCTCATCATATGCACAGGGCTTTTTGATCCTGTCCGCCATGTGGACCGGCGCTGCGGTAAGGGCATGGGTTCTGATCCCCTTTATGCTTTACTGTCTCTTTGACAGAAGATATATCCTCGCACTTCTTCCTGTTTTCTGCGAAGCGTTCATCTGCAGGACTCAGTACGGGATAGGTTTTTGTGCCTGCATCTATGCGGGATACGCACTCTTTATGTTCATTTTGAAAAGGAGGCAAAAATGCTCAGAGGCCTCATAAATGATCATATTCTTCATCTGAGGGAATGTATCCTGATCGGCGGTTCGCTCCTGGTCTCGCTTTCCGCGGGCTTATCGTGCCTTGTTCTTTCGGGAAAGAAAACCGATGTGAGGATAAGGGCACTCATGGGATATATTGGAGCTGCACTTCTTGCATTGGTGTGTCCCGTGACGGCATCCGTTCTGAGAATGGTTACGGGTACGTATTATGATTCGCCGGATATGTGGATCATTATTCCCCTCATACCGTTCGGCGCGATAATGACATCCGTACTTTTTGACGAGCTTTATTCAAGGGAAAAGAAGATCCCGATCCTTGCATGTCTTCTCTTTGCGGCAGCGATCCTGCTGTGCGGGACCCTGGGCGTCAGGAATGATAATTCTTCCGGAAGACCGGAAAATGCGGGAGATACGGAACTGCTCATCGCTGAGATGGTCTATGAGAAAAAGCTCCTCGGAGGTGCCGAACAGGTAATACTTGCACCGGATGATATGATCGCATATCTTCATACATATTCGGGAAATGCGCTCACCCTGTACGGACGGGATATGTGGGACGGAAGACTTACCAAGAACAGATACGGCTTCTATTCACAGGACCTTATAGATATACATGATGATATGATAAAGGTGTCGGACGGTGAGAAGGACCTTGCCGCAGATCTTTGCCGCAGGGCTTTTGAACAGGGCGCAACCGTTGTGATCCTGCCTCCCGGCGGATACGATGATGCGGCCATAAAGGAAGCGGGATATGAGATAACGTTTTTTGCTTCGTGGGCGGATGAAGAGAATCTTGTCCCGGGTTATGCGCTGGTCACACCCGGGAATTTATCAGAGTGATATGTCCTTTGAGACAATGAAAGGATTTTATAACTTTTGAGGATCATGATAAGCGTAGTAGTTCCGGTTTATAACCTCGAAAAATACATAACGGCGACACTTGACAGCATCACTTCCCAGGGGATTCCCGATATGGAGGTGCTGCTTGTTGACGATAAAAGCACTGATTCGTCCGTTTCCGTCATAAACGATTACATCGCTTCACATCCCGGTGTCTGCATAAGACTGATCGAGCCGGATGAAAAACTGAAGGCCTGCGGCGCAAGAAATCTGGGGATCCGCGAAAGCCGTGGAAGATACATAGCATTTCTCGACGGCGATGATCTCTGGATGAAGGATAAGCTGAAGAACCAGCTTGCTTTTATGGAAGAAAGAAAATGCGGTTTTTCCTTTACAGGATATGAATTTGCTGATGAAAAGGCTGAGCCGATGGGCAAGATCGTAAGAGTGCCCGAGACGATAACCTATTCACAGGCGCTTCGTAACACCACGATCTTTACTTCGACCGTTATCTTCGATACTGAGATTGTAAAAAAGGAAGACATAGTTTTCCCGGACATCCTTTCCGAGGATACCGCCCTCTGGTTTGCGCTTCTCAGGAAGGGATATAAGGCCTGCGGACTGGACGAAAACCTGACGCTGTACCGCCGGACGGGCAATTCTCTTTCCTCCGACAAAAAGGACGCCGCCCGCCGCATCTGGAACCTCTACCGAAAATCCGAGAAGCTTTCGCTTCCGCGAAGCATTTTCTCCTTCATCGGCTGGGGCTTCAACGCCATAAAACGCAGAATCTGAACGCATATCTGCTCATTATATTTCAATAATCCCGGTCCTCGGGCACATATATGTGTCCGAGGACCCTGTTTTTATGTTATAATTAGACGATTATGGAAAATGCACTGATATCCATCATAATACCCGTTTACAACGCCGCGAAATATCTTGAGCGGTCTCTCGGCAGTGTCCTGAAGCAGACCTACCGGAATCTTGAGATCATCACGGTCGACGACGGCTCAAAGGATGACAGCCTTAAGCTTTTGAATTCCTTTGCGGCTTCTGACAGCCGCGTGAAGGTGATACATAAGGAAAACGGCGGCTCGTCCTCGGCAAGGAATGCGGGACTTAAGATCTCGACCGGCGAATATATCGGTTTTATCGATGCTGACGATTACATCGAGTATGATATGTACGAAAACCTCGCAAGGCTTCTTGATGAGGATCCGAAGGCGGATGTGTCCCAGATCCTTTCGTGCGAAGAAAATGAAAACGGGGAGCTTATCAAGGCTTTCGGCGACGGGTTCACGGATGAAGAGCAGCAGACAGGAAGGGATTTCTTCAGGGCTCTTCTTCTTCACCGCGGCGACAGTTCGTTTTGCACGAAGCTTTTCAGGAGGGAATTCTTCGAAGGTTTTTCTTTTCCGGAAGGAAGGCTGAATGAGGATTTCGACCTTCTTGTGAAGATGAGCGAAAAGCTGGAGCTTCTGAAGGTCTGCAGGGAGCCGGGTTACCACATTGTTCTCAGCACTCAGAGCAATACCCGCGGAGCTTACAGACAGTCCTTCTATGAGAATGTGATGGAAAATGCCGAGAAGATGCTTGCGCTTTCGGCGAAGAAATATCCGGGTCTCAAAGAGGAGGCCGCACATTTTTATCTCGTGCAGGCAATGTGGCTTCTGCTTCATATCCCGGTCTCCGAGATGAACAGGGATAACAAGCTCTACACAGAGGTTTACGGCAATGTAAAATCCCATAAGAGGTTCATCCGCAGGGATCCGTACCTTACGAAGAAGCAGAGAAGAAATCTTTTGATATTTGCATACCTTCCCGCAAAGAGTGTTAAGAGGCTCTTCGGGATCATAAAGAAGACGAAATGATATTAGACGAAAAGCAAAAGAAAAAAGCGAGGTTGATGGAGAGCACCAAGCGCATCATCAATCTTTCACTGGTGATGGGATGCCTTGCTCTCGAGATAGGATCCTTCGGTTTCCATTGGTTTTTCCATTTCCAGCACAGCGTAGTTGAACCTCTGAGAGACTTCTATTTCAAGGGTCACGTGCTCGAGATCATGGTCTACGGCATTATCCTGTTCCTGATCTCAAATATGTACGGAGGAATGAGGCTCGGATATATGAAGAACTCCGAGATCGTGTTCTCGCAGCTCTTCTCGACCGTGCTTGCGGACATATTCATCTGGGGCGAGCTTTCGATCCTTGCGGGCCAGCCCTTCCAGCTTGCGTACTTTATAGCGATGGGAACGGAACAGCTTATCATAGTTCTGATCTATATTCCGATCGTCAACAAGATCTACAGGCATATATTCCCTCCGAGAAAGCTTCTTCTGATCTACGGCAGTACCAACAAGGATATGCTTTCTGCCAAATTCGAGACCAGGAAGGATAAGTATGTCATAACCGACCGCATCAAGGCGGAGGAAGGCTACGATGCCATCGTTAAGCGTATCAATGAAGATTATTCCGGCGGTAAGATCAATGCCGTCATAATCGGGGATATTTCCGTATCCCAGAGAAAACCCCTGATCAAGTATTGTTACGGTAATTCCATAAGGTTTTATCTTCTTCCCAAGATCGGAGATGTCATTCTTTCCGGAGCGGAGGAGCTTCACGTATTCGATTCACCCATACTCCTTACGAGGGAGTATTCGCTCACCGTTGAGCAGAGGATCATCAAGCGTACCATCGACATCGTATTTTCGCTTCTGCTCATAATCCTTACATCACCCTTCATGCTTCTTACCGCGATCGCTGTCAAGCTTTGTGACAGGGGTCCCATCCTCTACAGGCAGATCCGCTGCACAAGGGATGCAAGGGAATTTACGATCTATAAGTTCAGATCGATGAGAGTCGATGCGGAGAGCGACGGCGTTGCAAGACTTGCAAGCAAGGGCGATACGCGTATCACTCCCGTCGGAAAATTCATCAGAAAGTGCAGGCTCGATGAGCTTCCCCAGCTTTTTAACATTCTCAAAGGCGATATGTCCTTCATAGGACCCAGACCCGAGCGGCCCGAGATCATCGCACAGTATGTCGAGGTCATGCCCGAGTTTGCATACCGTATGAAGGTTAAAGCGGGACTTGCGGGATTTGCGCAGGTCTACGGAAAATACAACACAACTCCTTACGACAAGCTTAAGCTTGATCTGATCTATATCGAGCAGTATTCCCTTATGCTCGATCTTAAACTCATGCTTCTTACTCTTAAGGTTCTTATGTGGCCCGATTCGACCGAGGGTGTCGAGAAGGAACAGATAACGGCACTTAAGAACGGTCAGGACGATTCGTATAAGCAGGAAGACTGATGAAGGTATTGTGGCTCTGTAATATCATACTTCCGAAAGTCGCGGCGGTGATGGGACTTAAAGCCTCCAACAAGGAAGGATGGCTTTCGGGCGCAAGCGCAGCCGCGGAAAAGGGCGGTGAATTCGAGCTCGGTATCTGTTTCCCCGTCGGAAAGGAAAACGACGGATTCTTCTTTGAAGACGGTGTAAAGTATTACGGATTCTATGAGGATACCTCGCATCCGGAAAGTTACGATCCTTCTCTCGAAGACAGGCTTTCATCCATTGTCGATAAATTCGATCCCGATATAGTACACATATTCGGAACAGAATTTCCCCATACCCGTGCTATGGCGGAAGTGATGAAGGACCGCCCCGAGCGCATCCTCATCGGCATGCAGGGAATTGTTGCGGCATGCGCAGATCACTATCTTGACGGGCTTCCCGAAAGGGTAATAAACCGTGTAACATTCAGGGACCTTGTGAAGAAGGATTCCCTTAAGATCCAGAAGGATAAATTCGCACTCCGTACCGTAAATGAGACCGCGGCACTTAAGATATCGGGGAACGTCACGGGAAGAACCCCTTTCGACAGGGAATATACTTCCAAGGTAAATCCTGAGGCGAAGTATCATTTCATGAACGAAACATTAAGGGCAGAGTTTTATGAACACGCCCTTGCAGCAGGCGCGGAAAGGAAGGATGCGGAGCCTCATTCCGTTTTCCTGAGCCAGGGCAATTACCCTCTTAAGGGAGCGCATATGATGATAAAGGCTTTTGCGGAGCTTAAGAAAAAATATCCGGACGCAAAGCTTTACATCGCAGGTGACAATGTGACAAAGCATGAGAGCCTCAGGGAAAAACTGGCGCTCGCATCCTACGATAAATACCTTCTCGAACTCATAAAAGGATTGTCTCTTGAAGGATCGGTGGTATTTACCGGAAACCTTCCGGTATCGCAGTACATAGACAGGCTTTCAAAATGCAGCGTATTCGTATGTCCTTCATCCGTGGAGAATTCTCCCAATTCCCTCGGAGAAGCGATGATGCTCGGAGTTCCCTGCGTTGCTTCGAATGTCGGCGGAATACCCGGTATCTTCGAAGGAGGAAGGGACGGAATACTGTATGAATACAGCGATACCGATGCACTTGTGACAGCTGTGTCGGAAATGTTCGATGATGAGGCAAAAGCATACGGGTATGCGAAGAACGCTTCCGTACACGCACTTGCAACTCACGATCCATCTGCGAATTATTCAAGGCTTGTTGAAATATATAGGGAAATAGCCGGGTGAAGATAGTATTTGTATCCAATTACATAAATCATCATCAGGTGCCGTTTTCCGACAGGCTCTTTGAACTGACGGGCGGTGAGTATGCCTTCATACAGACCGAGCCGATGGAAGAGGAAAGGGTGAAGCTCGGATGGGATTCATCCCTTGCCGAAAAGCCGTACGTTGAACTTTACTACCGGGATAAGGAAAAATGCGACAGGCTGATAATGGATGCTGACTGCACCATATTCGGCGGATGTGAGGATTCGGAAGTCATAATGCCGAGACTCGAAGCCGGGAAATTTACTCTCATATATTCAGAGAGGATCTACAAGGAAAGCAGACTTAAGTTCATATCTCCGAGAGGGCTTAAGAAGAAATATCACGATCATGTAAGGTTTAATGATTCGCCCGTATATCTCCTTTGCGCGGGTGCGTACGTAAAGGGTGACTTTGATCTGATCGGCGCGTACAGAAACAAGAAATTCAAGTTCGGTTATTTTCCTCAGTGTTTTAAATACGATGACCTTAACGAACTCAGGAAGGATAACGAGGAACTCCGCATTCTGTGGGTCGGACGGTTCATAGGCTGGAAGCATCCCGGGATGATGATCACTCTTGCGGAGAACCTTAAAAAGTCCGGTGTCCGTTTTCATATCACGATGATCGGAAACGGAGAGATGGAAGATGAGATCCGGAAGGCCGCATCGGATAAGGGCGTGGGAGAAGCCGTCACATTCCGGGGAGGTGTCAGGCCGGATGAAGTAAGGGATGAGATGAGAAGATCCGATATCTTCATCTCGACATCCGACAGGCTTGAAGGCTGGGGAGCCGTGGTTAATGAAGCGATGAATTCGGGATGCGTTACGATCGCTTCGAAGAGCATAGGAAGCGCTCCCTATCTTATCAAAGACGGAGTAAGCGGTTATCTCTACAGGTCCTGCGATGATAAGGGACTGCTGGAGAAGGTGCTTCTCGGAAGTGACAGGGAAAAAGCGGCGAGGATAGGAAAGGCCGCATATGAAACGATAGTTAATGTCTGGAATCCGGATGTTGCGGCGGAAAGGATCTATAAGTTCGCATCGGACCCGGAGCACAGGATGCCGGATTATGAAGAAGGACCGTTAAGCAGGGCATGAATGATCCCGGGGGGGAAGATGCTTTAATGATGCGGGCGGCAAATAGCCTGCACGGGCAGTTTTCGGAGGATTTGATGAAAGTTTTATGGCTCAGCAACTACATACCTGAAAAGGCGGCGCAGTGCCTCGGTATCGAGGATGATTCCAAAGCGGGAATGGCGGAAGGAATGCTTTCCGCAATTGCTTCGTATTCCGAAGATATCGAGCTCGGTATCGCTTTTCCTGTTCCCGAGCAGTTCGACGGAAAGAGGGGATCCTTTAAGATGTCGGACGACAGCGAGTTTTCCGTTTCCTGTTATCCTTTTTATGAGGATATGTCACGCCCCGACAATTTTGATCTCACCCTTATCTCTTCGATGAACAGGATCCTCGATGAGTTCAGGCCCGATGTCATTCATATACTCGGAACCGAATTCCCCCATGCTCTTGCAATGAGCAAGGCTGCAACGGATGATGATTTCCATTACCATCCGGGAAAGGAAAGGCTTCTTGTTTCCTTCCGCGGAATCTGTGCCGCTATCGCAGCCGATTACCTTGCGTGTCTTCCCGATGAGATAGTATCCTCATCGACTCTCAGGGATACGCTGCTCAGGGACAATATCAGGCAGCAGCAGGATAAGTTTCACAACAGGGCTGTCAATGAACTCGAAGCGGTCTCGAGAGCGGGACATATCGGCGGATGCACGGGCCTTGATAAGAAGTGGGCATCGCGCCTCGGCCCCGAAGCACAGTATCACCATCTGAGCGAAGCCGTAAGACCTGTTTTCTATGAGCCTGTTCCCGCAGGAAACGAGCGTGACAGGAACACTATATTTGTTGCGGGAGCATATTATCCTCTCAAAGGATTTCATATCCTTCTTAAGGCATTAAAGGATATAAACTGGCCCGAGCTTAAGGTACGTGTTGCAGGTCCCGATATCGTTTCGATGAATACTCTGAAGGACAAGGTCAAGATATCCGAATACGGAAAGTATCTCGGTGAACTTATTGAAGGCTGTAATCTTCAGGGAAAGATCACATTCCTCGGAAACATAAGTGCGCAGCAGATGAGGGAAGAGTATCTTAAATGCGGAATGTACGTATGCCCTTCGACCGTGGAGAACACTCCGAATCCCGTGATAGAAGCGGCTCTTAGCGAAGCTCCGATAATCGCGTCGAGGGTGGGAGGAATTCCCGATATCATTGACGATAAGAATCAGTGCCTTCTCTATGACTGCAATGCCAGAAAGCAGATGGATGAGGTTGCCGCATCCCTCAGGAAGACGATCGAATTTACGAAGATCGATTACGACCGTGCACTTGAAAGAGGAAAGGCCGCGAGAGCAAGAGCGCTCAAAGACCACGATCCTAAGACGGTTGCTGCGGGACTTGCGGACATATACAGGAAAATGTATGGTGAGCAGGCTTAGTATGTGTAGAGTTCCCTGCCCGTTATCTCTTTGTACGCATCAACTATCTCGTTAAGCGGCACGGCCCAGTCACGCTCGGGCGCGACGGAGTAGGCAAAAGCCATCGCGATGAGCCTTCCTTCCGGATCGAATACCGCCGATCCCGAATCGCCCGCCCGTAAATTAAGCGCCATCTCGGTTTCGATAAAGGGCTCGAAGAACGGAAATGTCTGAAGCTTTTTGACAAGCGTTCCGTATCTGATATGCTCGATATTACCGAACTCGTCAACTATTTCTATCGCAAGCTCTATAGGCTCTGCGTCAAGTTCTTCCCAGTATGTCATATCTATATGCACCGCGCTGAAGGTCGCGTCTGAAAGCTCCGGCAGGAGCTTCTTTGAGATCCTTACTACCGCGACATCATATTTTTCCGCACACCCGATAACGGATGCTCCGGTAACGCACAGGCCGCCCGTGAAGTACACATCCGCCTGTTTGTAATTGCCCACAACATGCTTGTTGGTTATGACATAGATATCTGTATCCGTTATCTCCGCAATGTATCCGGAACCTACCGTGATGCTTCCGTCATCCTTGCGTATGCGCAGGTGAACGAGCGAGTTCATCACTCCGTCCAGGGTTTCCGCCATATCGCCTTCTTCAAAGAGGCCGGTATCATATGCATTGTAGGCTCCCACTATGTTGTACTCGGATCTGCTGATCGACCTTTCGCAGATCATTTCCTGGATGGAATCTGCGGAATCGAAGTATGCGGTTCCTTCCGACGTTGTCGTAAAACCGCATGAATCGGTTACCTTATATGTGATTCCTACTTCGCCCTTTTCGGGGAACTCTTCCGTTTCAAATGTGATCTCGAGGCTGTCTGTCAGATCTCCGTCCAGGTGATCGTATGCGGATACATATCTGAGAATGTCAGGCTCCGTCCCCGATGAAACATAGAAATCCGTGATCCCCGATATCACCGGTGCATCGTCCACAAGAAAATCCGTGACCGCAACGGAGGTGTTGCCCGATGAATCGCTTGCCATGATCCTTACGGAATACTCGCGCATTTCCCTGCAGCTTAATGCTCCCGCTTCGATGAATTCGGTATCAAAGGAAATATTCAAAAGGGTGTCCGCATCCTTAACGCTTTCCAGAAAATCGGACGGCTTAAGCTTTGTTCCGGGAAGGAAATAAAACGGTCCTTCCTTTAACGTGATCTCGGGAACTATGGTGTCCCTGATGACGATGTCATAGGAAAAAACCTTGCCGAAGTATACGACACACATCGGATATCTTCCGGGCTTAGTCTTATCCACAAGCGAAAAGTCTGCTATGGCCAGGTGGCGGGCGAAAAATCCCGCATCGATATAATCTGCGGCATCTTCGCTTATGCCGGAACCCAGCTCATAGGTGTAGGTATCCTGCAGCTGCTTTGCGTAAAAGAGGGAATGTATGAGAACAATGAAGCCGGCGATAAAGAAACATAAAGAAAGACCTGCTGCGATCTTTCCTTTTGTGTTGAGTCTTCTTACGGGCTTTGAACTTTGATCCTGAGTCATTTCTTAAAATATCTCGCAAGCCCCTGAGCCAGGAGATACCTTCCGTTTTCGTTATAGTGGACAAGATCGGGGAGCAGGAAGCTTTCCGTATCCTCCTGCGAGAATCCGAAATCGTCCGTAAGTGAAAGGAGTGCGCAGCTCTGCTGCGCTGCAACCTCCGCCGTTATGTCGCGGTAAGCCTGAAGCACGGAGCCTGTTTCCGCGGTGGGCATCGTTCCGTCATTATACATCCTGATGAAGCCGGGTGAAAGAACAAGGATCTCAGACTTAGGATATGTGCTCTTTAGTCCGGTGATGATCATGTTCATCGCTCTGTGGAATTCATCCTCTGTCTTGCCGGAGAAATAATCGTTCAGTCCGAATTCGACGATGAATATCGAATTCTCGCCCTTTGTTTCCTTCAGACGGTCTGCGGCGTTCCAATACGAATAATAACTCTTGAAACCATAGCAGCGTGTGCTGAAGGTTTCAAGTCTTTCTTTTCCGAGGAGGTAATTGATCGCGCTTCCAATGTCGGATGAGGAATTGGCTGCGGATACGGCGGCCATTCCGCCTTCGCCGAGGTTATAAACCTGCGCGCCGGTCATATCCCTGAAAAAGGAAGAAACTGCGGTTTCGTCCCTGTAATTGCCGAATATCGAATCCCCGATGAAATAGACGTCTTTACCGGTAAGGTCGGCGTAGGAGCTTCTGATATCTTCGTACCTGCGCGCCCTTTCGATGGTTTCGTCCATGATCGCATTTACATTATCCGAAGTGAGGATGTGATCCGTCGCATTCGGGTCTATATTTGTTGCGAGCAGGTGTGAATCGATATTGTAAAGGACGGGAGAAAGAGGTCCGTCCTCCCTGATGCAATCCGAATAAAGAACCCAGTCCTCGACAGAGTTATAGATGATGCGGATATTTTCAATGTCCGAAAGCTCACGGACCGTGATGATATATGAGCTCCTTGCCTGTTTTACCTTCGTTTCGTCGAGTGATGTCCATTTGAACGCGGAATCGTCCGGAAGGGTTATGAGTATACGGCAGGCAGGGTGCGAGACCGCGATATCGCGGATAAACGCGATCTGCTTTCTGTAAAGATCCGAATTGGAGCAGGACTGGAGCAGAGCCGCATAAGGATCTATCCCGAGGACGATATATCTCGGGAAGGACTCTTCCGGAATGTCTTCAAATATCTTTTTCATACGGTTTCCGAGGACTCTGACCGACGGCATCCTGCGCGTTACCGTTACGCTCTCATATCCGAAGAAGGTTACGAACACATCATCGGAAATGTTCGAATCATACATGCATGCCAGAAATGCATCGGTCTCGCCGATGTAATCAAATGCATTAAGATTGCCCCTGTCAATGCGCTCTATGGAGGGCAGTTTTGCCGTTTCGGCGCTTATTTCGATCTTGCGGGGATGGAGAGCTCTGTATACCGAATATATTATGACGAATATCAGAAGAAGGACTGCGAAAATCCCCCCTGAGATCATCAATATTCTTTTATTTTGTAAGGTTTTTTTCATGCTCTGATATGGTATAATAACTTTGTATGTGACCATGTCACACTTAACTATAATAACATCATTTTTATACAGTTAACTACGTTTTTCTTTTTGGAGTTTTTTATGGATAATTTAGCAGTTCTGATACCGTGCTATAACGAGGCTCAGACCATCGCCAAGGTTATAGGGGATGTTAAAAAAGTCCTCCCCGAGGCGGTTATTTACGTATATAACAACAATTCCACCGACGATACGGCGAAGATCGCCGAGGAGTGCGGGGCGGTTGTCAGGAACGAATACAAGCAGGGCAAGGGAAATGTCATCAGAAGAATGTTCCGCGAGATCAATGCAAAGTGCTATCTCATGATCGACGGTGACGACACTTATCCCCTTGAGAGTGCTCCTGAGATGGTAAAGCTTGTTCTTGAGAAGAATTCCGACATGGTTGTGGGCGACAGGCTTTCATCCACTTACTTTACGGAGAACAAGAGACCATTCCACAATTTCGGAAATTCCCTCATGAGATGGGGCATCAATCATCTCTTCAGGGCCGATATCCGCGACATCATGACAGGCTACAGGGCGATGTCATATGATTTCGTCAAGACCTTCCCCGTCTTTTCCAAGGGATTTGAGATAGAGACTGAGATGACCATCCATGCGGTCAATTACGATCTTCAGGTTGACAATGTTGTTGTCGAATACCGTGACAGGCCCAGCGGAAGCGAAAGCAAGCTCAACACACTTCCCGACGGCTTCAAGGTCATCCGCAAGATGATGTCCCTTTACAGAAATTACAGACCCATGCATTTCTTCGGAATCATTGCCTGTGTGCTCATGCTTGCGAGCCTGGTCTTCATGGTTCCCATCATAAGCGATTATGCGACCACGGGCCTTGTTCCCAGATTTCCGACACTGATCACCTGCGGTTTTGTATTTATGGCCGGACTCCTTTCCCTGTTTACCGGAATGGTGCTTAAGGTGGTGGATTCCAAGGACCGCAAGGATTTCGAATACAGACTTACCCGTATCCACGACAGATTTAACGAAGCAAAATAATGCTTACCGGAAAGCTTCCGGATGAGCGGAAAAACACAGGCACATATTTATGGAAAAGATCAGCTTTATAATTCCCTGTTACAGATCCGAGAATACTCTTCCTTCGGTTGTGGAAGAGATCAGGACCACCATGTCCGGAATGAGTGACAGGTACACATTCGATATATTTCTCATAAACGACTGCTCGCCCGACGGAACCGCGGAGACGATAAAGAAGCTCTGCGAAGAGGACGAAAGGATCAGCGGTATTTCCTTTGCGAGGAATTTCGGACAGCATGCGGCGCTCATGGCAGGCTTCAGGTATTCCGACGGAGACATCTGCGTATGCCTTGATGACGACGGACAGACTCCCGCTGACCAGGTCGGCAGACTCCTTGAGAAGATCGACGAAGGCTATGATGCCGTCTATGCAAAGTATGACCACAAGAAACATTCCGGATTCAGGAATTTCGGAAGCCGTGTAAATGATATGATGCTCCGTGTGATGCTCTCAAAGCCCAGGGAGCTTTTCGTGTCGAGTTATTTTGCCGTAAAGCGTTTTATAGTGGAGGATATGATCCGGTATGAGAATTCGTATCCCTACGTCATCGGACTTGTGCTCCGTTCAACCACAAGGATCACAAATGTTTCCATCGATCACAGAGACAGGATGGAGGGAACGAGCGGCTATACTCTCAAAAAGCTTCTGAATCTGTGGTTCAACGGCTTTACCGCTTTTTCCGTAAAGCCATTAAGGATCGCGACCTTCATCGGAGGCTTTTCAGCCGTTGCCGGTCTTTTGTACGGACTCTTTGTCATCGTAAGAAGACTTCTTTTCCCGGAAAACGCTGTGATGGGTTATGCGGCGATAATGAGCTCAATAGTGTTTTTCGGCGGTATGATCCTTCTTACTCTCGGACTTATCGGTGAGTACATCGGAAGAATTTACATCTGCATGAACAATTCTCCCCAGTACGTCATCAGACAGAAAATCGGAATGGATTCCGAAAAAGAATGATTTCGGATCGGCAAAATGGATAACACTAAACTTAAAGATAAAAACAAAAAAATCAACCCTGTTGTCTTGGATTGCATCTTTCTTGCGATCCTTGTTTTGCTGCCCTTTCTGCATATCGCATCCGGTGTCGAACTGACCGATACCGCGTACAGTCTCGGCAACTACGAAAACCTCGATTCGATGAACCTTACATGGACGATCGCCACATTCTGGGCAAACATGCTCGGAAAGTTTTTCAGCATCCTTCCCATGGGTTCGACCTGGATCGGAATGAAATTTTACACTACGCTGGTACCCGTTGCCGGCGTGGCCTGTTCATATCTTTTCTTAAGAAAATACATAACACGCTGGATACTCTTTGTCGGTGAATTACTTGCGATATCGCTCTTCTGGTGCCCGACGACGATCCTTTACAATTATCTGACATATCTTCTTTTTACCCTTGTTATCATCTTCATAATCGAGTCTCTTAACAAAGAGAAAAGATGGGGCCTTGCGATAGCGGGAGTGATCCTCGCGTTCAACGTATTCGTGCGTTTCCCGAATATCACCGAAGCCGCACTGATCTTGGTCGTATGGCTTAATGCAAAGATAAACAAAAAGAAATTCCTGTACGGATTAACGGACACAATGATCTGTGTCGGAGGTTTCCTTGCGGGGGTTGGTATCAACGTGCTCCTTATAGGATTAAAGTACGGTTTTGCATCCATCCCCAACATGATCATATCGCTCTTTTCCATGACGGGAGAAAACACCGGATACAAGCCCACACAGATGATATTCACGATCATCAGGGGTTATTCGACATACTATAAGAGCTTTATTTTCCTCGTTGCGATCTCGGTCATCTGTTTTGCCGTGAGCGCGATCATGAAAAGACATTACGCAAGGATCATAACTATCGTTGCACAGTTTGTTCTTTACGGACTTTTCCTTTTCTGGGGATACAGAAACCACGTTTACACTTTAAGATATTCCGATTACTCATCCATGTATTTCTGGATGGTCGTTTTCTTCGTGATCGGCAATGTCGTATCCGCATGGACATTGCTTCGAAAAAGAACCGATAAAACGCATAAGCTTATCGCGGCCGCAGTTCTGATCGTTATCTGGATCACGCCGCTTGGAAGCAACAATGCGCTTTATCCTTCGATAAACAATCTTTTTATCGTCGCTCCCGCTGTTTTATCCATGTGCTGGAACGAACTTTTCAAGGGAAGGAATTTTTACGAACTTCTCGATCTTGAAGCAAGGAACACTATGGTTGCGACAAGGATCACGGTGGGTCTTCTTTTGATAAGCATTGTGGTTCACTGCTCGATATTCGGAGTCGTTTTCATTTTCCGCGATTCGGGATTCCCGTATAACAACCACACAAAGATCGAAGGCAACGAAGTACTCGCAGGAATGCATACCAATCCCGAGAGGGCAGCGCTTATAGAAGAACTGACTTCTTATGTCACAAAGAATAACCTTAAGGGCAGGGAAGCCGTATATTACGGAGATATCCCGGGACTTGAATATATATTAAAAATGCCATGCGCGATCTCTCACACATGGCCTAATCTCGGTTCGTTTTCGTATAATGATTTTGTAAATGATTTTGAATCACTGGATGATACTCCGGTCATATTCGTCAATACCGAGTACTGCAGAAACATCCTTGATGTTGACGGGAATGCGATCAACAAGGACCAGTTCCTTTCGGAGTATATGAAAAATAACAGTTATTCACTCGATGCACGTATCGGAAACATTGCGATCTATTCCGCCAAGGAATGATCACTTAAACCATCTTCCGCTTGCTCCGCAGGGAAGTACGAGTCCGTTTGAAGATACGGGAAGACCGATCTCTTCGGCTATTACTTCTCCGCCGAATCTGCTCTTTATACAGGTGTTTAACATGTATGAAAGAACTGCGGGCTGAAGTCCCGTGGTGTATGAG
>JAEEGH010006015.1_pt1 | contig 29995 bp, 28 predicted proteins | sample 9134181 | NCBI WGS metagenome assembly JAEEGH01 (sample SAMN16246544, study PRJNA631951) | gut metagenome | biome: gut microbiome; feature: rumen; material: DP-attached | host: Bos | place: Iran: Karaj | collected 2018-10
CCGACGCTCTAACCAGCTGAGCTACCCCGCCGGGGTGGTTGAGATGGAAGGATTCGAACCCTCACTGACAGAGCCAGAATCTGTAGTGCTACCATTACACCACATCTCAATAGGTGTCCGCTTCGCAAAGCGGACTGCAAAGGTACAATTCTTTTGCTAAATTGCAAAAATATTATCGAGAAATTTTCTCGCGCAGCGCTTCCCAGCTGTAATAAGGCCCCTGCACGGGCTCCAAATCCATCAGCCGCACCTCGTTCTCGTTCAGAAGGAGCTTCACCAGCACTGGCTTATCCGCCTTTCGGGAACGGAAGAAAACGATCTGCAGGTTGCCGGCGAACGGGGCCACCAGCGTGGAAATGTAGTGCTGGCGGGCACCCTCCACATCATATCGCTCCGCAGCGCCAACCACACCCAGATAGCTGCACAGGGCCATCAGCGGATAGTCGTGGCCGAAGCGGAGGTCTGCGGCCACATCTCCCGTAGCGACGGCCTCATCCGCCTGGCGCACCACCAGGTCTACCAGAGGCTTCGTGCGGGCCATGCGGTTGTCGCCGAAGGGCACGGAGTTGCACTGCCCGAGATACATCGACACATTGTTGTATTCCGCCCAGTAGTACACCGCATCGAAGGGTAGGAAGCGGAACATGTTGAAATCGAAGTCGAAGGAGCGGCAGATGCGCCCGACTCCGAAGATGTCCCTCGCCAGATATCTGGGCACCGGCACGAACTGCTTTGCGGCGGTAGTGTCGGTGAACAGCAGGCTCATCATCCCGGAATAATCCACCGGCATAGAGTGCCGCAGGGAGTCGGTGATGTGGTGGCGGGCCGCCCTGTCCTCGGGAGCGGAGTCGTTGCTGATCTCCTTCTGGATCTCCTCTCCGCAGTCCATCACTATGCTGAGGCGGTAGTCCAGCTCGCTCAGCTGGTTGGTGAACGCGGCCATGCTCACGAGGCAGCGGGGCACGGTGCTGCTGAGCACGCGCACGTTCTTGCTGCCGCGGCGGAACACCCGGCGGAAGTTCTTGTACATGCGGTTGGCGATGGCCCGGTGCTCCCTCTGCCCGCGCACGGTGAGGCGCCCGTCCATCTTGTTTGTGGCCTCTTTCACCAGGGTGACCTCGTTCAGGAGGGAATCCCCGCTTGCGGTGAGGATGCCCGCCTCCTTGGCTGCGCCGAGAGTGGAGATTATGTTCTTGTACTTGTCCTGGTCCCAGCCGGAACGCGAGCCGTGGCGGCCGTAGTGGCTGATATAGAAGGGTTTATAGCCGCGGGGCGCCTTGGTCTGTGGCCCGGGCTGCACAGCCATCTCGTAGGGGCAGGCGTTGAGGTTTGCAATCCACGGCTTCTCCGAAATCATCTTCGCGAACTCGGGGTTCGGGTACTTGCTGAAGTCCTGAGCTCCGGCGGTGAACAGAGCCGAGCCGAGCAGTATTACTACTATCGATAATCTTCTCATAATCTAGAAATTGAATGCTATGCCCACGCCGGAGTTGGTGCCTCCGAAAATAATCTCTTTCTCAACCCTTTCGGTGGCGTTGTTGTAGCCCTCGCAGGTGGCTTTCATCTTCTTGTCCGCCTTCACGCGGATGGGGATGCCGAAGGCCATCAATCCTGCTCCTACTGCCGCGGAAGCCATTCCTCCCGCCGCGAAGTAGCCCGCCGGCTTCATCACTTCGTTCATGTCCGCCTGGCCGAGGGAGAATGCCGCGACCAGCACTCCCACCACCACGTATCCCAGGGCGACCACCTCGGCTGCCGCACCCACACCCACGAACACCGATCCGCCGATGGTGAGGCCGTTGCCGAGACGCCTCTGTTTGGCAAAACCTGCCCAGTCTTCGTTGTAATCGATGCCGTCGATATCCGAAAGCAGCAGGGCCTGCTGCTCAGGAGTCAGCACTATGCCGTCCAGTTTAATCTTTGTGCCCTTGCGGTGCGCACCTATCATTTCGGCCGCCTTGATGGAATCCTTCTGGGCTCTGCGCTCCTCTTTCCTGGCGCCGGGCTCGGCGAATGCCGACAGGCAGGCCAGCAGAAGAAGGGATAACACGAACAATTTCCTCATGACAATATGGGTTTGCATTACGGCAAATATACGAAAAATAACTATCTTCGCAGAACTAATAGCCTTATCAAATGAAAACTCAGCAGGAACTCGCAGCCATCGCAGGCAAATTCGCCATCAAGGGTAACATCAAAGAGGTAAAGCCCCTCGGCAACGGACTCATCAACGATACTTTTAAGGTTTCCGCGGACGGGCCGGAAGACTATGTGCTCCAGCGCATCAACAACGCCATCTTTCAGGACGTGGAACTCCTCCAGCACAACATCGAGGCGGTCACCCGCCACATCCGCGCCAAGCTGGAGGCCGCCGGCGAGGCCGATCTCGACCGCAAGGTGCTCCGCTTCGTGTCCCTGAAGGATTCCCCCAAGACCTACTGGACCGACGGCGAAACCTACTGGCGCATCTCTGTGTTCATCCCGGATGCCCTCACCTTCGAGGCCGTCACCCCCGAATATTCCTACTACGCCGGCAAGGCATTCGGCCGCTTCGAGGCCCAGCTCGCGGACATCCCGGACACCCTCGGCGAGACCATCCCCGACTTTCACAACATGGAACTGCGCGCACGCCAGCTTCGCGAGGCGGTAGCAGCCGACAAGGCCGGGCGGATGGCGGATCCCGAGGTCAAGGCCCTGGTAGAGGAGATATATAAATATGAGGAGGAGATGACCAAGGCCGAGCGCCTGTTCCGCGAGGGTAAACTCCCCAAGCGTATCTGCCACTGCGACACCAAGGTCAACAACATGATGTTCGACAAGGATGGCAACGTGCTCTGCGTCATCGACCTGGACACCGTCATGCCCAGTTTCGTCTTCTCAGACTTCGGCGATTTCCTGCGCACGGCCGCCAATTTCGTGGCGGAAGATGATCCCGACACCGCCAAGGTGGGATTCAACATGGAGATATTCAAGGCCTTCAGCAAGGGCTACATCGAGTCCGCCAAGGTCTTCCTGACCCCGCTGGAGCGGGAGATGCTGCCGTTCGCGGCCTGCCTCTTCCCTTACATGCAGTGCGTCCGCTTCTTCGCAGACTACATCAACGGGGACACCTACTACAAGATCAAGTATCCCACGCACAACATGGACCGCACCCGCAACCAGTGGGCGCTGTTCAGGAGTGCACTTGCGAAGGTGCCGGAGATGAAGGCCTGGATAGAATCCCTATAGGTTTTCGTAGAGGACACAGGCAAAGCAGATGGGGCCCTGGTGCTTTAGCATCAGGGTCACTTTGCCTTCGGGGGCTTTGTAAACGGTGCGGTAGGTGCAGTTGTTCTTGATGAGGCTGACCAGCTTGCCGGAGCTCTCCTCGAAGGGGCCGTCCTTGAACTCTTCCACCTCTTCCACCGGCTTGCCGTACTGCTTGGTGAGCATGCTCTTGAGGCCGGAGTAGTCGTTTTCCAGCTTCACCCACGAGAGCCTCGGGGGGATTTCCGCGCGGATGGCGCAGACGGTGCTGTCCGCTCCGGGGATGATGTTCACCTCCACGTCGGAGTAGCCGGCGAACTTGCCTATGACGAGCGGCACGCCGTCGTTGGTTTCTTCGTACTTGAAGCCCTTCTTCGCGAGGGCGGCGACCATTTCGTCTGCCGTGCCCTTGATCTCTACCTTATTGAAAGACAGGGGTTTCTGCGCATTCGCGCCGGAGATCAGAAGCATTGCGGCCAGTGCCGCGAGGAGGATGCGTTTCATATCAGTTTTCGTTTGCTAATTCGAGGATGAGGTTGTCGAGCACGGGTGCGAGTTCCGATTGCTTGCCGACGAAATTGTTTACCATTATGCTGAAGGCGATTGTCTTGCGGGTGTCGCCGTCGGAGGGGAGGATGTATCCGCTGAAGCAACGCACTCCGTTCATGCTGCCGCTCTTCATGTAGATGCGGTTCTTCACCGCCGCCGGGGCCTTGGGAAGACGGGTCTGGAGGGTGCCGTCCTTGCGGCCGGGGCGGGGCAGGGAGCCCAGGTAATCTTTATAGACGCCGGTTTTGGCCATGCCGGTGAGCAGCCGCACAAAGAATTCGGGGGAGACGTAGTTCTTACGCGAGAGGCCGCTTCCATCCGCGAAGCGCATCCCGGCGCTGGGGCCTGCCAGGCCGATGGGGGAGAGGGCCCTGTGGAGGGCCGCTGTGGCGGTGTCGTAGTCGTCGCTGCCGTTGTTCGCCTTGCCGATGGCTTTCAGCAGTGTCTCCGCGCAGAAGTTGTCGGACTGGTGGTTGGCGATGGTGGCGATGTGGTTGAGGCTAGCTGAGTGCGCGATGCCCAGGATGGTCAAGCGCGCTTGACCATCCTCGTTGTTTAGGGGCTCTGCCCCTAAAGTACCCTGCGGCTCCCGGGCTACCGACATCGCCCTTTCGGGCTCCGTCCCGCCCTCCGCCGGGCACGCTGAGGCGTGCCTTTCAAGAGCCCGCCCACTTACTGCAATGCCATTGTCCTGCAGCCAGCGGCGGAAATGCGTCGCGGCGGCGAGAGGGCCATCGGGAATACTGTCCCCCATCTTGCCGCGCCAGGTCAGCCCTGACGGCACAACCCCGTCCTTGCTGCGCTCATCCTCCGTACTCCAGTCCGTGTGCCTGCGCTCGCCGCTGAAGTAGCTGCCGTCGCCCACGATATCCCCCTCTATTCGTCGTATACCCTTGTCTTCCAGCACCTTGCGCCATTTACCGAAGGGGATGTCCTCCTTGGGGAGATAGGTGAAAAGGTTGCCGATCAGCGGGTCGCCGCCGCCGATTACGTAGAGGTTGCCGAAGAGGGTGGTGTCCCGGATTTCGCCGTCGGTGGCGAGCTGTGTCTTGAACGTGTAGCCCCGGCCGAGTTTGAGGTAGGCCCCGGCCGTGGTGATGAGTTTCATGTTGCTGGCGGGTACCATGCAGCGGCCCTGGTTGAGCTGCGCGAGGGTGTCGCCCTTGAAATTGACCGCCAGGATGCCCCAGACGCTATGTTCGAGTTTGCCGCCCTTCGCGTCGAGTTGCGCGACTGTCTTTTGCACGTTCGTCGGGAGCGTGGCGGCGAGGAGCAATATGGCGGCGATCAGTTTCATCGAATACAAATATAATAAATTGCTGATTTTTCCCTACCTTTGTTAGAGAACGTCCGTTTTGGGCCATAGTCATGCAGCAGCTAACTTGCTGTATTATAATTATTTACTATAGGGAGAATCGTCTGATTTTACCGATTTTGTTATGAAGAAAGAATTGATAATCAGCATTTTAAGTGCTGCAGTGTTTATGCTGATGTCTTGCAGGGCGCAGGCTCAGAACCATAAGATTGACGATAATACCCAGTGGGCGGTTGTGAATGTTAGCGATGCGTTCATGCGGGCGGAACCGCGATATGGAAGCGAATGCGTGAGCCAGACGCGGATGGGTACGCTGGTGCAGGTGCTGGAGCGCAAGGGGTACTGGGCGCGGATCAAGACTCCCGAGCCTTATGAAGGATGGGTGAACGAACTGGCGCTGGCCCCGACCCGCGAACTCAGCCCGGAGGAGCAGAAGGAGACCAAACTCTATGGCGCGACCCTGGCTCCAATGTCCCGCAAGGAGGCGGAGGAGTATTTGAAGGCGCCGAAGGCGGTCTGCACGGAAGATTTCCCCATAACCGTTTTCGTAAAGGGCCCCAACGTCAAGCTCCTCCAGGGGAATATATTGCGCCTGGACAAGGGTGGCTTCGACCGGAATGGCAAGATGACCGGCGTCATCCTCCCGGACGGAAGGAAGGGGAGCGTGATCAGCGGCCAGATACGCCCGATGAAGGAATGGGCCGCATTCAAGGTGGATAAACCGGATTCCATGCTGGTGAACAGCATCATCGCTAGCGCAAAACAATTCACAGGCTGCCCTTATATGTGGGGAGGGATGTCCCCGGGGCATTTCGATTGCAGCGGGCTGACGGGATTCTGCTTCTACATGAACGGCATCCTGCTGCCTCGCGACGCCTCGCAGCAGGTCAAGTGCGGCATAGAGGTCCCCATCGACCAGATGCAGAAGGGCGACCTGGTGTTCTTTGGAGATACTTCCGTGGGCCACGTGGCCATCTGCATCGGCAATCGCAAGATCATCCACGCATCCCAGCTGGTGCGCATCAATTCCCTGGTGCCCGGCGAAAAAGACTACTACGGCCGCAACATCCTCCATGTCCGCCGCATCATCGGCCATCTCGGCGAGGGCGAAATAAAGGCTGTCCCCATCAAGGACAGCCCCATGTATTTTTGCGTGGCACGTAACTAATTGATAATCAGAAAAATGATGGGTATCCTCCCCCGGCTCCAGCAAGGGGAGGGAGTTGTCTATCTGGCTGTAAACCAACAATTTGCCCGCCACGCCATAAAAACCGCCAGACAGGGACCAACTATTGTAAATCTTTTTCCGTTACTTTGCGTCTTGTTATCGGATGCATCCTTAAAACCATTCAAACAAAATGCAAAAAGACAAGACTCAATCCCGACTGAAGGACCTGGAAAACCTGGTCCTGAGTCAGCAGGACAGGCTCTTCGCCCTTGCATATATTCGAATAGGTAACCGTGCGGATGCGGAAGATATTTTACAGGATGTTTTTCTGAAATTGTTCCGTTCCGAAGAGAACCTGAGGCATGTCAACCGTCTGGAGCACTATCTGATACGCACCGTCTGCAACAAATGCAGGGACTATCAGCGCAAGAAGCAGTACAACCTTTTGCCTATTGATGCAGCTGCCCGGGTTGCGATTCCTGAAGAGGATAACGCCATACACGAGGAATACCTGAGAATAAGCAAGTTGCTGGATGGCCTTTCCGAAGAACAACAGGAAGTGGTAAGGCTCAAGTGCACGGATGGATTGAAGTTCCGGGAGATAGCAAAGATCCTGGATATCCCCGAGGCGACAGCCAAATCCCGGTATCGTTATGCCATAGAGCACATTCAAAACATCTTAAACATTTAGAACAATGAAACAGAACAATATCAAGGAAATAGAACGTCAGCTCACCTCAAAAAGCGAGTTCAGCGTTTCGAAAGATTTTGCAAACAGGGTTCTGCAGTCGGCGGCCTTGCAGACCAGAGAGCGGGAAACGGCGCCTGCATTCAGGTGGAAGAAAGTATTCGCGCCAATCGCGGCCGTAGCGGCCTGCATGGCCCTCTTTATCGTGGTAAAACCTGTGGGAACTCCCGCGATAGCCGCGGAAAAGTTTTTCGCCAGAGCGGCTGATTTCTTCAATACGGTGAGCGGATACCGCGTCGAGTTCGGCGTACGCACATACTCCAATGAAAACTTCTCCTATACCAATCCGGCCAAGGGTTTCGTCGACCACACGATGACAGTGGCTTCCGACGGCCGCTGGAAGCTGGACAAAGGGGGGAGAGTTGCGGAAAACGACGGAAACAATATATATGTATGGTTCCCTGAAAAGGAGTGGGGCTGGAAGTTCGATCCGGACCAGACCGGCGCCATCTCTCCCTTTGAAAACCTTCTGGACCTTGGCGGCCTGATGCGATGGCTGGAAGGATATGTAGCGCTCACCAAGGGTGCTGATTGTCGCAAGGTGGAAGACGCACGGACCGTCAAACTCATCCTCAAGGTCCCTGCCCAGGGGGATTATGGCAACGATTACTTGAAATTCTCCGCCATCGACGAAAATGATACAAAACAGACCTATGTCTTCAGCAAGGAAGATGGCCGCCTTTTGTCTGCCGAAATCGATGCAAAAGTGTTCGGGTTTTCGCGGACCATCCTTCGAGCGAGGGCTATTGATTACGATATTACAATTCCAGCATTATCCTTCGCCATTCCAGAAAACATAGAGTGGCTGGATGAAACCAGTGAATCAGTCGCTGTGCGGATGGACGAACTGCCTGTAAGTGAATTTGTTGGCATCGGCGTCGATGAGGCGACGGATAAACTCTTCAAAGCATTGAACGAGTGGGATGAGCCCAGGCTCAAGGTTATCTTCCGCGCCTATCCCCTCAAGCGCATCGAAGCCGGTGGCTTCAAAGGATGTAAACTGATAAGCCAGGGGAATGCCTTTAAGTCCGGCACCTACGGTGGCATCTTCGTCCCATGTCAAGTGCAACTCGCTACGGGAGAAATAAAGAAGATGAAACTCGCCTTCCGCAACGACAATCAGTGGCAATCCTGGGAAGTGGACGGAGGTATTTAGCAAGTGCATAATTCAAATAAATTCACTATCTTTGCCCTAATTCAGAACGATATGAATCTTAGAGACATCAAAAAAGGTCATAAAGAATGGTTACCATCCAATTTTTGATGTTCTAAGACGCAACTAATTCAACACAATTACACTTCCAGAAATACTGACGTATGAAATGTCACTTCCCATTCCGCGTTTTATGCCTGGCGATGTCCGCCTTGCTGCTATGCGCATGTCCCGATATAGGCACGCAGACGGGGCCGGATGACCCCGATGCCCCCGGTCCGGAAACTCCGGCCGGACCGTATTTCAACCTGCTCTCAACCTCCAATTCGTCCCCTCTTCCTCCGGATTATACGGTAGTATATAACCGGGATGCCACAGGGAGCACTTTCCTGGTAAGGACCAATATCGAGAACTGGAAGGCCGTCCCTTCAGCCTCCTGGTGTACAGCCCATAAAGATGAGCAGGGGAACCTCGTTGTGCTGGTTGAGGACTATGGCGACCTTGCGACGCATGAGACCCTCCCGCCAAGGATCTGCACGGTCGGAGTTGAAGCCGGTGACGTTTTCAAACAGGATATAGTGGTTGTGCAGCAGAGCTGGACTTTCATCAACATCTATCCTGAGCCGGGGGCGGTGACGAATCCGCGTCCAGTTCAGATACCTCCTACAGGAGGCTCCAGGGACATAACCATCCTAACCAATGCATACCAATGGGTATGCTCATCTAATGCGGACTGGCTCAAACCCGAGTGCATCGACAACGCCACGTTGCGCATTACCGCAGAACCGAGAGCCGCTTCCGAAACCACGTCCAGACACGCGACCGTCACGGTTACCGTCAAGTCCGACGAATTCATCTTCGCCTCTTTCGAGGTGGTGGACGCTGACGCAGTGCTGGAAGGCGGAAGCTATGAATACGGCGATTCCACCGATTGGGACTAAGACGCATCAAAGTTTGAAAGGCCATGAAAAAGTACACAATACTCGCGATAACGCTGCTGGCGGCCATTTCCTGCGCCAAAGAGACCCCGACGGACATGGAGGGTCCCGTATCCAACAGCCTGCATGCCGTCATCCTGGACCATTCTCCCGCCACCAGGACCGTCCTCAAGGATAATCCGGGCCTTGCCATAGTCAGCCAATGGCAGGCCGGGGATGCCATCGGCGTCTTTGGCGGCTCCGTAAACCAGCAGTTCATCCTTGAAGCCGGGACGATTTCTCAGGACGGGCGATCTGCCAGTTTCGTCTCCGGCACGGGGACTCCATCCGGTAATTTATTCTCGTACAGTCCGTTCCAGCAAGGGGCGTCCGGGACGGATGACCGTGTCGTCCTTACATTCCCTGAGTTGCAGGACGGCATTTCCCCGGAGACTGTCAATCCTGTTCCCGACCCGGCCGCCAATATCCTTGTGGCTACAGGTTCCCGGCAGAACGGCCTGTCTTTCAGGAGCGTAGTGTCAATCTTGAAAATCGGCCAGTCGTTCGAAAGGCAGACCACTCTGTCACGTGTGGAATTCCGCGACCTTTCGGACGCCCCGGTCTGTGGGGAGATGACAATCTCACGGCAGGAGGTTCCCGCAGCGAAGATCACAGGCAGCGGCAAAATCCTGACACTCCGTCTTGGGAACGGACTGCAGATCAAGGCCGGTGCCGTGATACCCATCTATATGATCGTGCCTGCCAGGCAATATCCGAAGGGATTCGAGCTCGCCTTCATCAGCCAGGACGGGACGAGGACGGTGAAAACGGTCGGTACCAGGATGGGCAAAGAGCTGATGAGCGGAGCCGTTTATCCCATAGGAGACATCTCCGCCTACGAATATCTCCCGAACGTAGTGTGCAAACTGAATTCCGGCGCACAGGTCATCACCCCGGAGAAGGCAGATTTGGTCAAGATTCTCAACATCAGTTCGGGGCCCTTGGATGATATTGACGGAACCCCTATCCGTGACAACGGCAACGTTGTTTTCCGTCCGACCCTGGACCTGTTGGTGCACGACGATATGGCACCGGCTCCCGGCCAATGGTACATCTTTGAATATGGCGGGGACCTCTTGTCAGAAGGCGGCGTATTCAAAATCAAAAGCGTTGAGCCCATGGGTGGCGGATACACGAGGGTATATGCCGTAACCGAGCCGAATGTAGCTGCGCCCTACGAGGAACTGAAAGTGGGTCAGGAGATGTTCGATGCTGAAGGCAATGAGATTGAAGGGGCCGGAGTTGAATTGGACGTGGCGAGCTACCTCAAGGAGATTATTGACGACGAAGGGAACACCGTACCCTTCTCCGTAAGCGAAAACGGCCAGCTGCTTTTCGAGGGGGATGCGGCCGCACGGATCGCCGGTGTCCAGACGAAGGCGGCGCGCTCGTTCAAGATTAATCTCCCGCAACTCTCGGTCAATATGAAGCAGGATTATGCGGAGGCGGCACTGAGTGCACAGATGAGCGTGGATTTCAAGGTAGCCCTCGGCATGGTCCACGGCGAGCTCCAATATGCCCATTTTACAGCCCATCCATCCCTGAACCTGCAGGCCGACTTCTCACTGAAGGCCGAAATTTTCAAATGGGAAAAGAAGGAGCACCTCTATACCCTTCCCTTTGCCCCCATCCCGGTAGCACCGGGAATCCTGCTGTTCCCTGAACTGGCTTTTTACGGAACGGTAGGCGTGGCGGGCGAAATCCGTTTCACGGCTTCCGTCAAATATACCTATGACATGGGGACTTACGGCATGTCATACAACCACGGTGACGGGTTCACGGTTCGGCACAAGCCGACCGACCCGGGAAAAGAGGAGGGCTTCCAGCCGGAAATCGGAGGGTTTTCCGGCAGCCTGAATGCTTACGGCACGCTTACGCTCAGGCCTTATGTCCATATCGTCAAACTGTTTGGTTTAGGCGTCGAAAGCAACTTCACCCTGTCGTTTGGCATTGAGACCAAGAGTGGCGGGGAAGGGACCAAACTGGCATTGACGCCTTCCGTTGAACTGGTCCCCATCGTCATCACATTAGGCGGGTACTACACGAAAACCCTGAAACAGTTGTCCGTATCCAAGACGTTCGACCCTCTTTGGGAAAGATACCTCGTTCCTGCCATTACCTCATCCAGACTGACGGTGCACGGGCATTGGACCGACGATTACTATACTTGGACAAAGAATGACACCGGGAAGCCCGAGGAACTTGTGTCACATCTATTTGTTCCCGACGACCAAATTGATTACCAGCTGAAATTGAAGGGCCGGATGCTGAAAGAAATCCAGTACGGAGTGGTTGTCGCCAGAGGTAATAGGTCCGATTTGAAGATAAGCAGCGAAGACCCCGGATTATTCAACTGGCTTTCCGTAGGGGTTCCGCCGTACATCGTTCCGGGTTTCATGGACTGGACTTTCGATGCCAGCGCCATCGCCACTTTCCCCGTGGAGGCGGTCAAGACGCTGGGAGTCTATGGCGCCCAGGCGGAAGAAGAGGCTGAGATTTCCAAAACTGCTCCTTTCCATTTTGAAGACGGAGTCCCCTATCAACTGATTCCGGTTTATTTCGACGCTGACGGACAGTATCACCGTTTCAACAAAGGTTCGACGGCCCTCGTATGCTGGCCTAAAGACTGGAATGGCAATCCTTACGTCATGTCCGGTTCCGGACAGTAGGCTGCCGACAGGTTACCGAGCGTGCGAATGTCCTTCACATACCTTACTGAATGGTGAAAGCTAATGAAACTGATAATAATTGAATATTAATTGCTATCTTTGTACCCGTAAAAAACAAAGAAAGATATGAATCTTAGAGACATCAAAAAAGACATCGACTACGTACTGAGCGCTTTTATCGAGGATTGCTCTATCGTGGCTGCAGTAAACACCAAAGTATCTGAAGACGAGGCTTCCGGCCTTATGGAAGAAGCTATCGATCTGTATAATGAACTCCGCGACAAGGTGGCCAAGGTAGAAGGCCCCGCCAAGGTGTACTACAACGCCCTCCGCAAAGAGGTGCTCGAGCGCACCGACGCACTCTACGAGAAGCTGAGCGCGGCCGTCAGAAAAGAGGCTTGAAGCGCATAGCCCTATTATTCGCGGCGCTGACCCTGCTGTACTTTGTACCGGCCGGGGGCGCTACCCGCAACACAGAAACGCAGAAGCTCGTTTCGGACTATTCCCGGAAAGAGCCTCTGCGTTCCGGTATATTCGGGATTCTGGCCGTACGGGGCTCCGATACCCTGGCCCAGTACAACCGCAGGCTCAAGATGGTGCCGGCTTCGAATGTAAAGCTCATCACCACGGGCCTGGCACTTAAGCAGTTAGGTTCCTCCTGGCGCTTTTCCACCACTCTTGCCTACAGCGGCAGTGTCAAAGACGGCGTACTCCACGGCGACCTGTACATAGTGGGTGGAGGAGATCCCACCACGGGATCACGCTCTTCGTGTGCCGACTCTCTGCTAAAGACATTCAGAGCATGGAAAGACTTGCTCGACAAAGCCGGGATAAAAGAAATCACCGGCCATGTGGTGGGCGACGGACGCTACTTCAAGCGCCCCCTTCAAAGTATGACCTGGCAGGCCGAGGACATGGGTTTCAACTACGGCGCAGGGCCCTCGGGGCTCAATTTCTTCGAAAACGCCCAGGCATTCTCGGTAAAGCCTTCGGCTCCCGGCAAATCGCCGCTCGTGGAGCCGCTCTATCCCGAGACTCCCTGGATGAGTTTTGTGAACTCGGCACGCACCGGAGAGGCCAAAAGCGCCAACACCATCTACTACATCAACTCCGAGTACGCCCCCGTGGGAGAGTTTCAGGGAAGCTTTCCCTCCGACCGCAAGTCTTTCAAGCTCGAGGCTTCCAATTACTACGGGCCGTACACCTGTGCGTACTATTTCTACCGCTACCTGCTGTCGGGAGGAATGAAAGTGCACGGCGCTTACGCCGACGTATCTCCCCAGGGACTGCTGCGCACCGACCTGCTGTTCTCCGACATAGGCCGCAAAGCCGCTGCGCCAGAGTCTCTTACGGCGCTTGGCAAGGGCTGGTCGCCTACGCTCAGGCAGATTGTGCGGGACACCAACTTCGAGAGCGATAATTTTTACGCCGAAACGCTTTTCAACATACTCCCGATGAGCCTCTACGGCCAGACCGGGCGCGAACTCTCCGAAAAAGCAGTATATGAACTGCTGGCCTCAATGGGCCTCAAGGCCGACGGCGCCTGCCAGATGGTTGACGGCAGCGGACTGTCAAGGAAGGACTATATCTCACCCGATTTCTTCGTGCGCTTCCTCCGCAAAATGTTCTGGAGCCCCGAGAAAGACGCCTACATTGCCTCTCTTCCCTACCCCGGCAGTAAAAGCACCCTTCTGAACCGTATGCCCGACGCGCCCGTCGAGGTCAAGGAAAGGATAAAGATGAAGAGCGGCTCGATGAACGGAGTACGCAGTTTCAGCGGGTACATACTTCCCGCCGACGGCAACGACTCCAAGACCATCTTCTTCTCCATCATCACCAACAACATCACAGCGCCGACCTACAAAGTGGCGCAAATCCTGGACGAGATAATACTCAGCCTCGCCCAGGAGCCTTAAGATCCGAAATCAGAATATACGGACGATATTCTGTCCCCTTGCTTCAGTTCCGCCGAGCGAGAAGCCGATTCCGAGGACGAACTGCATCCTTTGGATAGGAATCCTGTAGTCCTCGAACACGTACTTATTCTCAATGTCATTGCCATCTACGGCATTAGGCCTTGCTATATTGGCCTTGCCGTAGAAGCCCTGGATACCGGCGCGCACACTGATGTTGAATACCGGGATGCGGGAGTTGAGTTCAAGCCCGGCAAATACATCGTGGCCCGACATATGGGTAAAGGTGACCAAAGAAGAAATGTCGGGGTACCATGCGTAGGTGGCGAGCATATTGATATCGATATTCTGGGTAATGGCTCCGCCCATACGGAATTCATCGTTGAGGAACAGCAATGTAATGGCCGGGATGAGCCTGATGTCTTTATAGCCGTCGTCGCCCGGGGTCAGCCCCATCTTGCCGGAGCTGTTGGATGGGTAGATAATGCTGCCTCCCTGCTCCCAGAACAGCGCCGCCTTGGCAAGGCTGGTTGAGAATCCGGGGAACAGTTTGAACTTGACCAGGTTAACATCAGCCAGGCGGGAGTAGGATTTGTTCATATTGCTGAACTGAAGCGCCGGATCGGGAGGGATGGCATACCACTGGCCGGACAAGATTATCGGATTGTTCGCCCACGTGAGGATTTGCTTATGGTCGTGCCTGGGATCGGAGAAATAGAGGTTGCCCCTGAACGCCTTGCGGCGGTCGCTGCGCAGAAGCTCGATACGGTATGGCTTCTTGCTCAAAGGAAGGTACACCTCGCAAGGGGTCTTGGACTTATTGGGCGACACAAAGATCTCCTTGCCTCCGGAGCGGGTTATGCGCACTCCCAGACTGTCTTTATCGCTGGAAATAGTCAAGGGGTAAGCCCTTTCCAGCTCGAGTGGCAAATCGTGCGAAAGAGCGGAAAAGTCGGTAATAATGTACTTAGTCAGAGGATAATAGCCCGTCTTTTCAAGACGCACTTCGTGCTTTCCGTCAAGCAGCACCAGCTTGATGGGGGTCGACCCAACAGGCTTGCCGTCCAGAGTCACTTTGCAGTACAACGGTTCGGAAGTAAGGTTATAAATGCTGCAAGGCTGCATCGACACATTCAATGCCGTGCTCTGGTCCTCATTTATAACAACCTGATACTCTTCAGCTTCAGATATCAGCCCTTCTTTAACCACTTTAACCTTATGATTGCCTATCATAAGCGCCAGGTCGGACACAGGGACGGTTCCCACCTCCTTGCCGTCCACAAAGACTTGGGCGCCGGCGGCATTCTCGGCGTCACTTACCGTCAAGGTTCCGCAAACGGGTTCGAGGACGAATTTGACCACCTCGTTGCACCCCCTCTCGACGGTAATGCTCTTGGCCGAAGGCTTGAAGCCCGGGCATCCTGCCTTAACCATATACTGACCCGGATGGAGAGGGATAAGGTTGTCTTCATAGAGGTTGTAATAGCTCAGCTCCTGATCGACATTGAAGCTCTTGACCACTTCAGGATTAAGGTCCACCTCGTTGCCGCTCACGTCAAGGGTAGCGGGCGACTTGAAGCTGAATCCCTCGGCGGGCTCTATCTGGACGGTAAGGGTTGAGAAAGTCGGGGTCAGCTTGACCAGGCAGGTCATGCCCTCGGCATTCTCGGGAGTGACCACCAAGGTGGTATCTTTGCGTACGAAGCCGCTTTTTTCTATCACCACCCTGTGGCGACCTTCTCCGAGCACAAAGTTTTCGGTAAGCATGCCGGGGTTTTTATCCACATATATAACGGCGCGGCCAGGCACGGTCTGAATGCGCACAGGGCAGTTGATGTTGAGCTTTTTATCCTGAGTTACAAGAATATAGGCTGTGCGTTCCTTGGCCATTGTAACTTCAATCAAGCCCTTGCGGCTCTCGTTGGTCTCGTTGGGCTGGGCGTCCAGATAGATGGTTCCCGCGTCGTTCCAGGTCTTGCACCATTCGGGGAACGAGGTCACCTCCCAGGACTTGCCGGCAGTAACGAACACGCTGTCCTTCTGGCCTATGCCGGGGAAAGCTATTGACTCTTTGGAGAGATTAAGGTCGGCCAACTTCTGCTTCGACGCCTGGCACTGCTTTATGAGCCTTGTTGCCTGGGCCACCTGGGCTTTGGTTACGCCGGAAGTCTTCTTGGCTGTCTCAAGTACCTTGATCGCCTTATCGAACTGCTTCTGGGTGTAATACTCTACGGCCTCGTTGTATCGCGCATCGAAGGTATTCTGCGCAAAAGCGGCAAAGGATGAAAGCATTGCCAGGAGCAATAGAACCAGTATTCTTTTCATATTCGATTGATTATAGTTTTACTTATTCGGGGACTATGATATGGTGGTTGCCGAGAGGGCTTCCGAGGCAGTAGCGCCTAAGGTCGGAAGATCCTTTGACCTGTACCTGGGTACGGCACAGATTGGGGCCGTAGGGGTTGTCGATAATTTCAATGGGAGCATCTATGCAATGCTCCAGGTCGGCGCCTATCTTGAAGAGGCGCGCCTTGCCGGCGGGCAGGACTCCGTGAATGGCAACGCCTATGCCCGATTCGAAATGAGTGTCGTAACAATAGTCAGACACCATATCGAGGGGCACAGTGCAATGTGCGAACAGGAATTTGTTCCCTTCGATGCGGGAGAGGTTGGCCTGGAAGCCCGATACTCCGCGGCGCTTGCGGACCACGGCCATCGACAGCATGGCGGGTATGTCTCCCTCGCAGGTAGCGATGTATCCCTCGGCGTTCAGGCGGGCAAGGGCAAGGCACCCGGTGTTGTGGAGGGCCGAGAGCAGGTCGAAGCAGCGGACGGTCAGGCCGTCCAGTTTATATTTTGCAATTATCTGCTTAAGTCCTTGATAGATACGCTCCGAGCCCTCGAAATCTTGGTCAGTGAGTTCACGGCCATAGGGCCCGCCGTTTCGCTCATCCCTCCCGTTCACGCAGCCACGGGCGGCTACGGTTCTGCTTCCCCCACAGTCAGCGGCGGAGGCCAGGGCGACGAGCTCCTGAATAGGAATATCGACGAGAGTGGCGCCCAGCAGTTCACGCGCCTTCTCGTAATCGACAGCGCTGCTTATCAGCCAGTCAGACGGCTTGCCCACAACGCCGTAACGCTTACCTTCAAGCACCCCGGGATCGACGAACGGATGAATCAGGTGCGAAGATATATGCCCCACCGGAGGATAATACTTGAGCAGATCGGAAGCGATTTCCTTGACGGAACCGTGAATGATCTCTCCGCCGAGCCCCTGCTGATTGAGCCAGCTGACGATTTCCATCGATGCGGCAAGCGAGTTGCTCTGCCCGCTTGTAAGTAGGCGGACTCGCGCTCCTTCGTGACCCTCAAACAGTTGACGGAAAATGCCCTCCGTACCTCCAGTGCGGACATAAATTATGTCCCCGATTGCCCCGAAATCGGAAAAATCCGCCTCCCGATAATCGAAGGTAGTGCCAATGGCTGCCTCTATATCTTTAATAAACTGTTCGTTATGGGCGCTCTTGGCAAGTTCGCCGTGAAGATCCGAGGTGAGGGTATAAAGTCGCATAGCCACAAATATAGTTAATTTAAAGGAAAATTAGCATATTTGTATTCGGTATGGAATTATTCTATAGTAATCAGATTGAGGGCGATACGCTGCTGCTCGACGCCGAGGAGTCGGGGCACTGCGTGAGGGTGCTGCGGCACCGCGCAGGAGACGAAATAACGGTGATCGACGGGGAGGGTACGCTTTACCGCTGTACCCTTCTGGATGCAGACCCGCGAGGAGCCACGGCGCATATCGACGGGAGCGAGAGAGGTTTCGGGGCGCATCCTTACACTCTCACCATGGCAGTATGCCCCACCAAGAATATCGACCGGTACGAGTGGTTTGTAGAGAAGGCTACCGAAATTGGAATCGATGTGATTGCTCCGGTCATAGGTGAACGCTCGGAGCGCAAGGTGCTGAAGACCGAGAGGCTGGAGAGGCTTGTCAAGTCGGCCGCCAAGCAGTCGCTTAAGGGAGCCATACCCAAGGTTAATGAGCCTCAGAGTGTGAGGGACTTTATCCTTTCCGTCCCGGAAGGAGCGGTGAAAATGATTTGCTACTGTTTCGAAGGTGACAAGCACAGTATCCCGGAGCTCCTGTCCAGTCCCGGTGCCCCTGGGGCGGGAAACCGTAGCCGCCCGTGGCTACGCGAACGGGAGGGGCCCGCGCCCTCAGGCGTGGGAGGGATGAGCGAAGCGAAGTTTCCCGCCCCATGGGCACCGGGGAGGGACGCCGAACTGCCGGACATATATATCCTGATAGGGCCGGAAGGAGACTTCTCGCCTGCGGAAGCAGAACTGGCCCTCAGCCGCGGCTGGATGAGCGTATCACTGGGAAGCAGCCGCCTCCGCACCGAAACGGCCGCCCTGGTAGCCGTAACACAGGTATATACCTGCCTTGGAGAATAAAAAAAAGGCGCGGGATAATCCTGCGTCTTCTCTTTTCCGGAGCGTTGAGCTAAAATTACTCAGCTTTCTGGCATTCGTCGGCCTTCTCGCAATTCTCGCAAGCGCCTTCTTCCTTGCAGTTCTCGCACTCCTGGCCCTCTGCGCACTCACCGCAGCAAGCCTTGGTGGTATCGGCCACGGCCTCGACAGCCTCAGCCTCACCCTCTGCAGCCTTCTTGGTGCCGTTGTTGTTGCCACAAGAGCAGAAGCACAGAGCAGCAATAGCAAGAGAAATGATAACCTTCTTCATGATGCTTTGTATTAAAATTGGTTTAACATTAAAAACTAGCCTGCAAAGTTAGAACTATTTTTCGGAAGTTCAAATACTTCCATGTCTTTTAATTCGCCATTTTCGATTTTAAACCTCAAAGCAGTGCGCACCAGTTGCCATCCCTGGAGGCCGGCAGCCCCCGGATTGATGTACAAAAGATTGTACTTCGAGTCCCTCATAACCTTAAGGATATGCGAATGCCCGCAGATAAAAACATCCGGCTTATGCTCCTTGATCAAAGCGTCCGCAACCGGGTAATAATGCCCGGGCGAACCTCCTATATGAGTAATTAACACCTTGAGGCCCTGCAACTTAAGCAGCTGCGAAGCAGGATACATATAACGTATCGACGCCCCGTCGCAATTGCCGTGCACTCCCACCACAGGCTTGAAAGCGGCAATGCTCTCGGCAAATGCGGCGTCGCCTCCCCAGTCTCCTGCATGCCAGATTACGTCAACGGGAGCGAAAAATTCTTTAAAGGGCTCGCTGAAAGTCCCGTGAGTATCGGAAATAAGGCCGATATACATAATTATGGACGAATTATCTCCACTTCGCCGCGGAGCCCGAGCTTAATAATCTGCGATGCCCGCCCGGTAGCTCCTGCCTCAAAACGGCGCGGCGCACACCACTGGACTGCAGAAAGAATCTCCGGAGCGATGTCTTTATAACTTCCCGGAGCGGGTTCTCCGGAAATATTGGCGGAAGTCGACACCAGAGGCACGCGAAGACGCCTGAGGAGCTCGGTGCAAAATTCGTGATTCGGGATACGTATGCCCACCGAACCGTCTTCAGCCACAACCTCGGGAGCAAGCCCCTGCGCCCCGGGATAGACTATTGTCATGGGCGCATCGTTCACCTCCACCAAGTCAATGGCTATAGAAGGTATCTGCCTGATATAGCGTGCCACCATATCAAGGTCGGCGGCAAGCAGCACCAGCGACTTGGCCTCGCTACGGTGCTTGATCTCGAACACCTTGCGCACCGCCTCGGAGTTGGTCGCATCGCAGCCCAGGCCCCATACGGTATCGGTCGGATAAAGAATCACTCCCCCGCCGCGCAGCACCCGCACGGCCTCGTCAATTACCTCTTTCATATTCTGTCCTGCTCAAAAAGAACGCCCCTGCGGCGCCACCACTTAATCATCAGCCAGCCGATAAGCATGCCGCCCAAGTGTGCGAAATGCGCCACTCCGTCGGCAAATCCCACCACACCCGTAAAGAGCTCGATGACGGCAAAAATAATCACCATCCATTTGGCACTCAAGGTGACAGGAGGGAAAATGAGGGTCAGCTTCGACTGCGGGAACAACACGGCGTAGCCCATTAGCACGCCGTAGATGGCGCCCGATGCGCCCACGGTAGGGGTGGTCTTGAGAGCCACTATCGAATCGAGGGCGGTCTGCGAAGCGGAATTGAGGAACATCTGCATCTCCAGATACTGAGTACCGATATGCAATCCGGCAGCGCCCAGCCCGCACACAAAATAGAACAACAAGAACTTTTTGCTTCCGAGGATACGCTCAACCACCACGCCGAAGATGTACAGGGTGTACATATTGAAGAATATGTGCCAGATGCCACCGTGCATAAACATGTGCGTAATGATCTGCCACCAGCGGAAATAGGGAGATGTGGGATAGAAGAGCCCGAAAGTCCCTATCATGAAGTTCTCGTTGACAAGAGTTGCTATAAATATGACCAGGTTGATCAGGATAAGATTCCTGGTCACCGGCGGTATGGACGAAAAGAAACCGCCACGTCTTTCCTGATAATAATACGACATCTAAAACCTTTTTTCTATCTCATCGGTCCCCAGGATCGATACGATCCGGCGCCCGTTTGAAGTAAATTCTGAATTGCTGCATGCAAAAAGCATATCCAGCAAATGGTGAACGGCCACGGGAGAGTCAGGCACGCGGGCGTTGACCGAGCCGAGCATGGCAAACTTGGAGGCAGTCTTTTGCTGCATCACCTCCTGGAGGGCAGTGCCCGAATCGGAGAGAATAAGCAGCAGATCCCCTATCATACGCTCCACACCGGCCGAGTCGCAGTTGTACCCCTCGGGCACTCCGCCCACCACTATACTGTCAGGGCCCGCGGCGCTTATGTCAAAGCCAAGGCTGGACAGCAGCGAGGCGTTCTCCTCGAGCAGCATCCGCTCCTGCACCCCCACGTTAATCTGCACCGGGAAGAGAGCCGTCTGCGACACCACATCTCCATCCGTAAGGGCGCCGAGGGCACGTTCATACAATATCCTTTCCCAAGCACGGCGGATATTAACGATCATAAGTCCCGAAGCGCTGCGTGTAACCACATACCGCCCGTCCACCACCAGAGCATCCTGCTCCGCCACGGAAGGCTGGAAGAGTTTCCCGTAATCTTGCTTGTTTGCGCTCAGGCCGCCCTGGCTATATGATGAAGGCCTCGAGGGCGCTGCGTCGGCAGAATTACCGGGAATGAAAGGATTGTACGCGGAATCAATCGAAGGCAGGGGCGAAAGGTTCTGCCCCTTGTATTCGTCAAGTCCCTTGCCGGTCTGCGGAAATTCCACGGCCACCTCACGGTCGAAGTCAAGGCTCGCTCCGAAGCTGTTGCGCCCCAGAGCTTCACGCACACAGGCGCTCAGCACCTGAAAGATAAGGTTGTCGTCTTCGAACTTGATCTCCGTCTTGGTGGGATGAATGTTAACATCCACCGAATGCGGATCAACGTCAAGGAAAATGAAGTAGCTGGGAGTCAGGCCCTCGGTAATGAACTCATCGTAAGCTTTCATTACCGCTTTGTGCAGGTAAGGGCTGCGGAAATAGCGCCCTCCCACAAAGAAATACTGGTTCCCGAGCGCTTTACGGGCACTCTCGGGACGGCCCACGAATCCGCTTATCTTAACCACCGACGTGTCGGCGAGGATGTCAACCACGTCCCCTACCACACCGCGGCCGATTACGTCTTGAATGCGGAATTTGAGCGACTTGGCCTTACGGAGGCCCAGCACCTCCCGGCCATTGTGAGAGAGCGTGAATGCTATGTCGGGGCGGGGAATGGCCACACGGGTGAATTCTTCCACTATGTGCTTGAATTCCACATTGTCGCTCTTCAGAAACTTACGGCGGGCGGGAGTGTTGTAAAACAGATTGCGGACCGCAAAGTTGGAGCCCACAGGCGCCGACACGGTGGAAGTCTTGACTCCGGATCCCCCGTCTATCACCACCTGGGTGGCGGTTTCATCTTCCGCGCGGCGGGTACGGAGAGTAACTTCCGATACGGCAGCGATACTGGCCAGAGCCTCACCGCGGAAACCGTAGGTGAGGATGTTTTCCAGATCGGCCGGCGTGCTTATTTTGGAAGTTGCGTGACGCTCGAAGCAGAGCACGGCATCGGAGGGACTCATCCCGCTGCCGTCGTCGATAACCTGGATGAGTGTGCGTCCGGCGTCGGTGATTACTACATCCACCTGGGTGGCACCGGCATCCACGGCGTTCTCAAGAAGTTCCTTGACAACGGACGCAGGCCTCTGGACCACCTCGCCGGCGGCTATCATGTTCGACAAACGGGCAGACAGTACTTTCAGGCGTCCCATCCTACAGCATCGAATAGAATTTGAGGATGAAGAACAGCACGGCAGCTATAAGCAGCAGTGTCACAATGCCTATGATGGTCTGCACCTTGCCCATATGGCCGCGGCGGCGGCTGTAATTGCCGTCCCGCAGCGAGCCCTTGATGTACGAGCCCGGCACGTAGGTGCCTTTGGCTTTTTCCTTGTCGGCCGTACCGTCCACGGCTCCGAACATTTGCTTGCGCTTTTCCTCTTCGGGGTCGTAATAGATAGGCTTGTAGTTAAAAACCCGGTGCTCGCTTTCTCCGAAAAAACTGAACATTCCCATAAGTTTACAAAATTAATGATATTTTTGTAAAGTAATTAGTAACGCGATGAGAAAACTGAATCTTTGGATAATACCGGCGGTGTTTTTCGCTTTGTGCTGCGTGCTTAATCTTGCGGGCTGTGCTTGGAGCGAAACTCTCGAAAGGATCATCAAGCCATCCCTGATGCCGCTCCTCTCCTTGGCCACATTTACCTATCTGCTCGAAGCCGCATGCCGGCGCCCCGGAGCGCTGGAGAGTCGCTCCGCGACCCCTCCCACTGCGTGGGCCCCTCCCTCTTCCGGTGCCGAGGGCGGCACGTCACCAGCATTCCGGGGCGCCGGCCTGCTGATGCTGGGCCAGATGTTCGGTTTTGCAGGAGACACCATGCTGCTCGGCAAGGGATTCCCCTTCTTTGCAGGAGGCATAGGCCTATTCCTCATCGGCCACATATGCTATATCTGCCTCTTTGGCGGCCGGAGCTGGAAAGGCCTCAAAGCATGGCACTGGGCCGTAGCGATGGTCATTTGCTGCGCAATGGGCGCCTGCCTGATAGGAGCCATTGGCATCAACGGAGCAATGCTCATCCCCATGGCGGTGTACGGATTCGTACTCACCCTGCTGATGTTCAGCACCCTCGCCGGAGCCCTTCGCTTTGGCGGCCTCACCTGGTGGATGCTTTTTGCCGGAGCGGTGCTCTTCACCTTCTCTGACGCCCTCATCGCGGTGCATAACTTCCACCCCCTCAGCCCTTTCATGAGAGGTCCGGTGGTTATGGCAACTTATCTGGCGGCCCAGACGCTTCTGGCCGTGGGCGGAGTGAGGCTGCTACTCTCTACTCGTCCTTCGGGTAAGCCTCAGGATCAAGAGTCCCGCGGTAACTGATATCGTCACGGTTCCGGCAATTCACGTGGATGTCGGCAGTGCCGTTGTCAAAAACAGTCACGGTATAGACCAGCAAGTCCTCCCCATTATTGGTAGAGAACTGAATGATGCGCCGGTCGGCACGGGAGAAATCCTCCACGTACGAGTCGATGTCATCTTCGAACACCAGCCCCTTGCCGCCGCCGTAAGGCACGCTGCGGGCTGTTCCGAAATAAGGCAGGTGCGAATCGACCTTATTTCCGTCCACAGTCAGCGAGTACGAGTCGGTAATGGCCCGTCCCCTGCCGCGCAGAGGAATCATATAGTCAACATAGATTCTGAACCGGCGGGCATCGAGCCGCTCCGACACCAAGGCCGCAATGCGCTCCTGCTCGGCACGCTTTTGCTCCGGGCTCTGCCGGAGGGCGCCGCAGCCGGCAACCAGTAGCACGGCTGCTATTAATAGGAGTTTCTTCATATTCAGTTACTATTTTGGAAGACCGAAAGTTACAGTAAGTTCTCTGAGCTGGGCATCCGACATTCCTTCGGGCTCGAAGCCCATATTGCGGCCGGCGATGTAGATCTGGGCGGCCTTATTGAGCACATCAACCTGGTCGAAAGCATCGATGATATCGTTGTCCACCGCGAGCACGCCGTGCTTCTCCCACATCACTACGTCGTAACCTTCGGCAAGGGTGCTAAGGGTTGCCTCGGCAAGATCGACGCTGGAAGGCAGCATGTACGGCACCATACCCAGGCCCCTGGGGCAGAAGGCCTTGGTCTCGGGAATCATAGACCAGAGCATGTGCGTGGCAGCATCCTTCTCCATCCACTTGCGGCAGTGGGTAAGCGCCACAAGTTCAATGGGATGGGTGTGCAGGACAGCGCGGAACGACGAGCCGGTAGAGAGTAAGTAGTCGTGCACCGAAAGATGAGCGGGGAGCTCCGACGTGGGCCTCACCGGAGCATCCGCCACAATCTCGTAAGCGGCGCCGCCGTCAACGACACGTATCAAGGAGCCGTTCTCCATTGGGACACGGGAAAGGTCGCGCATTCGCTTGCCGGTGCCCTTGCAATAGAACCAGCAGCCGTTGATGTTGGGCAGCACCGTACCTATGGGCCTGGGGCCGTCTATCGCGGGCAGAGAGCACATCTGCTCATCAACCCACTGGGTAACGTTGATGGTGATATTGCCGCCGTTACGCTCCGCCCATCCTTTCTGCCACAGGTATCCGGCCACCTCGGCCACTTTGTCGATCTGGGCCTTAAGAGCAGGCCTGTTATCCAATATGCTTGCCATAACGCGCCTATCGTTTAGAAGTCACTTCCCGCTCGTAGCGCTCGATTTCGGGGATGAACGCCTCACCAACAGGAACGCCGTTCTTGAGATTGAAATAGTCGAACACAGCGCCGAACGGCATGGTCTTGGCCTCCTCGAGCAGCGCCAGACGCTGGAATCCCTTGCCCTCGTCTTCGTACTCGCGAAGCTTGGCAAGAGGCTCGAGCAAAGCGCTCAGCAGGCACTTCTGGGTGGCGCGTGTGCCGATAACGTAAGCGCCGATGCGGTTGATGGCAGCGTCGAAGTAATCGAGGCCAATATGGCTGCGGTTCAGGGCGCCTGCACGCACTATCTCTTTGAAGAGGTCGAGAGTCTGGTCGTTCATGATGGTCACGTGGTCCGAATCCCAGCGGATGGGACGGCTCACGTGGAGCATCAGCTCCGGCACGAAGAGCAGGAGCGACGCCACCATATCCGACACATTCTCCGTCATCTCATAGTGCCCGGTATCGAGTGTGTACATCAACTTACGGGTGGCGCAGTAACCGGCCACAAAGTCATGTGAGCCAACGGTATAGCTCTCCAGTCCTATGCCAAAGAGCTTGGCCTCAAGGCAGGTCTTCATACCGGGGAGATCTTCTTTAAGGATCTCGTCCAGCGAGGCTGCGAAAATCTCGCGGTAGCGCTTGCGCTCTACTGTCTGGTCTTTGCTTCCGTCGTGTACCCAGATATTCATTATGCAAGGGTCACCCTGCGCCTTGCCCATGGCATCGGCAATGCGGCGGCAGCGTTTGGTGTGCTCAATCCAGAATTCCCGGATAGCCGGATCGGGATTGGAGAGCGAAAGGTCGCCGCTCTTGGGGTGCCCGAACGAAGTGGAATTGAAATCGAGTTTCAGTCCGTTCTCGGCCGCCCACTCTATCCAGCTCTGGAAGTGCTTGACTTCCACTTTGTCGCGGTCCACGAATTCGCCCTTGAAATCGCCGTAGATCTCGTGCAGGTTGAGGCGGTGATGCCCTGCTATGAGGCTCTTGGCAAAAAGCACGTCGGCGCGGACCTCGTCGATATTGCGGGCACGGCCGGGGTAATTGCCCGTGGTCTGTATGCCTCCGGACAAGCCGCCCTTGCTCTCGAAGCCTATCACGTCGTCGGTCTGCCAGCAATGCAGGGATATAGGAGTCTTTTCAAGGGTTTCAATCGCCTTGTCGGTATCAACGCCTATCGCGGCATAGCGCTCGCGGGCAATTTGGTAGGCATTCAGGATTTGTGGTTCTTTCATTGAATATGTGTTTTAATTAGGGGTAAATGTCTTTACAGGGAAGGCCGAAGCAATGAGGCGCCGCATCTCCCAGCGGTCGGCAACAAGTCCGGCAGCCTTGGCCTGAATCATTATGTTGCCAATGGCGGTGGCCTCAGTGGGGCCGGCGAGCACAGGAATGCCCAGCGCATCGGCAGTCCACTGGTTCAGTAAGGCATTGGCGCTGCCTCCGCCTATGATGTGAAGCTTGTCGATGCTGAACGGCGCAAACAGGCGCAGCATCCCAAGCACCTCCTTGTAGCGGGCGGCAAGCGAATGGTAGATACAGCTAACTATCTGAGCATCAGAAGCTCTGCCAATCTTTTCCGTAATGGCGGCGGTCATGCTCTGCGGCGACGCAAAGCAAGGGTCGTCAGGATTGATGCGCCCCGCGAACGCCGCCTCCGAGAGCGCCATATCCTGGAGTTCCGCGTAGCTGTAGTCCTTGCCCGCGGCCTTCCATTCTTTGCGACATTGCTCAAGCAGCCACATGCCGGTGATATTCTTCAGGAAGCGCGTTGTGCCCTCGATTCCCCCTTCGTTGGTAAAGTTCATCGCGGATGACTGCCCGTTGATGATGGGCGCATTGACTTCTATCCCCATGAGGCTCCAGGTGCCGCTGGAGAGATAGGCAAAATGCTCGTCGGCGGCAGGCACGGCGGCAATGGCCGAGGCCGTATCGTGCCCTGCCACGGCTATCACCTTAACAGGGCCAAGCCCCGTTAAATCAGCGAGTTCGGGCTTAAGCTCACCCACCACCGTGCCGGGCTGCACTATGGGCAGCAGCACATCGTCCCTTATACCGAGTTCGCGGAGCAGCTCCGTGTTGAACTGGCGCGAGACCTGGTCCATCATACCCGAGGTGGAAGCATCGGTGTACTCGCACACTTTGCCACCAGTAAGCAGGTACGACAGCAGGTCTGGCATAAAAAGAATGCAATCGGCGCTCTGCAGCGAAGGGTCGCCGGAGCGGGTCTGCGCGTACAGCTGGAAGATGGTATTGAAATTCATTATTTGAATTCCCGTGCGCGCGTAGAGTTGCTCACGCGGGATGAGCCCGAACACCTCTTCGGGAACGCCTGTGGTGTAAGGGTCGCGGTAACAGCGGGGCTGCCCGTCAAGAGCGCCGTCTTTGCCCACGCAGCCAAAGTCAACTCCCCAGGTGTCGATACCTATTGAATCAAGATGCACCCCCTGGGCTCCCAACTGCTTAAGGCAGGATACAAGATGCCCGTACATTGCCTCCGCATCCCAATACATTCGGCCGTCTTTGTGTATGATTTCCGACGGAAAACGGTAAACCTCCTCCATTGAGAACGCTCCGCCGCTGAAGCGAGCGAGAATACCGCGGCCCGAAGTTGCGCCGCAGTCAAAAGCAAGGAAAGTTTTGTCGGCCATAGGCGATTTTTAGCAAATATAACAAGAATTTGCATATATTTAGCATGTGAAACCCGACGTTCCATACATTGAAGCCAAGTTTCAAGAGTTTAACTCACTGATGTTTGACAACGCCCTGCCGGCAGTCCCCGTGGCGCTGAGCAAAGCATCGTCGTACGTCGGCCTCTGCACCTTCAAAACACGCAGGCACCTGTTCGGCAAGGTAGAGCATTACGACTTCCGGCTGCGCTTCAGCACCCGCCTCGACCTGCCCGAAGCGGAGGTGGAAGACACAATCATCCACGAGATGATTCACTATTACATCCGCCTTAACAGGATCAAAGACACATCGGCGCACGGCAAGGTGTTCCGGCAGATGATGAACGAGCTGAACAGCCGCTTCGGGAGGCACATAACCATATCGCACCGCACCACCAAGGAGCAGCGGGAGGCCGCCCTCGACAAGAGGCCGCGGCAAAGGGTGGTAGCGATAGTAAGTTTCAAAGACGGGCGTGAAGGGCTCAAGCTCCTGCCATGCAAGCAAGACAAGGTAGCGGCATATCGCAGGGCTCTTATGAGGAGCGGAAAGGTAGCGGACATCAGTTTCTGGGTCGAGTCGGACCCGTGGTTCAACCGCTTCCCAACCTCATCAGCGTTCAACGTCATCTTCGCCCCGATGGAAGAAGTGCGAGCTCACCTAAGCAAAACAAAGCACCCCGCATCTCTCGACGCAGGGTGCTTGCAATTCTAACCTAAAATTGGAAGAGATTTCTGTATCCCACTAAAAATCAATCCCTTGCCGTTTTCTTAAAAATCGTTTTGCGAAGTATATACGAAACTTTTGCAAAAGAATCATCATTGAAAACGAGAAAAAAGATGGATAACCATAATTCTTCAAGTAACAATTAATGTGTACCATTTTGGTACTTATTTTGAAAATACATATATTTGCAGAAACTAAAGATTATCAAATATGGTTGTAGTAAGCAGCAGAGAGTTCAGGGCCAACCAGAGGAAGTACTTCAATCTGGCCCGTACAAATGATGTCGTGATTACCTCAAGGGCTCACGGCAGCTACCGCCTTATTCCCGTTTCGCCGGACGATACCCTTATTGACGCTGCCACTCTTGAGGCAAAGATTCGTCAGGGTATCGCCGATTACGAAGCAGGAAAGGTATATCGTATGAATGAAGGAGAGAGTTCCGAGGAGTTTCTCGGCAGGATGTTAAGTGAAGATTGATATGTATACCATTGTTTTCTCAGAAGATGCCAGAAAGGACTTGAAGGAACTTCAGAAGAAAGCGCCCCATGCCTTAACTAAACTATCTAAACTTCTGGACGAACTTCGCGAGCACCCGCGTACAGGAACCGGTCAGGTTGAAGCTTTGAAGGGTTATGACGGCTCAGTATATTCCCGAAGGATTACCCAGGAGCATCGTCTGGTATATAGGATTTACGAAGATGTTGTGGAAGTTCTTGTGCTATCAGCATTCGGGCATTACAAATAACGAAGCACCACAAATATTGACCAAAAAACAACGCACCGCGCATCTCTCGACGCGGGGCGTTTGCAATTCCAACCATCATACGTAATGTAGTGTGTACCAGTTATAGGAGAAACTTGTCAACGTTTGAAGGGTTAACGATCATAAAGGATGCTTTAGGATAGGCTTCGGCAAACGCTCCCTCCCTGTTGGTAGTCGTTAAAACCGCCAGGAATAGGACACTCTCACCTTTGATGGTACACTTATACCATCAACTTTAGCCGGGACCCATCGTGGACAACTTTTCAATAACTGATGTGCCAGGTGTTCACCCAATAACTGGTCATAGGAATTAATGACAGTTGCTTTAGACACCCATCCATTGGCAGATATGATAAGTTCGATTTCTGATTCGCCATCTCCAAATCCTATCATTTCCGTGACATCCTGGATATTACTCTTGATCCACTGATTAAGATTGATAGATTCATCCTCCAGATGAGCTATCTCGTCAATAGCTATGTCGGAAGCTATCTGGTAATCAGGAATAGCTTTACTTTGTGCCCTTTCAGGACTATCTAACCACATTTGATTGCTCAAACTATGGAAATAAAAGGAACTGTACTGCCTAATGATGAGCATCCCTTTCCCTTTGACAAAATCATCTGCTGAGATTTGTAAGCTAAACGGAGTACAATAACGTTTCCAGTAATGATACTCCGGCCTCCATTTAGGAGATTCCTTGATAATTGTTAATATACTTTCAGCCAAAGATGTCAGTTCTTCGTCAGACTTATCAGGATTCACACAGACATCCTTCACTAACCCATTACTGGATACAACAAAATCAATAGTAAGCCAAAAAGAATACTTCTTCCTGTTCCCGAGTATGTCAACTATCTTCTTTCCAAGCCAATTACAGAACTCAGAAGGATCCCCGCCATGAAATGAAGGCTCTCCATTAATTAACTGGAACGGAATGGGAATCCCGCCAACCATATATGAAGAGTCATCCTCATGAACAAACTTATAATCATCTTGTTCTAAGTTATACTCTGGATAATAATCGTTCCGGGTTAAATCGGTAGTATAAGAATAGTCTGTCTGGCTCAACTCAATCTTAAGAGCACCATGCTTGGGTATCTGCGCATGAATAATCATACAGAGACAAGAGAAGAGCAATATGGAATATAATTTTTTCATTTCTCCAGAACACTTATACGATGGAGTCCTATATAACAATTGGCCAGCAAAAACTAAACCAAAACAAAGCACCCCGCATCTCTCGACGCAGGGTGCTTGCAATTCTAACCTAAAATTTAACCTAT
>JAEEGH010006019.1_pt1 | contig 29982 bp, 26 predicted proteins | sample 9134181 | NCBI WGS metagenome assembly JAEEGH01 (sample SAMN16246544, study PRJNA631951) | gut metagenome | biome: gut microbiome; feature: rumen; material: DP-attached | host: Bos | place: Iran: Karaj | collected 2018-10
GGAGTCGTCGTAGGGGCGTCTCCTGAGGCGGTGGGAAAGTACGGTCTCCGCGACCGCGGTGATGTCCTCGGCCGTGACCGAATCCCTGCCCTCGAAGGCGGCGTTGGCCCTGGCGGCCTTCATCATGACTATGTCTGCCCTGTGGCCGTCTATCCCGAAATGGGAGGTGACCGTCACGACGGCGTCCAGGACCTCGGGCCCGAGACGGACCGAGCGCAGGCGGCGGGAGGCATCCGCTATGCGGGAGCGCAGGGCCTCGGTCTCCTCCGACCTCGCCTTGACGTACGCCTCGGGCGAGTCGTCGAACTCCAGCCTCCTCCTGACGATCTCCGCCCTCACCTTGGGGTCCCTCTCCCCTTTGATGTCCACGGACAGCCCGAACCTGTCCAGGAGCTGCGGCCTCAGGTCGCCCTCCTCCGGATTCATGGTGCCTACCAGGACGAACCTGGAGGGGTGGGAGAAGGATATCCCCTCCCTCTCAACGTAGTTGACGCCCATTGCGGCCGAATCCAGCAGCATGTCCACGATGTGGTCGTCCAGGAGGTTGACCTCGTCTATGTAGAGCAGATTGCCGTTGGCCCTGGCCAGGACGCCGGGCTCGAACCTCTTCTCCCCGGTCTTCAAGGCATGCTCTATGTCGATCGTCCCCGCGACCCTGTCCTCCGTCGCGCCCAGGGGAAGCTCGACGACCTCCATGGGCACCTCCTCGGTCTGGAGGGATCCGAGATTCGCCTTGCATGCCTCGCACATGCGGTCCGGGTCCGAGGGGTCGCAGCGGAACCTGCACCCTTTCACCGCCGTCCTGCGGGGGAGGACGCCTCCGAGGGACCTGACCGATGTGGACTTCGCGGTGCCTTTCTCCCCTTTCAGCAGAACTCCGCCGATGCCGGGGTCCACGACGTTCAGAATCAGCGCCCTCTTCATATCCTCCTGACCGACTATGTCGACGAAAGGAAACACCACGGAACCGCGACTCATTCAATCCCTCTGATTATGATGTTGGACGTAACGTCCTACCTAATATAAACAGCACGCATATTGCCTTGGGGAACATGATACAAGAGACCGAGCGGAAGGATGCCGATGCGATGAAGGCGGTCTACCTGTCGATACAGACGACCGACGCGTCCGTCTACGCCGAGGCCGCGGAATCGGCCAACGAGAAGGCGGGGGCGCGGATCTCCTTCTACGGATGCAACCGCTCCGACGCCGAGGACGACCCTCTGACGTTCCACGAGCTCTCGCGGCGCACCAGGGAGGCGGATTTCGTGTTCGTCAGATGCATGGCGGACCCCACAAGGTTCAGAAGGTTCGCCGAGTACGAGAAGACGCTCAGGGAATGCCCCGGGTTCGTGTTCGTGTTCTCCGGAAGCCCGGACGTCCAGATCGCCTACAGGGACCTGTTCAAAGGATTGGACGAGGACTTCGTCAGGCTATGCTCCTACGCCGCCCTCAAAGGCAGGGAGAACGACGAGTCCCTGCTTCTGTACGCGTACAGGATGGCCACCGGAACCGACATCGTGGTCCCCGACCCGGTATCGAACAGGTCCGACGGGATTTACCGCAAAGGGTTCCCGCAGGACGTTTCCAAGGAGGGCTACCTGTCTACGCTGAAGGGAAGGCCGGTCGCGGGAGTCCTCTTCCCGTACAACCTGTGGCTGTACGGCAACCTGTCCCACATCGACACCCTCTGCGACCGCCTGGAGGAGCGGGGGATGGACGTCATACCGGTGTTCTATGCGCCGTCGGCGGCCTCCAGCTCCAAGGTCAGGCCGGTCAGGGAGGTGGCGGAGGAGTACTTCACCCGTGATGGGAGGACGATCATAGACGTCCTGCTCGTCTGCTCCCCGTTCTCGCAGTTGACCGCATCGGAGGGGACCGCGGACGTCCCTCCGGACAGGAACTACTTCCACACGCTCCTCGGAGTCCCCGCGATACAGGCGATGAGCTACTCCGGCGAGTTCAAGGACTACCAGGAAACGGCCGGCGGCCCTCCCAAGTCCGACCTCAAGTCCATGGTGTGCTGGCCGGAGCTGGACGGCCAGATCATCGGGGTCCCGTACGCCCATTCCAGGTCCGAGAGCAAGAAGTCGGAGCCTCTTCCGGACAGGGTGGACCACCTCTGCAGGTCGGCCGCCGGATGGGCCCGCCTGGGCAGGAAGCCCCCGTCGGAGAGGAAGGTGGCGATCATGATGTACCAGGTCAGCCCGGGATCGGAGCGCATAGGCAACGCCGGATCCCTGGACGCGCCTGCGAGCGTGGTCTCCCTGATGAAGTCCCTCCGCGACTCGGGATACGCGTTGGACTGGGTCCCGGAGGACGCCGCGGAGCTGATGAGGAGGATCCTGGAGGGCGTGACGTACGATTTCGGCGGCATGACCGACTCGGAGATCGTAGAAAAGGCCGCGGGGACCGTCGGAAAGGCGGAGCATGAGGCGTGGCTCGAGAACATCCCCGAATTCAACAGGAAGGAGATCAAAGAGAGGTGGGGGGATGCCCCGGGCGACGTCGCATCCGCCAAAGGAAGGATGGTCATACCCGGATTCGTGACCGGGAACGTAGTTGTCACACTTCAGCCGCCGAGAGGATGGGGGGAGGGGGCGGACGAGCTGTGCCACGACCCCGTCCTGCCTCCGCACAACCAGTACCTTGCGTTCTACAGGTGGCTGAAGGACGTCTTCGGCGCGGACGCGGTGATCCACATGGGCACCCATGGTACCTTGGAATGGCTTCCGGGAAGGTCCGCCGCCCTGTCCGGGAAATGCTATCCCGATTTGATATTGGACTCCATCCCCGACATCTACCCGTACATGATAGACGACCCCGGAGAGGGGATACAGGCCAAGCGCCGCTCGGAGGCGGTGCTGGTCGGACATCTGAACGCGGTCATGACCCGTGCCGAGCTCCATGACGGAATGCTCAAGATCGATTCCCTCATCCAGGAGTACATCGGGATGGGGGCGGCCACCGGCCCCAGGAGGGAGGCGCTGCTGGAGGAGATCCTCGAGGCCGCCAGGGAGGAGAACCTCCTAGACGACGTCGGCCTGGACGAAGGCTCCGGCATCGAAGACCTGAAGGAGCGCATATGGGCGCTTCACGACCTGGTAACCGAGGCCAAGGACGCGCTGATAAGGGACGGCCTCCACATCCTGGGCAGGGTGCCCGAAGGCGACCTCATGGCCGAATCCGTGTACTCCCTGAGCCGTCTGGACAACGGCTCGGTGCCCTCTCTGAGAAGATCCGTCGGAGAGTCCATGGGGGCGGATCCGGAGAAGGACCTGGATGCCGTGGACGGGAAGACGATGGAGCTCATACGCGCCATGATGGCCTCGGAATTCCGCGCCGAGGAATGCCTAGAGGCCTGCAGAAGCATGATCCCGGGGACGACCCCCGCCCTTGAGAAGTCTGTAAGATACGTATGCGAAAGGCTGTATCCGTCCCTGATGGCCACGTCGGGTGAGATAGGGTCGGTCATGGAGGCACTTTCGGGCGGATACGTTCTCCCTGGACCTTCCGGCGCCCCCACCCGCGGAAACGCCGACATACTCCCGACCGGGAGGAACTACTACGGCCTGGACCCGGACACCCTCCCCACCCGCTCGGCCTGGAACGTGGGCAAGGGCATGGCCGACCAGATGATATCCAGGTACATCGAGGAGAAGGGCGGCTTCCCGAGGGAGATAGGCTTCATAATATGGGCCACGGACACGTACAAGAACGGAGGCGACGACATCGCCTACATCCTCTGGCTGATGGGCGTGAGGCCCGTCTGGGCGGAGAGCGGGGCCGAGGTCGTCGGGCTAGAGGTGATACCGCTGGAGGAGCTCGGCCGTCCCAGGGTCGACGTGACCGTCCGCATCACGGGGCTTTTCAGGGACGTCTTCCCCAACATAATGGAGCTGATAGACGAGGCCGCGTCCATGGTCATGGGCCTCGACGAGTCCGAGGAGGACAACGCCATGGCGGCGAACCTCAGGAAGGACACCGCGGAGCGCATGATGGAAGGCATTCCTGAGGACGAGGCGAGGAAGAGGTCCTCCGTCCGCGTATTCGGGTGCCCACCAGGAGCCTACGGCCCCGGCGTCAACCATCTGATAGAGTCCGGGAAATGGACCGACGTCAAGGACCTGGCCGACTCCTACGTCGCCTGGGGGAGCTACGCGTACGGAAGGGGATGCTCGGGGATCCAGATGAAGGACGAGTTCGTCAGGCGCATCTCCAGGGTCAAGGCGACCGTGAAGAACATGCCGGACAGGGAGATAGACCTCATCGACATCGACGACGTGTACGGCTACCTGGGCGGGATGAACGCGCTGGTGAAGGCGTACGGAGGCGATGCCGTGTCCTACATGGGCGACGGGTCCGATCCCGGGTCGACAAAGGTCCGCACCCTCGGCGAGGAGATGAGGTTCGTGTTCCGCAGCAAAGCGCTGAACCCGAAGTACATAGAGGGGATGAAGCGGCACGGATACCGCGGGGCGGCGGAGATGGTTAACGTCATCGAACATGCGTTCGGCATGGACGCCACCTCGGACGTCATGGACAAGTGGATGTACGACGGCATCGCGGAGAAATACCTCCTGGACAAGGACACCTGGGACTGGATGGAGGAGGTCAACCCGTATGCCGCCGCCGAGATACTGGACCGCCTGCAGGAGGCCGTGTCCAGAAGGATGTGGGAGCCCGACGAGGACATGCTGGAGAAGCTGGACGAGCTCAGCAGGCTGGCGGAGGACAGGCTGGAGGACCTCTCCGACCGATCCGGGGAAATCGGATATATCATCCCGGCCATCCGTTGACCATGAAGATAGTGAACGTGTCCATCGGGGCCAACCACGGCCATGCGCTGGACGACGCTGCCTCGGCGCTCAGGTCGGAGGGCTTCGACGTGGAGGTCGTCGGCGCGGACGCCTGCGACATGGACAGGGACGTCCTCTTCAACGAGAGCATCCTCCGCGAGGTGAGCTCCTGCGACATGCTGTTCGTCAGGGTCCATGGCGACGTCACCTTCTTCAAGAGATTCGACGCCCTGAAGAGGACCGTGGAGTCCTCCGGCGTCTGCATGTTCCTCCTCTGCGACAGCGAGAAGCGCGTGACGGACGAGTACAGGCGCCTCTTCACCGGGGACGACGAGGACTTCGGGACGCTGGCGTCGCTCGTCATGGCCGGAGGGGACGCGAACAACAGGTCGGCCCTCCTATGGGCGCTCAAGACGTTCGGAGGAGCCGACGTGGAGGTCCCGGAGCCGGTGCTTCCTCCCGCCCAGGGCGCATACACACTGGACAAGGACTACATGGACATCGGCGAGGCCGTCGCCTCTATGAGGGCGGACCGGCCGAGGGTCTGCGTGCTGTTCCACCAGAGGTTCTGGCTGGCCAGGAACTGCGGCGGCGTGGACGGGCTCCTGAAGGCCCTGAAGGACAGGGGCGCGGACGCGATCGCGGTCTTCACGCTGACCTATCAGGAGAAAGAGCTGGGCGCGATCGGGATAGGCGCGGTCATCGACAGATATCTCGTGAAGGACGGGAAGCCGCTGGTGGACTGCGTGGTCCAGACCATGGGGTTCTCCCAGACGCTGAGGCCGAAGTCCGACGCCTTCGAGCAGGAGTGCGACGACGACATGTTCGCCAGGCTGGGCGTCCCCGTGCTGCAGGCGATCCACCTCTACGGGACCTCCGAGGAGTGGAGGAAAAGCGTCTACGGCCTCACGGGGTCGGAGATAGCCGGAGCGGTGGTGAGCACCGAGTACGACGGGCAGATCATCACCGTGCCGATCGCGGGGTACGAGGTCCTGGAGGACGGCAGGCGCAAATACGTCCCGATGGAGGACAGATGCCGCATGGTCGCCGACGCCGCGTTCCTCTGGGCGGAGCTCCGCAGGAAGAGGACGGAGGACAAGAAGGTCGCCGTCCTGCTGTACATGTACCCGCCGAGGAACGACCTGGCGGGAGGGGCCTCGGGGCTGGACACCATGGAGAGCGCCTCCGACCTACTGAAGGCCATGGCCGCCCAAGGATACAAGTTAGATTGGATCCCCGAGGACGGGCGCGAGGTCGCGGACCGCCTCCTGGCCGGGATCACCAACGACAACTCATGGCTTTCCGACGAGGAGATAGGCAGGAGGGCGACCGAGACCATATCTCCCGAAGCCTATGCGAAATGGTTCTCCGAATGCACCGGGAAGGTCAAGGAGGATCTGAAAGGAGGATGGGGGGAGCCTCCGGGCGACGTGCACGTGCACAAGGACTCCCAGCTCATCCCCGGCCTGGTGAACGGGAACGTGTTCATCGGATTCCAGCCGGACCGCGGGAAATGCGACGCCGAGAGCTACCACGACCCCTCCCTGGCGCCTCCGCACCAGTACCTAGGGTTCTACAGGTGGCTCAGGCACTCGTTCGGAGCCGACGCGGTGGTTCACATGGGCACCCACGGGACCCAGGAATGGCTTCCGGGAAAGAGCGTGGGGCTGTCCGAGGACTGCTTCCCCGACGCGGTGCTGGGGAACCTCCCCGACATCTATCCCTACATAATCGACAACCCTGGAGAAGGGATGCAGGCGAAGCGCAGAGGATACGCGGCGGTTGTCACCCACATGGTGCCGGCCATGACCCGCGCCGAGACCTACGAGAGGCTGGGGGAGCTGGAATCCGCCCTGCAGCTTAGGCTCCGTGCAATGGCGACCGCGGAGGCGGAGAGCGTATCCGACGCGAACGGGAAGATACTGGAGATCGTGAAGGAGCTGTCCCTGTGCTCCGACCTGGGGATTCCTGAGAACGCCGAGTCCATAGAGGGGAGGACGGACGACATCTACGACTACGTCCTGGAGATCAAGGACGCCCTCATCGCCGACGGGCTCCACGTCCTCGGGAAGGCGCCCGAGGGGGAGCTGCTAGCGGAATCCGTCTACAGCATGGTCAGGAACCCCAACGGGGACGTGCCGTCCCTTCGCGACGCCGTGGCGGAGGAGATGGGGCTGTCCTTCCAGGACCTTCTCCAGAACCCCTCCGGGACCACCGGCGGACGTCTGAACGGGGACATGGTCGACGAGATAGACAGGAGAAGCCGCGGAATCGTGGACGAGATCATCGGCGGGAGGCCGGCGGAATCGTTCCCTGATCCTTTGAGAAAGACCGCCTCGTTCATAGAGAAATTCCTTATCCCGGCGATAGCCAGGACGGGTGACGAGATCGGAAGCGTCCTGAAGGCCCTGGACGGGGGATTCGTCCCGCCCGGGCCGGCCGGATGCCCCACCCGCGGGAGGGCCAAGGTCCTGCCCACCGGCCGCAACTTCTATTCCATCGACCCCGACGGCATCCCGTGGACCTCCAGCTGGGGCATCGGTGTGAAAATGGCCGACCAGATGGTCGAGAGATACGTCGAGACCAACGGCGCATACCCCAGATCGGTCGGGGTGGTGCTATGGGCGACCGACACCATGAGGACCGGAGGGGACGACGTCGCCTACATCCTCTGGCTCATGGGCCTCCGCCCGGTGTGGACGGAGTACGGGGGCCGCGTCAAGGGCATGGAGGTGGTCCCCCTGGAGGAGCTCGGCCATCCCAGGGTCGACGTGACGGTGAGGATCAGCGGGCTGTTCAGGGACGCGTTCCCGAACCTGGTGGCGTTGATGGACCAGGGCGCCAGGGAGATAGCGCAGCTGGACGAGTCCGACGAGGACAACGCCATGGCTGCCAACCTGAGGAGCGACGTGCTGGACGCCGTGCTCTCCGGGATTCCCGAGGACGTGGCCAGGAGGGACGCCATGATAAGGGTCTTCGGAGACGCCCCCGGCCAGTACGGATGCGGGGTGAACACCCTCATAACCAACGGGAAGTGGAGGAGCACGGAGGATCTCGGGGAATCGTACATCGGGCACGGATGCTTCGGATACGGCGCGGGATACGACGGCAAGGCTATGCCTGCGCAGTTCAGGAGGAGGATGGGCTCCCTCGACGTCGCGGTCAAGAACCACAACAACAGGGAGAACGACCTCTTCGACATGGACGACGACTACGACTTCCTGGGCGGGATGCTGGCCGCCGTGAAGGCGTCCGGAGGCTCCGCCAGGGGCTTCATGGGGGACTCCTCCGACCTGGGGAACATAAAGACCAGGACGCTGGAGGAGGAGTGCGCATTCGTGTTCCGCAGCAAGGTCAACAACCCCAAGTGGCTAGACGGGCTGAAGAGGCACGGGTTCAGAGGGGCGCAGGACGTCTCCCAGCTGTTCGATTACGTCATGGGATGGAGCGCCACGTCCGACGTGATAGAGAAGTGGATGTTCGACTCCATGGCGGAGAGGTTCGTCCTGGACGAGGAGACCCGCGAGTGGATCATGAAGGAGAACCCCTACGCCATGATGAACATGGTGGACCGCCTGGAGGAGGCGGTGTCCAGAGGGCTCTGGGACGCCGACGACGAGATGATGGCGAGGCTGGACGCCCTCTACGACGACGTGGAGGGAGCCCTGGAGGACCTCACCGACGGTCCCGGGACAGCTCGTCGACCTTCCTCTGGAGGATCCTGATCGCATCCTCGAGCTCGAGGATGCGGTCCCTCATGGGGTCCGGAAGGTCGTTGTGCATCAGGTCCGCGGACTCGGTCTTTATGCCGGCGCGCCTGATTATCCTTCCGGGGACGCCGACCACGGTGCAGTCGTCCGGGATGTCCTTGAGGACGACGGAGCCCGCGCCCACCCTGACGTTGTTCCCGATCTTGATGTCTCCCAGGATGGCGGCGTTGCAGCCGATGACGACGTGGTTGCCGATGGTGGGATGCCTCTTGCCCTTGGCCGTGGACACCCCTCCGAGGGTCACGCCCTGGTACACCGAGACGTTCTCGCCGATTATGGCCGTCTCCCCTATCACGACCCCCGTGGCGTGGTCCACGAAGAACCTCCTGCCTATGGTGGCGCCGGGATGGATGTCGCACCCGGTCAGGTGATGCGCATAGTAGTTGATCGCCCTGGCCTCCTCCTTCCTGCCCTGGAGCCACAGCTCGTGGCTCATCCTGTAGTAGCTGACGGCGTGGAGGCCTGTATGGTACTTGCGGGCGTCGTTCTCGTCGACCAGGGCCGGATCCTTCTCCATGGCCATCTCGAGGTCCTCGGGGTCTATCCTCATCTCCTCGACTGTAGGAACGTGGGTCATTGCTCGAACTCCTCCGACCCCCTGGCGAAGTTCACCGAGGGGCATGGACCGAAACAGTCCTTGCAGAATATGCATTCATCTTCTTTTATCTTGACCTTCCCGTCCTCCATGTAGAGCGCCCCCTGCTCGCACCTCGCGGCGCAGAGGCCGCATCCGACGCACTGCTCCGCGCGCATTATGACCTGGAACGCCTCGTCCATGTGGGCGGACGCGTCGTTCTTGATGTTGGCCTTGCAGATTATCGACCCCTCGCGGTATATGGTGGTGTAATCGGCGGTGACGTACTCCCCTTCCGGGTCCTCCTCCACCACCCATCCGAGGGCGTGGCAGAAGGGCTTGACCTTCTTCAGGTCCACAGGACGCGACAGCGCCGCCTCGACGCTGTACCCTATGACGCAGGGCGAGTAGCCCTCCTGGACCTTGATCGTCAAGGGACCGGACTCCGGCGCCTTGGTCTGCCTGGTCAGATCGGAGACGTTCCTCCCGGTGATCCTGTTGACCTCCTCCCTGATGGACTTAGGGGCGTCCTTCCATCTCCACAGGGCGTACTTCTTCCACTCCGGCGGAAGGCCGCGGTCCTCCATGTACCCGGTCAGGTACTCGTCCCACTGCGCCCATCTGGAGCTCCCTCCTGCGACTATCTCGAACTCGGCCAGGTCGGATGCGGGGCAGAGGAAGCAGCCGATCCTGTCCAGGCCGCGCGAATACCACACGTTGAACGGCTCCTTCCTGAGCATTATGTAGAGCCAGACGTGCATCGCGCACCAGTTCTGGATGGGCGAGGCCCCGATCTGGCCGGGGGTCCAGGGGTTCTGCCATATCCTGGGCTTGGAGTTCCTCGCCTCGGACTCGTACTTCCTCTGGCCGATGAACGAGAGCACCCCTCCGGGGAAGTTCTTGGTTATAGCCCCGACGGTGGGGCCGAGCTTGTTCGTCTTGCAGCACCACCTGTAGTCCTTGGCGGGAGGCCCGAAGTAGACCAGGTTCCCGAAGAACGCGTCGGTGGGAGCCTTCTCCTCGATGAGCTGGAGGCCGTGCCTGGCGCAGGTGTCGCGGACGTGCTGGACGGTCTCGGGGAACTCCAGGCCGGTGTCGACGAACAGAACGGGAAGCCTCATCCCGGCGTCGATGGTCAGAAGAAGCGTCGCGAGGCTGTCCTTCCCGCCGGAGAACGACACTATGGCTGGAACGTCGTATTTCTCGACGGTGTTCTTGATGAAGCCGGTCGCCTCCGCGGCCCTCTTCTCGATGACGGCCCTGTTGGCCTCGACGACGTCGTCCCATGAATGCGTCTTGGAGGACATGTCGACGTTCTCCTCCGGCTTGTACCAGCGGGTCTTGACGGCCATGCCCTTGTCGGCGGCGACCATCTCGGGGCCGGTCATGCGCGCCACGCCCGTGGCCACGACCTCCCTGTCGCCGGTCACGATTATGATCTCGTCGCCGGGCTTGATGTCCGGATCGGCGTCGACGACGCCGGGGGCCATGAGGTTCTTGCTCTCCCTGACGAACGGGGCCGCGGCGGGGTCGCATGCCACGTACCCCTTGGTGTAGCAGGCGCCGATCCTGTACGCGCCCTGCATGCGGGCCACGAACCTCCACCCGGTGCCGATGTCGTACCTCATGGTGGCTATCACCTGGCCGTCGATGACGACCTCGTCCATGCGGTCCAGACCGGGGGCCTTGCTCAATATCACCGGATGGCCGTCCGGAATCACGGAGGCGCCGGCGCCCTGACCGTAGTCCCTGTCGAGTATGTCCCTTATCAGCTTGATGTCGTGCTCGAACGCCGGCCTGGCGTCCCCCGGAGGGGTGAGCGGGATCTCGGACGTCTTGGCCCCGCATACGGGACATTCCTTGGACTCTAGCACGGGCAGGTTGCACTCGTAGCACCACCTCAAATGGTTCTTCCCCAGTCTAATCGCAGCCATCTTCTCGTCCTCCCGACTGATTGTCCATAGTTAATGGGTTCGCCTCGGTTCCGGTCCAGACGGGCCCTCTCGTACAGGGACCTGTCCGCGTCCATCGGGATCGTCGCGTCGTATCCGACCTTCCAGGTCGTCTTGCCGTGGGAGCTGGGATCGAGCGAGGAGCCGGCCGCCCCCGGAATCATGAGGATCCTGTCGGCCTGCATCCTCGTAGCCACAGCCCACTCCACCTGCCTGTCGTCGAATATGTCCACGTCCTCGTCCACGACTATCACCTGCTTCATGGACGGATGGCCGGTGAATGCGGCCATTATGGCGTTCACCCCGTCGCCCTTCTTGTTCTTGGCGATGGATACGACCCCGTTCAGCCAGCAGCACCCCCCTTCGGTCAGCCTGACGTTCCTGACCCTGGGAACAGCCTGCCTCACGGTCTTGAATATCATGGGCTCCCTGGGAAGCCCCATCAGGAGGTAGTGCTCGTATCCTCCGGGAAGGAGGAGATGGAACACCGGGTCCTTCCTGGTCCAGATCCTGTCCACCTCGATGACCGGCTGCTGCCTCTCGAAGTCGTAGGTTCCGGTTATATCCACGAACGGCCCCTCCCTGGTCTCCTCCAGGGTTATGCGGGCCTCGAGCACGTAGTCGCATTCCGCCGGGACCAGGATGCCGTTGTCGCATCTTCCGACCTTCAGGGGGGAGCCGTGGCCCTTCTCGTGCATCGCAGACGCGACCTCGAGCTCGTCGGCGCCGAAGTCCATGGACGTAGCCGCAGCCAGGAGGGCCTCGATGCATGCACCCACGCAGATGGAGACCTTGAGCTCCCGGCCGGAGGCCTTGGCCTCATTGTAAAGCGTGAAGAGGTGCCTGGGGACCAGCCTCACGGCTATCCTCCTGTCGTCCATGATCATCATCCGGTGGAAGGACACGTTCCTTTTGCCGTCCAACTCCGCGACGACGACCCCGGCCGTAATGTAACGCCCCCCGTCCTCGGGGAAGTACTTGGGGATCGGCAAAGACGTGAGCTTCACCTCGCGCTCGCAGGCGCGGAAATCCGGATCCGGAACGACCTCGCAGGGACGAGGAGACGAGACCGCGTCCATGAGATGCCTCACGATGTCTTCTTTGCGTATTCCAAGAGCCGATGCGATCTTCTCCCTCGTCGAGAAGACGTTCCCCGCCGCCCTCCCTCCGTTGAGGTCCTCGAACACGACCGTGGTCTCCTGGTCGTTCATCAGGGCCTTCGAGACATCCGTCGAATCGCTCTCTATGCGCCCGGATATGCGGCGCGCGTCTGCCCCGAGCGTGTTTGAAACTGCCATGCCGGGTCATCGTTCAGAGAATAGTTATTGGTTGCGAATCGTCCTCAGGCGCCATATCCAGATGACATGCCCCGGTCCTCCTCCGTGCATGCCGGCAAAGGACCGTCAGATAATAGACGATATCCAAGAGCCGTTCCTCTATTGACGCCCGACCGTTCATCGTTTCGGCAAGGCGACGTCCCGTCTGACCTTCCGCATGCTGTCCCGACATGCAAATCGATTCCCAAAAGCCGGACCTGGACAGGAAGACCGGCGTGGGAAGATCTTAGACGGCTACCGCTCTGATTTCGGAGCGCTTCGAGCTTCCACGGGTCGCCCAGTCATTTCTTGAATATGCTCTTGAATATGCCCTTCCCGATCTCCCTTCCGGCGGAGGTCGCCGCCCTGCTTATGGCCTTCTCCGCGACCTTGGCGGCGGAGCTCTTAGACGAGGCGGCCTTGGCGGACGATGTTCCCGTGGATTTAGAGGCGGCCTTGGCCTTGGATTCCACGACCTTGGACTCCTCCTTCTGCCTCTCGTCCTCCAGCTTCTTCATGGTCTCGTATGCAGACTGCCTCTCGACGCGCTCCCTGTACTTGGACTCGAAGCGCGAAGACCTGATCACGCTTTCGTATTCGGCCTGGCTCAAAGGGCTCAGACTGCTCTGGGGCGGAAGGACGAAAGCCCTCTCGACTATCGAAGGAATCCCCTTCGCGTCCAGGCAGGAGACCAGCGCCTCCCCGACCCCCAGCTCGGTAATTGCCGTCTCCGTCTTGAACTTCTCATTGGCACGGAACGAGGAGGCGGCCGCCCTGACGGACTTCTGCTCCGCGGGGGTATAAGCGCGAAGAGCATGCTGGACGCGGTTGCTCAGCTGCGCGAGGACACTGTTCGGAATGTCGGAGGGACTCTGGGAAACGAAATAGATCCCTACGCCCTTGGACCTGATGAGCTTCACCATCTGCTCTATATTGGATATTACAGGCTTGGGCGCGTCGGAGAACAGCATGTGCGCTTCATCGAAGAAGAACACGAGCTTGGGCTTCTCCGGGTCCCCGGCCTCCGGAAGCCTCTCGAAGAGCTCCTGGATCAGCCACATCATGAACGTGCTGTACAGCTTCGGGCTTCTGGACAGCTTCACGGAGTTCAGGACGTTCAGGACGCCCTTGCCGTTCTCGTCGACCCTTATCCAATCGAATATGTCCAGCGCCGGCTCGCCGAAGAAGAAGTCCCCTCCCTCGTCCTCGAGGGTGCGTACGGACCTCTGGATGGCCCCGAGCGTCTGCGAGGACATGTTCCCGTACTCCGCGATGTAGTCGTTACGGTTCTGGGCGACGTGCTGCAGGACGGATACGAGGTCCTTGGAGTCTATCAGGTCCCAGCCTTTGTCCTTGCATATCCTGAAAACCATGGCCAGCACGTCGCTCTGGACGCTGGTCAGGTCCATCAGGCGGGACAGGAGGGGGGCGCCCATGGACGAAACGGTGGTCCTGACGGGATGTCCGCAATCCCCGTACACGTCCCAGAACACCGTCGGGAACCCTTTGAATTCGAATCCCTCGGCACCGAGCTTCTCGGCACGGCCACGCATCTTCGGAGTGTCCTCCCCGGCCTTGCAGACCCCGCCGACGTCTCCCTTCATGTCGCTGAAGAACACGGGCACGCCGGCGTCGCTGAACGATTCGGCCAGGACCCTCATGGTCACGGTCTTCCCGGTTCCGCTGGCGCCCGTTATCAGGCCATGCCTGTTGGCCATGCAGGGAAGCAGGTACACCCTCTCGTCACCCTTGGCAATCCAGATCTTCTCATCCGAATACATGTCTCACACCGCCGGCATCGCCGAGCCGTCGATGCAAGCGTTTACTGATAGATAAGAGGTTGTCCGAAAGGAACGGAAGGTCTCAAGCCTATCGGATGACGGCGACGGTCCGTCATTTGCTCACTATAGTCTAACCGTTTTTCTACAACTCGGGGATGCGCATCCGCCGCGTTTCGCGACGGCCTCGAACGAAGAATGAGAAACGCAGGCCCCGGCCCAAAGAAGAGCTCCGGAACAGGCTTTACCCGCCTTGGCTGACTCATAATAATATACGAGCACAGGAATCGGTCGGAACATGTCGGAAGAGATAGAGGGCACGATAAGGAAGTTCGCCCTGCAGAACGCGGTCTTCTTCAAGGGGAAGGCCAACCCGAAGGCCGTCGTCGGGAAGATACTGGGAGGATGCCCGGAGCTGAGGCCTAGAGCGGCGGAGATCACCCCTCTCATCGAGCAGATCGTCGAGGAGGTCAACTCCATGGGCCTGGAGGCGCAGACCAAGGCCCTCCAGGAGATGGACGCCTCGCTTCTGGTGAAGGAGAAGAAGGAGCGGAAGTACGAGCTTCCCGACCTCCAGAACGTCAAGGACAGGGTGGTCATGCGCATAGCCCCGGGACCCTCCGGACCGCTGCACATCGGCCACACCAGGGTCTCGGTCCTCAACGACGAGTACGTCAAGAGGTACGGCGGGGACCTCATGCTCAGATTCGAGGACACCAACCCCGAGAAGATAGACCCCGACGCTTACGACATGATCCCCGAGGACCTGGACTGGCTCGGCGTCAAGTGCACCAAGACGTTCATCCAGTCCGAAAGATTCCAGCTCTACTACGATTACACCAGGAAGCTGATCGAGCAGGGCAACGCCTACGTGTGCACCTGCGACGGCGACCATTGGAGGGAGCTCAAGGAGAAGAAGACCGCCTGCCCCTGCCGCGACCTTCCGGTGGAGACCCAGCTGGAGAGGTACGACGGATTCATGGAAGGGAAGTACTCGGACGGGGAGGCCGTCGTCGTGGTCAAGACCGACATCGCCCACCCCAACCCCGCCGTCAGGGACTTCGTCGCCCTGAGGCTGGTCTCCCATCCGCATCCCAGGACCGGGGACAAGTACATCGCGTACCCGATGATGAACCTCTCCGTGGCCATAGACGACCACGAGATGGGCATGACCCACGTCATCCGCGGGAAGGACCACCTCAACAACACCTTCCGCCAGGAGTACGTGTTCGACTATTTCGGATGGAAGAAGCCCGAGTACTACCACTACGGGCTGGTGAACATCCCCGACACCGTCCTCAAGACGTCGATAATCAAGCAGAACATAGCCGACGGCGAATACACCGGATGGGACGACGTCAGGACCGGGACCGTCAGGGCGATGAGGCGCCGCGGAATCAGGCCCGAGGCCATCAGGAGGTACTGGGTCGAGTCCGGGATCAAGCCCGTGGACATACAGTTCTCGTGGGACAACCTCTACGGGATGAACCGCGACGTCATAGACGACGTGTCGAACAGGTACTTCTTCGTCGACAGCCCGGTCAGGTACGACATCGACGGCGTCGATAGGATAGTCGGGAAGGCGCCTCTGCACCCGGACCACCCCGAGAGGGGGTCCAGGGAATACCTGCTCGAGGACCCGCGCACCGTGTTCCTCTCCAAGGAGGACTCGTCGATGTTCTCCGAGGCCAAGAAGATCAGGCTCAAGGACCTCTGCAACCTCGAGTACTCCCTGCCGGCCAGGTACATAGGGGACGACGTCTCCATCCTGAAGACCGGCGTCAGGGCGGTCCAGTGGGTCGGAAGGGACTCCGTGGCCGCCGAGATCCTCATGCCCGACGGGACCGTCTCGAAGGGTCTGGCCGAGAAGTCAGTGATGGCCGAGAAGTCGGAGACCGTCCAGCTCGAGAGGATAGGGTTCGCCAGGATCGAATGCAGGAACGAGAAAGGCGTGCGCTTCGTCTTCGCCCATCGCTGACCTTCCTCCCTTCGGGGAGGGCCTCGCTCGTCCGCGTCTATGAAGATGCAGGATGCGAGCCTGGGGTCCACCGCGACCGAGGAGTCCCCCATCCTGATTATCTGGGGGCCGTCGGGGACGGCGGTCTCCACGAGGAGGTCCTTCCCGGGGACGAAGCCCATCATCACCAATTTCTTGACGACGGCGGAGTCCTCGGACACCACATGGGATATCCTGCCGCGGCTGCCGGACGTCATCTTGACCATGGGCGTCACCTTCACGATGCCCTCTGAGGCCGCCTTGCAGGGGTTGGAGCATCCCTGGCAATCGTCATCGACGCGGGGGCCCATCATGTAGCACATCTTGACCGCGGACTCGTCGGAGATCGCGTGCTCCATCTTGCAGGCCTCCTCATGGGCGGTGTCGTGGTCCACGTCCAGATAATCCGTGAGGAAGCGCTCCAGGACGTGATGCTTCTTGCGTATCTGGCGAGCATAGTTCAGACCGGACTCCGTGAGAGACATGCCCTTGTACTTCTCGTACGACACGTATCCTTCCTCGGACAGGACCTTCACCATCTCGCTCACGCTTGCCGGTGACACCTTCATGAACTCGGCCAGCTCGGTGGTCTTGGCGACACCTTTGCCTTCGGTGAGCCTCAGGATGCTGATGAGATAGTCTTCACGGTTGATCGTCGCCATCGATTATACAATCCACTTAACATTTAAAAAAATTTCAGTCATCCTAAATTGAAGGATTATTACAAAACTATGCAAACGGTTTGGGACAGGGAGGGAAGGAACCCTCCCCGCCGTGATCAACCCTTGAGGGCGCTGATCTTGCTGGTGATCTCGTCGATGCAGGATTTGATTCCCTTGGCCTTCTCGAGGAGGTCGCTTATGCTGGAGATGTCGAAGGATTTGCCCTCATCGACGCTGGCGAGAACCTTCTTTCCGATGTCGGCGGCGACGGAGTCGTACTCGGACTCCTTGTCCTTGATCATGGACTCGAATTTGGCGAGCTCAGCCTTTCCTTCGTCGACGGCGGACTTGACCTCGCTCTCTGCGTCCTTCTTCTTGCCGGTGATGATAGCATCGAGTTTGCTACCGATCTTGCCGTCGCTATTCTCCACAGCCTCTTTGGTTTTATCCAAGAATCCCATGTTCTCAGCTCCGTCTTTTCTTCAATCCACGAGCTTGTGGTACCCGTAAGCGGGCTCGCCCGCATTGAAGCAGTACTGTATAGTGGCGTACTGCTTTTTGAATTCTTTTACGTCCTCCTTGACCTTCCTCGGGTCCTCCTTGTCCTTGACGACCCTCGCGATGAAGGAGGCGACCTCTTTCATCTCGGACTCCTTCATGCCTATGCGGGTCATCTCCTGGGCCCCGAGCCTGAGTCCGGAAGGCCTGACGGCGCTGGTGTCGGAGGGGAGCATGTTCTTGTTGCAGATTATGTTGGCGTCCTCGAGGGCCTTGGCGCAGTCCTTTCCTCCGCCGAAGGACGAGACGTCGACGGCGATGGCGTGGGACCTGGTGAACCCGTGGTTGGGGCAGAGGACGGGGACTCCGAGCTCGTAGAGGGCCTCTCCGAGGGCGCGGGCGTTCTTGCAGGCCTGGGCGGCGTACTCCCTGCCGAAGACGTCCATCTCGGCCAGGGTTATGCCGAGGGCGGCCATGGCATGGAGGTGGTGGCTGGAGGTGACTCCGGGGAACACGGCCTTCTGGATCTGCTTCTCCTGCTCGTCGGTCAGGTTCTGGCCGAGGATGAGCCCGTGGTTGGGGCCGGGGAAGGTCTTGTGGGTGGAGGAGGACACTATGTTGACGCCCTCCCTCAGGGGGTCGTGGAACTGTCCGCCGGCGATGAGGCCGAGGACGTGGGCGCAGTCCTCCCAGACGAGGCACCCTACCTCGTTGAAGGTGTCCTGGAGCTCCTTGAGGGGCGGAGGGAACAGGAACACGGAGAGGCCGAACTGGGCGATCTTCGGCTTGACCTTCTTCAGGAGCTTGATGGTTCCGTCGACGTCGAGGTTCATGTCCTCGGTGCTGAACGGATAGTTGACCGAGTTCACGCCCCTCTGGCCGAAGGCCCCGAACTCGCAGGTGGAGATGTGGGCGCCCTGGGCGAGCGCGCAGGTGGTGATCGTGTCGCCGGGGTTGGCGAAGGCGAAGAGGACGGCCATGTTGGCCACGGTTCCGGAGATGGGCCTCACGTCGGCGAAATCCGCCTTGAAGACCTTCTTGGCCAGCTCTATGGCTTTGAGCTCGACCTCGTCCACGTAGATGTTGCCCTGGTAGTAGCGCTTGCCGGGGAGCCCTTCGGCGTACCTGTCGGCGAAATCGGATATCAGCATTTCCTTCGCGAGGGGGCTCATCAGGTTCTCGGAGGCGATCATGGGGATGCATTCCTCGAACCACTTGTTGTGGGCCATGACCCTCTCGCGGATGTATTTGGAGTCTTCGACAGTCATGTAACCGACACCCCATCGTTCAGTACGATATAAGTCTGAGTGCGGAGCCGTCGGACGGGCCCTGCGCGTACGAGGCCCGTAGAAAGGGATTCGGAGCACGTCCTACCATTAATTTAGTAATTACAATCCAATTATCTTTAAATTGGGCGTTGACGCGGACAGACAGTGATCCAAATGGACATCGACAAAGCATTGGAGGACGTCAGAAAGGGGAAGCCGATCCTCGTCTACGACTTCGACGACAGGGAGAGGGAGTCGGACATGACGGTCGCCTCCCAGTTCGTGACGTCGGAAGTCATAAGGCGCATGAGGAAGGAGGCCGGCGGCCTGATCTGCACCACCACCCCCTACAGGACGGCCGAGTCCCTCGGGCTCCCTTTCATGAGCGACGTCTACTGGGACGACTGCAAGAAGTATCCTCTTCTCGCGATGATGGCCCCGACGGACATCCCGTACGACAGGACCAAGTCCTCCTTCGGAATCACGATCAATCACAGGAAGACGTACACCGGGATAACCGACGACGACCGCGCCATGACCATCAAGGCCTACGCGGAGACGATCTTCCAGGACAAGCCCGTCGAGGACATCCGCAAGGACCTGGCCTACAACTTCAGGGCTCCGGGGCACGTGCATCTTCTGAACACCTCCGAAAGGATACTGGAGAACCGCCACGGCCACACCGAGCTCTGCACCGCGCTCATGTACATGGCCGGCGTGATGCCCTCGGCCACCATCTGCGAGATGATGGGGGACGACGGGGGCTCCATGCGCAAGGCCGACGTCGAGAGGTATGCGGAGGCCACCGGCACCACCATGGTCACCGGCGAGCAGGTCCAGGAAGCCTGGGCGGCGTACAAGGCAGTCCACGGCCCGGAACAGTGATCGAATGGTCCGCGTGATGGCCTCAGGCGTCTTCGACCTCATCCACACCGGACACATCTCCTATCTGGAGCAGGCCAAGTCGATGGGGGACGAGCTCGTGGTGGTCGTAGCATGCGACGCCACAGTCAGGGAGAAGAAGCACGAGCCGATCACCCCCGAGCGCATGAGGGTCAGGATCGTGGGCTCCCTGAAGCCGGTGGACCGCGCGATCGTCGGCGGCAACGGCGACATGTTCGACACCGTCAGGGAGATCGCCCCGGACGTCATCGTGCTCGGATTCGACCAGACCTTCGACCCGGAGGACCTGGAGAGGAAGCTGGCCGAGCGCGGGATGCCGCATATTAAAGTGGTCAGGGCGGACGAATGCGCCGACGACTTGAACGCCACGCGGAGGATAGTGCGCAAGATACGTGAGATGGAGCGTGAGGAATGAAGACGATAGGGATCGCCGACACGACGTTCGCCAGATACGACATGGGCCGCTCCGCGATCGACGAGCTCCAGCATGCGGGGACCGGGTTCAGGATAGTCAGGTACACCGTCCCCGGAGTGAAGGACCTGCCGGTGGCAAGCAAGAAGCTCATCGAGGAGCAGGGATGCGACATAGTCATGGCGCTCGGGATGCCGGGGCCGCAGCAGAAGGACAAGATGTGCGCCCACGAGGCTTCAACCGGCCTCATCCGCGCGCAACTGATGACCAACAAGCACATCATAGAGGTCTTCGTCCACGAGGACGAGGCCAAGGACGACGCCGAGCTGGCGTTCCTGGCCGACAGGAGGGCCAGGGAGCACGCCCTCAACGTATACGACCTCCTCTTCCGCCCCGAAAGCCTCACCAAGAGGGCAGGCACGGGGCTCAGACAGGGCTTCGCCGATGCGGGCCCGGTGAAGCACAGATGAAGGTGAACGAGATGAAGCAGTACAAGATCGGAATGGCCGTGGCCGAGTTCAACTACGAAGTGACCTCCCTCATGATGGAGAGGGCGCGCGCGGAGGCGGACTTCCTCGGCGTCGAGATAACGAAGACGGTGAAGGTCCCGGGAGTGTTCGAGATCCCCATGGCGGTGAAGAAGCTCCTGGAGAAGGACGACATCGACGCGGTGATCACCCTCGGAGCCGTCATAACCGGCGAGACCAAGCACGACGAGGTCGTGGTCGCCCAGGCCTCGAGGAAGATAATGGACCTGGGGCTCGAGTACGGAAAGCCCGTGGGATTCGGGATAACCGGCCCGGGGATGACCGAGCTTCAGGCCATGGACCGCATCGAGAAGGGAAGGGACGTCGTAGACACCGTCGTCAAGATGCTCCAGAGGCTGGACTTCTGAAAATCCTTACCGGCGGCGGAACCGCCGGATCACATCCTTATCTGGGCCTTGCCGACCTTGGCCTTGATTATCTCATAGACGGAAGACATCGGGACCCCCGTGTCGATGGAGATCCTCAGGCAGCCGTCCCCTGATTCGTATCTCCTCATGACGTCCTCGGAGACCCCGGAGATCTTGACCGCCTTCTTCATCTTCACGCGACCGTTCCCGGAATCCCCGCGCCAGGAACGTGTCTTGCATGAAGGACATCTGAGCGGCACCCCGTCCGCACGGGGAAACCAGGTATGGCCGCAGATCTGGCACTGGTTGGACGAGGTGGGCTTGTTCCAGCAATGTGATCCGCAGGAAGGGCACCTCACGGGAGACTCGACGTTGCTGAACCAGGTATACTGACACCTGTTGCAGATCTTGAGATCGGACATGCGGTCGCCGCCGACCTCCTGCTCCGAGATCCTGTCTCCTCTCGCTATGGCCATATTATCACTATTGGAAGTATAATCCATCGTCAAGATAATTATATGATATTTCAATGTTAGTATAGTTGGAATATATATTTCGGTAAAGAAAATGCAAATATATCGGCAGTAGAACCATCCACCCGATACAATTATTATCAACGGCCGACCATCCTGAGTCGTGTCCAACGGATTGTTCTCCCGCATGAGCGTCAGAATAGTGAACCGCGCGTTCAATGCCAGATACAGGCTTGCGAGGCTTACCCGCAAGTCGAAGACGTTCAACAGGATCGTCGTCAAGGCGGCGTTCGAGGACGATGAGATGATCGTCCTCCCGAAGGACGGGACTGTCCGCAGAAGGATAGAGACGGACATCGGGATCGAGGGGGCGGACGAGAGCACGATCCTCCCGAGCGCGGTAGTGAAGGACGTGCTGTCCAAGACGGATGACATATTCATTATGGATTTCTGCCTCTGCCGCAAATCGAACAAATGCAAGGACTACCCGGTCGACATGGGCTGCGTCTTCCTCGGGAACGGAATCCACAGGATACCCCAAAAATACGGGCACGTGGCCACGTACGAGGAGGCCTCGGAATACATAGACAGGTGCGGAGACCTTGGCCTGGTGCACATAATCGGAAGGAACAAGCTGGATTCCATCTGGCTCAACACCGGAAAGGGGAACGACCTGATCACCATCTGCAACTGCTGTCCGTGCTGCTGCCTCTGGAACATGGTCCGCGACATCTCCGACGAGATATCGTCCGCTTTCAGGAGGATGGAATCCGTGGAGGTCGCCGTGGACGGGTCCAAGTGCGTGGGATGCGGCATCTGCACGGAGGCGTGCTTCACCAGGGCGCTATCGGTGGCCGACGGGAAATGCAGTATAGACCAGGCCAAATGCAGGGGATGCGGCCGCTGCTCGGACATATGCCCCAAGGATGCGATAACTCTGAGCTTCGACCCCTCCGCCACGGAGAAGGAAGTGAAGAGAATCGCCGAGAAGTTCAAATCGACGAGAATGGAAACTTGAAAAAGAAAAACAATTGCCCGGCGGGAGAACCCGCCGGAGTATTGGAGGGATCCGAATCCGGATCTTTAGATTCACTCGGAGGTGACGCCGTTCTGACCGAGGTAGTAGTGCTCGGTGACGGTTCCGTTGGCGTTGTCAGCCTTGTAGGCCGCGTAGGTGACGGCGATGACGGCTGCGAGAGTAATAGCGGCGACTGCGACTGCGGTGATGATTCCGACCATTTTAACCGACCTCTGTTTTGCTTTGTTGACGCCACATTCATTTTACATGACGTCTCAACAAGTGTAGTATTATGCACGGTAGTATTTAATGATTGTTGTTTATTTTATAAACAAAACAATAATCCGCCGTCAGAACTTGACGATATCCAAGGAATAGACGCTCATGGTGGGCGAATAGGTCTTCAGTTCAGACCACTTGACTGCTATCCCGTATCCGAGCGCTTTCATGCCCACTATCATCCTGTCGACGAAGCCGTCGAACTCAGCGCGCTCGATGATCTTGTACATATGGACCGTCCCTCCGGACTTCAGCCTCGCCAGGGCATGGGGGAGGAAGCGCTCGGCTATCTGCGGCAGATTCATGATGATGCGGTCCGCCATGGGCAGTCCGTATATCAGCACGGAGGAGTCCCCGGTCATGGGATGAAGGCGGTCCACATGGTTCTTCTCAGCGTTCATCTTGGCGAAGCGCTCCGCCTCCGGGTTCAAATCTATGGAGTAGACCGCCTCCGGACGCGCCAGCCTGCAGATCACCGTCCCGAAGGGAGCCACCCCTCCGAACATGTCTATGATGATCTCCCCGTCCTTCACCAGAGACGCGATCCTCGCCCTCTCGGACGACAGCCTGGGGTTGAAGTAGACCTTGGCGGGATCGGTGAACAGCCTGACCCCGAACTCCTTGTGAACCGTCTCCGAGCCTCCGGAACCGGCCAGCCTCTCCAGGTCGCGGATGCGGAAGTCGCCTTTGACGCCGGAATCGGAGAAGACCGCGCGTATGCTCCCGTTGGCCGAGACCAGCGCCTCCCCCATCTGCCTCCCGTACGGGGCGAGCTCGTCCGGGATCTTGATGAGGGCCACATCCCCGATGACGTCGAACGACGACGGCAGCAACGGCCTGAGCTCCTCCGGGACGGCGACGACGTCCCTGTAGTCGGAGCTGCGGCGCTCCTGGCCGTCCAGATCGGCCTCCACGAGCTCCAGGCCCCCGGGATCCGACGTCACGGGGATAAGCAGGCACGGGCCGTCGGCGCGAATCCTGAAGCGGAGGTCCATGAGGCCTTCTGACAGGAGCCTGGACCTGACCTCCTCCCCCTTGTCCTTGGAGACGCGGACGCAAAGCGTCATCGCTCGTCCTCTATGATCTCTTCGGGAGCGCCCGCGAACCTCACCAGGGCGAAGGCCTCCATGAAATGCAGGTTCCCGGGAAGGACCAGCGTCTGCAGAGGCTCTCCGAGGTCCTTGGAGAGAAGGTCCTGCGGATATCCTGCGAACACCTTCTCCTCCGGCGACCCGACCTTCGACGCGACGCAGATGAGGGTCTTGTCGTCTATCAGCCCCTCCCCCCATTTCTTCTCGCCCTCCAGGAGCCATTCTATAGCCTGGTGGGCGGTCATGTACCTGAGCTCGTCCGCGCGGATGTCCAGGAGGATCATGGTGTGGAGCCCCCTGACCTTGTTCTCCATGATATGGTCGTAGGGGGACTTCGGATGGTAGTTGGGCTCCAGGAAAGGCAAGGTGACCGTCCTTCCGAACTTGTACGGCTGGAGGCCGAGCGACGTGGGGCAGCCGGAGAATATCGACACGCCGTGGAGGACCCTCACCGGGATCCCCGCCTCCGCCGCCTGTATCCTCAGGTCCACGTGCGTGGTGGCCAGCATCGTGTCCCCGGCGGTGACGAAGGCGACGCGGTTCTCCATGGCATCGCGGATGATGTCGTCGCACTCCTCGACCTGGGACCTGTACAGGACCTTTATCTTCTTCCCGATGACCTTCTCCAAGTCCTGCGGCGACGTCCCGATGAGGGTGGAGGTGTAGAACTCCGCGTAGATGATGTCGCACTCCCTCAAGGCGTTGAGGGCCTTGACCGTCATTCCGTCGGTGCCGCTGAGGCCGAGGCCGACGAACACGAGCTCGGATGTCATGGCACCCCATCATGGCGGTCGTATAACTGATTTTTGAGAAGCGGATGCCGCGCCGACGGCGCATGGAAAAATCCAATAAAAGGAAAAAGGGGCCGTAGCCCCTGTTTGCGTTCACTCCTTGAGGAGCGTGACGAGGGCGTCCACCGCCCAGCATCCCTTGCCCTTGAGCCCCACGATGACGGGGTTGATCTCCAGCTCGTGGATCTCGGGGTTCTCGATGGCGATGAGGACGATCCTCTTGATCGTGTCCTTGAGCGCCTCTATGTCGGCCTCGGGAAGCCCCCTGGCGCCGGACATGAGCTTGTAGGCCTTGGTGGTCTTGATCATCTCGTCCAGCTGCTGCTCGGTCATGGGAACGTGGGCCTGGGATATCTCCCTGAGGATCTCCACGTAGATTCCTCCGAGACCGAAGGACACGACCGGCCCGAACTGGGAGTCGCGGATCATGGACAGGATGACCTCCTGTCCGGAGACCATCTGCTGTATGGACACTCCGTCTATCCTGGCGCCGGGGACCTTCTCGGTGCAGGACTTCATGATCTTCTCGTAGGCGGCCTTGGCCTCCTCGGTGTTCTTCACTCCGACCACGACTCCGCCGACGTCGGTCTTGTGCTTGATGTCGGGGGACAGGATCTTCATGACCACGGGATATCCGATCTGGTCGCACTGGGAGGCTGCCTCGGCGGCGCTCCTGACGGTCCCCTCGCCGGGGGTGGGGATGCCGTAGGCGGCGAAGATCTGCTTGCCCTCGGCCTCGGAGAGGGAGTTCCTTCCCTCCTCCCTGGCCTTCTTGATTATGATCTCGGTCTGCTTCCTTCCGGAGATGGCGGGGACCTGGAGCGGGTCGTGCTTCATGGAGGAGCGGACGGTGTACTTCCTGAGGATGGAGAGCGCCTTCACGGCCCTGTCAGGGGTGTCGAAGCAGGGGAACCCTCCGGCCCTCAGGATGTCGCTGGCGCGCCCGCACTTGTATCCGCCGGCAAAGCACGCCACGGCGGGGACGGGAATCTCGTCCTTCATCTCGACCAGGATCTTGGCCACGGACTCCAGATCGGCCGTGTCCAGCGGGGATCCCATGATGACGAGCCCTCCCACCTGCGGATCCTTGTACAGGACCCTGATGACCTCCCTGAAGTACTCGGGCTTGGCGTCTCCGCGGACGTCGATCGGGTTGGTGACTCCGGCGACGCTGGGGACCCTGTCCCTGATCTCCTTGATGGTCTCGTCGGAGAACTTGACGGCGTGGATGAAGGGAGCCTCGAAGGTGGCGTCGGCGGACATGACCCCCAGGCCTCCGGCGTTGGTGATGATTCCGATTCCGTCCTTGTCCATGGAGGAGTAGCTGCTGAAGACCTTCAGGGCGTCGAACATCTCGTCCAGGTCGAAGGCCCTGTGGATGTTCAGCTTGTTGAAGATGACGTTGTTGACGGCGTCCGATCCGGCGAGGGAACCGGTGTGGGAGGACGCGGCGGCGGAGCCGGCCTGGGTCCTTCCGGACTTGAAGATGACGATGGGCTTCTTGACCGGCATGTTCTCGATCGCCTTGACGAACTTCTCTCCGTTGGAGATGCCCTCGCAGTACATCCCTATGACCTTGGTGTTGGGGTCCCTCGAGACCTCGTCTATGAGGTCGGCCTCGTCGATGTCGGCCTTGTTGCCGAAGGTGATGAAGTTGGCGAACCCGATGTCGTTGCGGTATGCCCAGTCGATGATCGAGGATCCGACCGCTCCGGACTGGGAGAAGATGGTGATGTTCCCGGGCTTGGGGAGAAGGTGCGCGAAGGTCGCGTTGACTCCGGCCCCGGGGTTCATGTTCCCGAAGCAGTTCGGGCCGAAGAACCTGATGCCGTACTTCTTGGCCTCGGCCTTGAGGGTCTTCTCCAGCTCCGCGCCCTCGGGGCTGTCCTCCTTGAAGCCGGCGGTCAGGATGGTGGCGTACTTGATCCCGGCCTTGCCGAGGTTGGCCATCTCTCCGGGGACCAGCGCGGCCTTGACCGCGATGACCGCCAGATCGACGGGCTCCCCGATCTCGGTGACGCTGGCGTAAGCCTTGTAACCCTGTATGACCCCGCCCTTGGGATTCACGGGATACAGCTTGCCCTTGAATCCGGCGTTGATCATGTTCTTCACAAGCATTCCGCCTAGCTTCGTCTCGTCATTGGAAGCGCCTATGATCGCAACCGACGAGGGAGTCAGCAATGAGTTCATGGGCAACCGTAGAAAGAATCCAATGATAAACCTTTGTGGACTTAGGACTGTATTTTATCGTTTTTCGTAGCCATATCCACTAATAACGTAAAATATCGAAATATTATTCATTGAATCAGTAAAAGTTCGACAATAGCCTTACTTTGAATCGTACATCGTTTCCATACGCATGCATTCATCGTCGAACGTCGGACTGGCGAACGTGTTATATGCAAAAGCCTCCTCCTCCCTCCCGCCGGGCCGGCGTAGGGGCGGGAACCATGAACGCCATGTGCACGGAACGGCGTACAGCGGCCCTGATCCCATTATTTGGGGCTCCTGCGGGAGTTGGCGGCGCGTCGCCGCAGCGATGACCGGAGGCCAACGCAGGGTCCGACACATACCCCCGGCGTAAGTCAGTGCCCGGAGGCCGGCGTCACCGTCGGACCGTGATGCGGCGTGTTAGCGCCCGGGGGACACCTCGAAGGCTTATCCCGCGCTCCGCGAGCTCCTCAACCACCGCATCCCTGTCCGGATACCTTCCCATGATCTCCTCGTAATCGGTGTCGCGGCTCCTCCTGCATGGGGCGAAGCCCAGAGAGACGTGCAGCGCCAAGGAGTACAAGGCGTAGTCGAGCGCCCTGTCCGAGATTCCCTCCGAGTCCAGCTCCGGCGACACCCCCACCACCCTCATGAGGACGCTTGCGCGGCCGGCCCCCCTCTCCGGATAGCTGTAGTCCCAGCCGATGTACAGCATTGGGTCCTCCTTGAGCATCCCGGCGTCCACGAGCCTGCGGTACGACGTCCCGAGGTCCTTGAACCTGCCTTCGGAGCCCGCCACCATGCCCTCCTTCTTGGAGAGGTAGACGGGCTGCTTGCTCCTGACGAACTCCTCCGCCGTCAGCCACCTGCACACCGCCTCGCTGTACTCGGTCTCCGCGGAGCAGCAGATCTTCGCCAGAAGCGTCTCGGCCATCGACTCCATGACCTCCCGGGGCGCGTCGCGCATGAAGTCGCTCACGAAGAAGCGGGCCCAGGTCCCGTGCCTCATCCATTTCATCTTGAGCTCGTCGAAGTCGGCGTACTCCGCCTCGACGTTGTCGTAGCCGTACTTCTCGCCCGCTTTCGCGAATATCTCGGATATGTCGTAATCCTGCGTCTCCATGAGGTCATCCTGCGTCTAACCGCGACGGCTACGACTTCCGGAGACGTAATAAAGCGGATGCCGTGCACGCACGCCACATCAACGGTTATGAACGCGGCGGAGGATTACGTGGCATGCAAGAGAATCCCGAGGAGAGGGCGATAGCGGACAAGATTCTGGAGGCGATAAGGCGCGAGTACGGGTTCGTGCCGGTCGTCAACCAGGTAATGAGCGGGAGGCCGGACCTTTTCATCCCGCAGTGCAACCTCAGCAAGGCCGTGTTCGAGGGCAGGGGAGACCTGGACCCCAAGACCAGGAGCCTCTGCGCCATATCCGCGGCCGCGGCGATAGGAGGGGAGTACTGCATCAACGTGCACATGCAGCATGCGATAGACGCAGGAGCCACCAAAGACGAGGTCCTGGAATCCATCTCGATAGGATGCATGATAGCCATGAACAGAGCCCAGTCGTACGCCCTCAGGAGGTACGCGGAGGTGTTCGGAGTGGAGCTGGACTCCAGCTATCTCAACGGCAGGAAGGACGTGAAGAAGGACCGAAGCACGGACGATTAACATTAAATAATAAATAGAAGAATCGACGGGCGATAACCATGGTGCAGATTTCCGCAGAAGCAGAGAAGTTCATAAACGACCTGCTCGAGAAGAACAACAAGGTCGGCTACGGTATCAAGATCTACCTTTCCGGGTTCGCATGCTCCGGCCCCCAGTTCGGAATGTCCTTCCAGGAGAAGGCGAACGAGGGGGAGGTCGTCGACAAGACCGCGAACGGGTTCGACATGTTCTACGACGAGGAAACCAAGGAGGCCCTCGCGAAATGCGCCATAGAGTTCATCGACGACCCCAACTTCGGAACCGGCCTCACCATACGCGACCCCAGCTTCGACGGCTGCGCCTCGTGCGGCGGCGGTTGCCACTGAATACGGAGGGGATTCCCCTCCCTTTTCCTTTTCGAACCCTTAGAATACCATGAGATTCTCGTGCACGGTCCTGTCCGTATCCGACGTCTCAACATCCAGAAGGTTCTACGAGGAGCTATTCGGACTCCAGGTTTTCCAGGACTACGGCAAGAACGTGCTGTTCACGTGCGGCCTGTCGCTGCAGGAGGACTTCGGCTGGCTGACCGGCATCCCTGACCATGACATCATGAAAAGGCCCAACGACATGGAGATATGCTTCGAGACCGAGGACCTGGACGGGTTCATGGAGAAGCTGAAGATGCATCCTGGGATCGAGACGGTCGGCGGAGTCATCGAGCACGGATGGGGCCAGCGCGTAATCCGCCTCTACGACCCGGACGGCCACCTGATAGAGGTGGGCGAGGACATGCGCATGGTCGTGAACAGGTTCCTGGATTCGGGGATGACCTTGGAACAGACGTCCGAGCGCATGGACGTCTCCGTGTCCGACTTGAAAAAACTGCTTGGAATGCGATGGTATGCGGAGGGGGAGGGGGCCCCCTCCCGGAGGATCGAATGGTTCGAGCGGCCTGCTTCGTATCATCCCCTTCTTCTCATATCCGGATCCGTTCGACGTTCAAATCTTCGCGAACGCCTGCTCCAGATCGGCGATGATGTCCTTGACGTTCTCCGTGCCTATGGAAAGCCTGATGGTGGACGGCCTTATCCCCTGCTCCCTCAGCTCGGACTCGCTCAGCTGGGAATGGGTCGTGGATGCGGGGTGTATCACCAGGGACTTCACGTCCGCGACGTTGGCCAGCAGGGAGAAGAGCTCCAGACTGTCGATGAACTTCTTGGCGTCCTCCTCGGTGCCGTTTATGTCGAAGGTGAATATCGACCCGGCTCCGTCGGGGAAGTACCTCTTGTAGATCGGGTTGGTGGGCTGGTCGGGAAGCGAGGGGTGGCTTATGCTCTTGACCTTCGGGTTGCCCTTCAGGTATTCCAGCACCTTGAGCGTGTTCTCCACATGCCTGTCCACGCGGAGGGAGAGCGTCTCCAGGCCCTGGAGCAGCACGAACGCCGTGACGGGGGATATCGCCGCGCCGGTGTCGCGGAGAAGCACCGCCCTTATCCTGGTGACGAACGCCGCCGGCCCCAGCGCCTTGTAGAAGCTGACGCCGTGATAGCTGACGTCCGGCTCGGACAATCCGGGGAACTTCCCGTTGCCGTAGTCGAACTTGCCGCCCTCGACGATCACTCCTCCGAGGACGGTCCCGT
>JAEEGH010006021.1_pt1 | contig 29972 bp, 22 predicted proteins | sample 9134181 | NCBI WGS metagenome assembly JAEEGH01 (sample SAMN16246544, study PRJNA631951) | gut metagenome | biome: gut microbiome; feature: rumen; material: DP-attached | host: Bos | place: Iran: Karaj | collected 2018-10
CAAGAAGATCTCGAACATTAAGGACTTCCTGCCCATCCTGCAGCCTGCTGCCGAGAGTGGCCGTCCTCTGCTCGTGATTGCCGAGGATGTGGACTCTGAAGCACTGACCACACTCGTTGTGAACCGTCTGCGTGGCGGTCTGAAGATCTGTGCTGTGAAGGCTCCTGGCTTCGGCGACCGTCGTAAGGCCATGCTCGAGGATATCGCAACGCTGACTGGTGGTGTGGTGATCAGCGAGGAGAAGGGTCTGAAGCTGGAGCAGGCTACACTGGAGATGCTGGGTACCTGTGACAAGGTGACGGTGTCGAAGGACAACACCACCATCGTGAACGGTGCCGGTGACAAGCAGGCCATCCAGGACCGTATTGCCCAGATCAAGAAGGAGATTGAGATCACTACCTCTTCATACGATAAGGAGAAGCTGCAGGAGCGTCTGGCTAAGTTGGCCGGTGGCGTCGCAGTGCTCTATGTTGGTGCCAACTCTGAGGTTGAGATGAAGGAGAAGAAGGATCGCGTGGACGATGCCCTTTGTGCTACCCGTGCCGCCATCGAGGAAGGTGTTGTGGCTGGTGGTGGTACCACCTATATCCGTGCCCAGGAGGCTCTGGCCAGCCTGAAGGGTGACAATGCAGACGAGCAGACCGGTATCAACATCATCTGCCGTGCCATCGAGGAACCGCTCCGCCAGATTGCCGTCAATGGCGGCCAGGAGGGTGCTGTGGTCGTTCAGAAGGTTCGCGAGGGTAAGGGCGACTTCGGTTTCAATGCACGTACCGATGTCTACGAGGATCTGCGCGAGGCCGGTGTCATCGATCCCGCCAAGGTAGCCCGTGTGGCTCTGGAGAATGCCGCTTCTATTGCCGGCATGTTCCTCACCACGGAGTGCTTGATCGTTGACAAACCCGAGAAGGAACCCGCTATGCCGATGGGCGGTGCCCCGGGCATGGGTGGCATGATGTAATATAAAAATGATAAGCCGGTTGCCGAAAGGCAGCCGGCTTTTTGCTTTGTATGAGAAGAGTCTTCTTGATAATCGCCCTGTTAGTCTGGCTGCCAACTTTTGCCCAAGATCATGGTCAGCAGTATGTCCCTAAGGGACATGGCTTCGTCTGTGAGAATGGTACGAACCGCTATACCCGTGCTCTATACGGGTCACATACAGACTGGCGCCTGGAAACTTCCGACCGTCCTGTGTTTGCGGTGGTGAAAAAGGGTCATCATCGGAATATCCGTTTTGAGTTTGAGAAAGACGGTGTGGCATATCCATTGGATGAAACGACATATTGCCGTGCGTCGTACAGCAATGGCCGAAGGGAATATTTGTTGAAAGACGAGCGATGGGGTGAGGGGGTAGTCAGGATTGAAGTGTTGGCAATGCCTGATCGTGAAGCCGCTGTATGGCGTATAGCCTCGCCGCAGCTGGAAGGCTCTTTGCGGGCGGTCGTCTGTCAGATTGCCCAGCCGAAACTTCAACGGAATGGTGACATCGGGGTAGATATGCCTGGATGTCTGGAAGCGTCAGGTGATCCGCTTCAGACGGTGGAGATGCCTTTTGGGAAAGGAACTACTGTTTACCTGACGGTTGACCTAGACCAACTATATCCGACTGATGCAGAGACGGGTAGACTTGCTTTTCAACAGGCTCGTAGTTATTATCGCCAATTGGCATCACGCATCCAGTTTAAGACCCCTGATCCTTATATCAACGTTCTTGGTGGTGCACTGGTGTTGGCTGCCGATGGCGACTGGGACGGACAGACATGGCTGCATGGCTGCATAGGTTGGCGCATGCCGTTGGCAGGCTGGCGGGCTGGTTATCTCGGTGATGTGTTGGGTTGGAACGACCGTGCCGTGAGTCATTTCGATGCCTATGCCAAGAGTCAGGTGACGGAGGTGCCTGCCACGATTCCCCATCCCTCGCAGGATTCCACACTTAATCTTGCCCGTGCTGAGAAACGTTGGGGCACGCAGATGTATTCGAATGGTTACATCTGCCGCAATCCGGAACGCAACGACCAGATGCATCACTACGATATGAACCTGAACTATATCGACGAGTTGCTCTGGCACTTCCAGTATGATGCCGACACGGCTTATATGAAGAAGATGTGGCCTGTCATCAAGTCGCATTTGGCTTGGGAGAAACGCAACTACGATCCTGACGGTGACCATCTCTACGATGCCTATTGCTGTATCTGGGCCTCAGACGCCCTATATTATAGTGGTGGAGCCGTCACACATAGCTCTGCCTATAACTATCGCGGTAACAAACTCGCAGCACGGATTGCCGAGATCATCGGTGAGGACCCGCAACCATATCGCGAAGAGGCTGAGGCTATTCTGAAGGCCATGCATGAACGGCTGTGGATTCCCCAAAAGGGCGTCTGGGCTGAGTATCAGGATGCTATGGGACTGAAGCGCTTGCACGATCATCCTGCCGTGTGGAGCGTCTATACCCCCATCGACTGTGGTGCTTGCACCCCAGAACAGGCCTATCTTGCCACTCGTTATGTCGATGAGCACATCCCGCATATTCCGATTCGTATGGGCGATTTAGGAGGATTATACACTATCGCAACATCCGATTGGCTCCCTTATAGTTGGAGCATTAACAATGTGGCAGCAGCTGAGGTCATGCATACGGCACTGGCCTATTTTGAGGCAGGACGCGCTGATGAAGGCTATCGTTTGATGAAAGCAAACATCCTTGACCAGATGTACTATGGACAGTCACCTGCCAACTTCGGACAGATCAGCCAGTACGACGCAGCCCGTGGTGAGTGTTATCGTGACTTCGGCGATTGTATCGGTATCAGTAGCCGCACATTGATACAAGGACTCTTTGGTATCATTCCCCAAGCGCTTGACGGCAAGTGCATCATCCGTCCTGGTTTTCCGGCAGAGTGGGATAGTGTCAGTATCAAGACTCCCTATATAGAATATAAGTACAGGCGCGAGGACGGAAGATGCCGCTATGAGATTACCCAGCACTTCCGCCAGCCGCTTAAAATCATCCTCCGTCAGAACCTCGGAAATGGTGAATATCGCGATATCGAGGGCACCAGTGAGGAACATCAGATCGTTGAGGTGTCACAGAGGGACGGTTCTTTTGTGACATCGCTGATATCACAAAAGAACCGTCCCTCTGTGATACTCGGTCTCGAAGAACCGAATCTCTCAAAGCCGTTTAAGCCGCAGAAGATGGGTAAGTTCTTTAATGCCGAGGTTGATAACATCTTCAAGAATGAATACCTTTCACCCCGTCCGCAGACAACCACCCTCCAGATTCCCAAGCAGGGCATTGGCGAGTGGTGTCATCCGCAGCAGACGGCAGAGATCAACGACTCCGTCTTCCGTACTCTCGTCATAGATGGTGTTTTCGAGATGGCAGGTGTCCCCTTCCGTACACCAGCCGAGGGTCCCAATATCATCTACACCTCCCTCTGGGACAACTATCCCGATGCAGTCGTTGTCCCGTTGAAAGGCAAGGCAGAAAGGGCCTACCTGCTGATGGCCGGTTCAACGAACCACATGCAGAGCCGCATCGACAACGGCATCGTCATTGCCACTTATGCTGACAATACGACAGACACTCTCGCTCTGCGAAACCCTGATAACTGGTGCCCCATCGAACAGGATTACTATATTGACGGCAAGGCCTTCCAGGCTCCGCAGCCCCGTCCGTACCGTGTCTGTTTGGGAAATGGTATCGTCAGTCGTGACCTAGGCAAGGCTCTGAATATACAAGGTATCTATGGCCGTGAGATTCCCGGCGGTGCCGCCCAGATGCTGTGCATGCCGTTGAATCCGAAGAAACGTCTGAAGTCGCTCACCGTGCGTACTCTTTCCAATGATGTGGTCATTGGTCTGATGGCCGTCACCTTGCAATAGATTCAATCAATAATTGTTAATTATCCGCAAAGTAGTCATCATTTCTCATTCCTCATTCCTCATTTTTCATATAAATATACTACCTTTGCAGTCAGTATGCAGAAGCTATTAGAACTCTATCGTCAATGGAAAGGTGCAGAGCCTGCCAACGTCCAGCAGATTCCTGGTGGCGGCAGTAACCGTACCTATTTCCGACTGACGGACTTCGACGGTAAGACGGTGGTGGGTGTCATCGGCACCAGTCGCGACGAAGACCATGCCTTCATCTATCTCACAGAGCACTTCAATCGTCGTAAGCTGCCTGTGCCGAAGATCCTGGCTGCCAGCGACGACCAGCTGCGCTATCTGCAGACTGACCTCGGGTCGCTCTCTCTCTTCGATGCTGTCCGTGGCGGACGTGAGGCAGGTGGCCGATACACACTGAAAGAGCAGGAACTGCTGAGGCGAACTATCCGTGAGCTGCCCAATATACAGATCAGGGGGGCAAGGGAGCTCGACTTCTCCAACTGTTATCCCCAGGCGGAGTTCGACGTAGACAGCGTGCTCTTCGACCTGAACTATTTCAAGTATTGTTTTCTGAAGGCTACCGAGCTTGACTTCCACGAGCTGAAGCTTGAAGCCGATTTCCGTCTGTTTGCCAAGGACCTCACCACCGACAGTTACATGGTGGGCGGTGAGATGCAATCATCGACGGTGACGGGGTTCCTCTATCGCGACTTCCAGGCCCGTAACGTGATGCTCGATCAGGATGGCAATCCCTGGTTCATTGACTATCAGGGTGGACGCAAGGGACCTTATTATTATGACCTTGCTTCGTTCCTGTGGCAGGCATCGGCCAAGTACCCGCACAAGTTGCGGCGCGATCTGGTGCACGAATACTACAATTCTTTGAAGAACTATACCGAGGTGCCGCCTGTGCGCCATTTTGTCAGTCGCCTTTCGCTGTTCGTACTCTTTCGTACGTTGCAGGTGTTGGGTGCATACGGCTTCCGTGGCTATTTCGAGCAGAAGAAACACTTCATAGAGTCCATCCCGCCGGCCATCCAGAATCTCCGCGAGTTGCTGGCCAGCTCGAATGATTTCCACTATCCTCATCTGATGGAGATCCTGAAGCAGTTGACGGAGCTCCCCCAGTTCCAGCAGATAGAAGCTGTGGCCAGTCGTGCCGATGGCTATAAGACAACGGAACTGAACCCCTATAAGGCCCATCCGCAGGATGGACCTGCCACCTTCTCAAAGTACGATGCTCAGGGACCGCTGGTGGTGAGAGTCTTCAGTTTCTCTTACGGCAAGGGCATCCCTGAGGATGAGAGCGGCAACGGTGGTGGCTATGTGTTCGACTGCCGCTCGACTCACAACCCAGGGCGCTATGAGCCGTACAAGAAACTGACAGGTCTTGATGAGCCAGTAATCCGATTCCTGGAGGATGACGGTGAGATCCTCACCTTCCTTGACTCGGTCTATAAACTCGCCGATGCCCATGTACGCCGCTACATCCAGCGTGGCTTCACCTCGCTGATGTTCTCCTTCGGCTGTACGGGTGGCCAGCATCGTTCCGTCTATTCTGCCCAGCATCTGGCGGAGCATATCCACGAGAAGTTCGGTATCGAGGTGCGCATCTGCCATCGTGAGCAGGGCATCACGCAAATCCTTAAGTAAAAGAATTAGTTCAAACGTCATAAATCAATTGAAAGATGAAGAATGTAAAGTTATTATTGGTCTGCGGGGCTTTTGCCTTGATGATGGCCTCCTGCTCAACGAAGCAGCGTGCAATCAATCAGTTGGAGAGTTTCTCTTACGAACTGCGTGACAACAGCCGTTATTATGATCTCCAGGACTGGGAGAAGGCCGGCAAGAAGTTCGTGAAGATCACGAAGAACGTGAAGAAACACGAGTTTGACTACACACCAGCCGAGAAAGCCCGCATCGGCAGACTCGAAGGCGAGTGTGCCGGCTATATGGCCCGTGGTGCGAAGGACAATGTGACAGACCGTCTTCGTGGTTTCATCAACGAGCTGAAGGGTATCCTTCAGGGTGTTACCGATGCTTTCGGTGGATGGTAAGCATTAGTGGTGAGAAGTGAGAGGTGAATAGTTAGAGATGGGAGGTCTGAGATGAAGCAGGCGATGATCTTTGCCGCAGGGCTCGGCACCAGGCTGAAGCCGCTGACCGACACGATGCCGAAAGCGCTCGTGAGGGTGGGGGGGCAGCCGCTTTTGTGGCATGTCATCCAGAAACTGAAGGCAGCCGGCTATGAGCGGATCGTGGTCAATGTGCATCACTTTGCCCAGCAGATCGTCGACTACCTGAAGGAGAACGACAACTTCGGCCTCGATATCCGTATCTCCGACGAAACCAGTGGCCTGCTGGAAACGGGTGGCGGCATCAAGAAAGCCCTGCCGCTGTTCGACCAGGACAGTCCGGTGCTTATCCACAATGTCGATATACTGAGTAACGTGAACTTGAGACGCATCTTTGAGTTTACCGCCAGTGCAGCTGCTACCGATGCCTCCGTCGATGCCTTGCTGCTTGTCAGCGACAGGAAGACGAAGCGATATCTGCTCTTCGATGATGAGTTGATCTTAGACGGCTGGACGAATATCGAAACGGGAGAGGTGCGCAGTCCTTACAAGGGGCTTGACCCCTTAAACTGCAAGCGGTTGGCCTTCAGCGGTATCCACATGATATCGCCTCGCGTCTATCCCCTCTTCGACGAGATGCCAGACCGCTTCGGTATCATCGACTTCTATCTGAAGTTCTGTCATCAGTGTGCCTTCCTCGGCTATGAGCAAAAAGGTTTGCGACTGCTCGACGTCGGCAAACTCGATACCCTCGAACAGGCAGAACAGTTTTTGAAATATAAATCATAATGATATGCAACAGAAGATAATTATTTTGGATTTCGGTTCACAGACCACGCAGCTGATAGGCCGCAGGGTGCGTGAACTCGATACATTCTGCGAGATTTTGCCCTACAACAAGTTCCCGAAGGACGATCCGAGCGTGATTGGCGTGATCCTGAGCGGTTCGCCGTACTCGGTCCACGACCCAGAGGCGTTCAAGGTAGACCTCAGCCAGTTTGTGGGCCGAATCCCCGTGCTGGGCATCTGCTATGGTGCACAGTTCATCAGCCACACCCTCGGCGGAAAGGTAGAGAAGGCCGACAGCCGTGAGTACGGACGGGCCAACCTGGAGACTATCAATCTCTACAATCCGCTTTTCAAGGGCTTCGATAGAGGCTCTCAGGTGTGGATGTCCCATGGTGACACCATCACCGCCATCCCTGAAGATTTCGAAGTGATAGGTTCGACACATGATGTGCGGAATGCTGCCTTTGCTTCCACCAAGCAACCCATTTGGGCTGTGCAGTTCCACCCCGAGGTGTTCCATTCTCTGCAGGGTACTCTGCTGTTAAAGAACTTTGTGGTAGATATTTGCGGCTCTAAGCAGGAGTGGAGCGCGGCCTCGTTTGTCGACTCTACGGTGGCAGAGTTGAAACAGCAGTTAGGCAACGACCGTGTGATTCTCGGTCTCTCCGGTGGTGTCGACTCCTCTGTGGCAGCCGTATTGCTGAATCGGGCCATTGGCGACCGTCTCACCTGTATCTTCGTCGATCACGGCATGCTCCGCAAGAACGAGTTCCGTCAGGTGATGGACGATTATAAGGTATTGGGCCTGAATGTGATAGGCGTTGATGCCAGCGAGAAGTTCTTCTCTGATCTGGCTGGTGTCTCCGATCCCGAGCAGAAACGCAAGATCATCGGTCGTGACTTCATCGAGGTGTTCAATGCCGAGGCGAAGAAGATCACCGATGCCAAATGGTTGGCGCAGGGCACTATCTATCCGGACCGTATCGAGTCGCTGAACATCACGGGCAAGGTCATCAAGAGCCATCATAACGTGGGCGGACTACCGAAGGAGATGAACCTGCAGCTTTGTGAGCCGCTGAAGTGGCTGTTCAAAGACGAGGTGCGTCGTGTGGGCCGTCAGCTTGGTATGCCAGAGCATCTCATCACCCGCCATCCCTTCCCAGGACCTGGTCTCGCCGTCCGTATCTTGGGCGATATCACCCCTGAGAAGGTTCGCATTCTTCAGGATGCCGATGATATCTATATAAGAGGTTTGCGTGAGTACAAGGTGAAGCTTTCTGGCGAGGAGGCCCGCAAGGTCTTGGCTGCCGGTGTGCCTGCCGACATGAAGGACGGCACCATCGAAGTGTCGCTCTACGACCAGATCTGGCAGGCAGGTGTCATCCTTCTGAGCACCGTCCGTTCGGTTGGTGTGATGGGCGATGAGCGTACCTATGAGAATCCCGTTGCTCTGCGTGCCGTTACCTCCAGCGATGCGATGACAGCCGACTGGGCCCATCTGCCTTACGACTTCATGGCGAAGGTGTCTAACGAGATCATCAACAAGGTCCGTGGCGTCAACCGCGTCTGTTACGACATCTCCTCCAAGCCCCCCGCAACGATCGAGTGGGAGTGACCTTCCGCACAGAAACACTATAGAACAAACAACATGACTATCGAAGAAAGTTACAACCGTCTGCAAGAGGAGCGTCGCCAGTTGCAGGAGGACTATGCCCATCTGAGCGCCATGTTCGAGAATATGGGCAAGGGCTATGAAGAAGCCCTCGACCTCTACGATCAGGCTATGGAGTCGTCGCGTATGAAGACAGACTTCATTCAGCAGATCTCCCACGAGATACGCACCCCGCTCAACATCCTCAGCGGCTTTACGCAGGTGCTCACCTCGGGTATGGAACTCGATGAGGCCACCCGGCAGGAAGTGACGAAGGGAATCGTCGACAACACCCAGCGCATCACCTGGCTGGTCAACAAGATGCTCGAACTGGCTGAGACTGGCAGCGACACCCCGTTTGAACGCTGTGATCAGACGCTGGCCATTCAGATTGCCGCACAGGCAGCTGAAGACTCGGGTATCACGCAGGCCACGCACCTTGACTTCGACCTCGACATCGCCCCCGAGGCAGAGACTGTCATGCTCGCCACCTCCCTCGTACCAGCCACTCGCGTCCTTGTGCTGTTGCTCGACAATGCCATGAAGTTCACGCACCCCGCTGAGGCAGCAGGAGGTGTGAACGCTGTGAAGGAGAAGGCGCATGCCGTGCTTCGCGTCGCTGTTGGCGACGGTGAGGTTGTCTTTACCGTAGAGGACACAGGCATTGGGGTGCCATCGGAAGAGTCTGAGCATATCTTCGAAGAGTTCGTGCAACTCGACAAATACTATGATGGAACGGGCATCGGCCTGACCGTTGCCCGCTCCTTAGCCCGCCGCCTCGGAGGCGACATCCGGCTCGATACCGACTATACCGCTGGCGCCCGCTTCGTCTACACCCTCCCACTATAGGTGGTTCATTGCCAAATGTTTCTTATCTTTGCATCATAAAAAGGTTTTTGTAGATGGAATTAATAAAACGATGGAGTAATAGGATGCAGCGAATTGGATTCAAGATGTTGATAACAGTCATGTTAATCATGATATGTCAGTCTATTTATGGGCAGTATCTTTATGACCGCTCCAACATGACAATAGGAAAGATTGGCACTAATGGCTATGTATATAACCGTTCTAATATGACTATTGGGCAGTTTAAGTCGGATGGAGTGATTGTGGATCGCAGTAATATGACGATAGGGAAGATCGATAAGGATGGCAGGATTACAGACCGATCTAATATGACTCTAGGCAGAGTGGATTCTGATGGAAGGGTGACAGACAGAAGCAATATGACCTTAGGAAGAATTAAGTCAGATGGTCTCGTGGTGGACAAAAGTAATATGACTATTGGACGAGCAAAAGACGTACCAGTGGCTTATGCCGCTGTGTTCTTCTTTTTCCATTTCTTCGATGGACAATAATGTTATTAAAAACAAGAAGTAGTTGAAAAGGATATTATTCGTGTGCCACGGGAACATCTGCCGCAGTCCGATGGCGGAGTTCATGATGAAGGACCTGGTCAGGAAGGCCGGGCGGGAGAAGGAGTTCCATATCGAGTCGGCGGCAACGTCGACGGAGGAGATCGGCAACGAAGTGTATCCACCAGCGAAGCGTAAGCTGGCAGAGCACGGCATCGGCTGCAAGGGAAAGACAGCCCGCCAGATGAACCGTCGCGACTATGACCGTTTTGATCTGCTGATAGGGATGGACTCATGGAACTTCCGCAATATGAACCATATCTGTGGTGGCGACCCTGAGGAGAAGATCCATTTGCTGATGGACTTCACAGACGAGCCTCGCGATGTGGCGGATCCTTGGTACACAGGCGATTTCGAGGCCACTTGGCGCGATCTGCTCGAAGGCTGTCAGTGCCTGCTGGAACAATGTCTGTCATCAGGCCTTGGCGAGTAGATCATGGTGTGAGAATTATACAAAGAATGTTAAATAGTATTTTTAGTCTATAAGATTCTCTTTCTTGTAATTTAAAACGAGAATGGCATTTGTGGGGTTTGCGGAATAATTGTATATTTGCCAACAAATCTGCGAAGACTAAATTAATCAACCGCAAACTTAAGAATTTGCCTAAAGCTTAAAAGGCTAATTAATTACCTATTTAATAATTAATCATTTTATGTACAACTATTCAAAATTCCTTTCCGTTATCTGTGCGGGTATGCTACTATGTGGAGCTACTGTACCAGTGGATGCCAATGCCAGCGAGGCTGTTGCCCAAGCAAATGCTACCGTGCAGGTGAAGGGCGTTGTCCTCGACACAAGTGATCAGCCGATCATCGGGGCAAGCGTCATCGAAACAGGCACAAAGAGTAATGGAACGCTGACAGGAGCCGACGGCTCTTTCTCGCTCTCCATCACTCAGGGTGCAAGTCTCAGAATCTCTTATGTCGGTTACAAGACAGTTACTGTGAAGCCAACGGCAGGCAAGAGCGTGAGGGTAGTCCTCGAAGAGGATGCCGAAGTGCTGAACGATGTGGTGGTGGTAGGTTACGGTACCCAGCGCAAGAAGCTGGTGACTGGTTCGACCGTTCACGTGACATCGGACAACATCGCCGCCGTGAATGCTGTCGATGCTTTCGGAGCCCTGCAGAGTCAGGCTGCCGGTATGAACATTGTGATGAATTCCGGACAACCGGGCGAGAGCTACAAGGTGGTGATCCGTGGTATGGGTACGGCCGGCTCTAACACGCCGCTGTATGTAGTCGATGGTGTGCCTGGTGCAAACATCGAGGACCTGTCGCCTAATGATATCGAGAGCATCGACGTGCTGAAGGATGCAGCCTCGAGTGCTATCTACGGTGCCCGTGCATCGAACGGTGTCATCCTGGTGACAACCAAGAAGGGTAGGCCCGGACATGTGCAGGTGACCTTCGACGGCTATCTGGGTTGGCAGAACGCCAATACCAACGATGTCACGCCGTTGAACGCTAAGCAATATATGGAGATCAACGACAAAGCATACGAGATCCAGGGCGTATCGACCTACGACTGGGCTACGTTGATTCCGAAGCAGTATGCCCAGATCATGAACGGCTCGTGGAACGGTACCAACTGGTTGGATGAGACCATGATCGACAATGCGCCGATGCATAATGCGTCGCTGAACATCATGGGTGGTAGCGATACGTCTCGTTTCTCTCTCGGTTTCAGCAAGTTCCACCAGACGGGTACCATCGGCTGGCCTGCTGACCCCAAGTTCGACCGTTATACCGTTCGCTTGAACTCTGACTATTCGCTGATCAAAAAGAAGGGTCGCGACATCCTGAAGTTCGGTGAGAACATCACCTTCTCGGCCACCAATAAGAAAGGTGTGTCTATCGGTGGTATCTATGGCAACAGCATCCGCAACCTGCTGGCCATGTCGCCGCTGCTGCCGGCCTATAACGACAAGGGCGAGTTTTATGAGTATGCTGACATCCAGGCCGACGGCTGGGACTTCAGCGCAGAGATGGCCAACCCGCTGGCACAGATGAAATACGACAATGGCAACAGCTACACGAAGGGCTGGCGCCTGCAGTCGAACTTCTTCCTGGAGTTTGTGCCTATCAAGGGTCTGACCTGGCGCTCCAGCGCCGGATGGCTCTACCGCCACAGGGAGGGTCGCAGTTATGTCCCCGTCTATGAGCTGAGCTCGAAGAAGTCGAATCCTAACGATGATATCAGCCAGAACCAGTCGTATTCTATCCGCTGGTCGCTGGAGAATACCCTGAATTGGGTGAAGTCGTTTGGCAACCACAATGTGGACGTGCTCCTCGGACAGTCTATTGAGAAATGGGGTTACGGCAATAGCGTCAGCGTGACCAACTCCAACTCTCTTTTCCCAGGATCTTTCGACCACGCCTACATCACCAATGCCAACGTGGTGGATCCTGCCTACACTTCCATCGGCGGTAGCCCCGAATCACAGGGAGCCCTCTCGTCGTTCTTCGGACGTGTCAACTATAACTATGCCGAGACCTACCTGCTGTCGCTTGTGCTTCGTGCCGATGGTTCCTCGAACTTCGCCCGTGGCAAGCGCTGGGGTTACTTCCCCTCGGTATCGGCTGGTTGGGTAATCAGCAATGAGAATTTCATGGAGAGCACTAAATCGTGGCTCGACTTCCTGAAGTTACGTGCCAGCTGGGGTCAGAACGGTAACTGTAACATTTCCAGCTTCCAGTATCTGGCAACCGTCGCTTTCGATGATCCTTATTATTTCGACAGCAAGGACAATCCCGGTATAGGTGCCTATCCCAATATTCTTCCTAACGAGGACGTGAAGTGGGAGACCTCTGAGCAGCTCGACTTAGGTTTCGATGCCCGTTTCCTGCGCAATCGTCTGGGTATCAGTTTCGACTGGTATAAGAAGACCACCAAGGACTGGCTGGTTCGTGCTCCGATGCTACTCTCTTACGGTACAGGTGCTCCTTACATCAACGGTGGTGACATCGAGAACAAGGGTTATGAGGTGCAGTTGAGCTGGAACGATAAGATCGGCAAGGACTTCGTCTATGGTGTTTCATTCAACTTCTCGCATAACAAGAACGAGGTAACCCGTCTGGCCAACTCAGAGGGTATCATCCATGGCGGCAGCAATGCCATCGCCCAGAACACGGCAGAACTCTACCGTTTGGAGGTGGGCTATCCCATCGGCTATTTCTGGGGCTATGAGATGGAAGGCATTATCCAGAACGAACAAGACCTGCAGGACTACATCAACCGCAACTGCGGCGGCGACAAGAAGAACTCCCTGCAGGGTGAGTCGCTGCAGCCTGGTGACGTGAAGTTCGTCGACTATAACGGCAATGGTAAGATCGATACTGGCGATGCCGACAAGACGATGATCGGTGACCCGAATCCTGACTTCACCATGGGTCTCAACATCAACCTCTCTTATAAGGGCTTCGACTTCGGTCTCAACGGTTATGGTTCCTTCGGACAGCAGGTGGCCAAGAGCTATCGTCAGTTCTCTGACCATCCCGATGACAACTACTGTACCGATGTCTATACTAAGTATTGGACCGGAGAGGGCAGCACCAACGAGTATCCGCGCTTCTCCGACGGTAAGAATGCCAATATGTCTGAGATTTCACGCGTCTGGATCGAGGATGCCGACTTCTTCAAGATCTCCCGCATTTCTCTCGGCTACGACTTCAAGAAGCTCTATTCGAAGCTTCCTGTGCAGAAGTGCCGTCTCTATGTGTCACTCAGCAACTTCTTCTGCTTCACAGGCTACTCAGGTATGGATCCCGAGGTGGGCTTCGGTAACGGCACGAGCTGGGCTTCCGGTATCGACTGTGGTTACTACCCCTCTTCACGTTCGTTCCAGGTGGGTATGAATATCAACTTTTAATCATTAAATAATATGAAGGTTATGAAAACTATATATCAGTTTATCAGCGTCATCTGCATCGTCTTCGGTTTATGTGCCTGTGACGATTTCCTCGACACAGAAAACCTGACGATGAAGGATACCTCCAACTTCCCTGTCAACGAGACCGATGCCGAGCAGATGGTGAACGGCATCTACTCAGTCATGAACCGCAACCTGGCTGACCCGGAGGAGGATCCCTTCTTTATCTTCGACATCGCATCCGACGACCGTCTAGGCGGTGGTAGCCAGAGTAACATTGGCGCCCAGGGCGTAGACCGTTTGATGAACGCCTATGTCGACTGGATGAAACCCCTCTGGCAGCAGCGCTATGCCGGTATCAACCGTGCCAACAATGCACTGGAGACTATTGATAATGTGACGGAATGGTCTTCTGGCGACAAGAAGAACCAGCTGCTCTGTGAGATCTACTTCCTCCGTGCCTGGTATTATTTCAATCTGGCTCAGGTGTTTAATGGAGTGCCCCTGGTATTGTCGACGGCTCCCCAGAACCTGCCCAGGGCTACGGCTGATGAAGTCTACGCCCAGATTGCTTCTGATATGAAGAAGTCCATCGAGCTTGGTCCCTCTACCAAGTATCCCCAGTTTGGCGAAGGCCGCATCTCGAAGTGGGCTGCCGAGGGTATGATGGCCCGTATTTGGCTGTTCTATACTGGCTTCTACGGTAAGTCAGAACTGCCCCTTGCTGAGGGCGGAAGCATCTCGAAGTCACAGGTGGCTGCCTGGCTCGAGGATTGTATCCAGAACAGCGGCTTCGGTCTCGTCAGCGATCAGCGTAACCTCTGGCCGTATACCAATCCTTATACAGGTAAGGACTACCAGTACGACATTGACAATGGCCTGAACTGGGAGACCGATGAAAACAAGGAGAGCATGTTTGCCATCAAGATGTCGAACAAGCCGGGTTGGAGTGCAGACTCTCAGTTGCGCCACAACCGTATCGTTGAGTTCTACGGATTGCGTAAGACCACCGAGGCAGCCTTCCCGTTCTCTGTTCAGGGGTATTCCAATGGTCCTGTGTGCTATAAGTTATGGACCGACTGGGCAGAGGATCCTGACTATGCCGGCGACTATCGCCGTGTAGGTTCTATCTGTGACCGTGCCGTCGAGATTCCCAACTATCCTGGCGATAAGGCCAAGGAGGTGGAGAACACCAACCTGCTGGCTAAGAAGTATATTGGCTGCGAGGCCTACAATGAGGACCACAGTGGTCGCTATCTGAGTTATGGTTACTACTATGGTAGTGAGAACAATCGTCAGACGGGTCTGACTCAGTCGATCGTCTGGCTCCGCTTTGCCGATGTGCTGCTGATGCATTCTGAGCTGACCGACGGTAAGGCTGTCTATAACGGAAAGAGCGGTCTGAATGCTGTCCGTGAGCGTGCCAAGTTGGCCGATATCCCCTATAGCCTCACCAGTCTGAAGAAGGAGCGTCGCTATGAGCTCTGCTTCGAGGCTCTCCGCTGGAACGACCTGCGTCGTTGGGGTGATGTACAGGAGAAGGTGAAGAACCAGGTGGGCAACCCCATCCTGAATCAGGGTATCGAAGGTGTGTATGCCTTCACCAACGACTTCATGCAGCGCTACAACGAGACCGGTGGCGGTTTCTTCAAGATTCCTGAGGATCAGGTGACGCTGTCGGAAGGTGTTCTGGAGCAGAACCCGGGCTGGGGCGACGGCACCAACTGGGCTAAGGGCGACCTGCCATACAAGTTCAAGTAACATCCAAATCCGAGAGCCCGCCAACCAGCGGGCTCTTGATTTTATCTTTAGGGATTTTCCCACGCAAGGGTAGGGGAAATCCTTTTTGGTTATAGTGGGAATGGTCTATCTTTGCAGCGTGAACCAATTAAAATAGTTACGCTTATGAAAAGAATGATGATTGCTTTGATGAGCCTCGTGCTCACAGTGCCTGCCTTCGCACAGTATGGCAGACCACGTTATTATAACAGACCACCGGTTGTTCGTAGTCCTCATCGCAGTTATGCTGACGTGTATTATGGATTGCGACTGGGTGCAGACTTCGCTACATTGAACTCTGACGACAGGTTTCTCGACAGCGGCTCGGCTAAGACGGGCTTTAACGTGGGGGCTGTGGCTGGTTTTCAGGTAGCCTATCGTTCCCCTGTGTATTTTGAGACAGGTCTCTCTTATGTGGAGAAGGGTGGTAAAGTCCAGTATGAGGGGCAGAAATACACCTACAACCTTGACTATCTGGAGGTACCACTGGTAATGAAGTACGTCTACAACGTGGACCGTGCATTCAGCATCCAGCCCTTTATCGGAGGTTATTTGTCCTTAGGCGTCGCAGGGAAGATCAAGAATTCCGATGATCGTAGCCGTCATCCTGAGAGCTCTTTCGACGATAAGAATTTCCAGCGCTTCGACGGTGGTATCAAGGTTGGCTGTGGTGTTCAGTATGATTTCCTTTATGGGGAGTTGGGCTATGACTTCGGTCTTTCGAACATCTCGCGTGATTCTTACGACACTTGCCATACCGGCACGTTCTACGCAACGATCGGCTTTAACTTCTGATCTTTCAGTTTCTGACAAAAATATAGGGACGGTGCGTTGGCTGCCGTCCCTATATTATTATAATAAGGTGTAAATTACTTGTTCTTCAGCAGGTCGCGGATCTCAGCGAGCAACTCTTCCTGCGTGGGACCCTTGGGGGCCTCGGGCTCTGCGGGAGCAGCGGGCTCCTCCTTCTTGCGGCTCAGCTTGTTCATACCCTTGATCATCAGGAAAATACAGAGGGCGACGATCAGGAAGTCGATGATGTTCTGGATGAACTGTCCGTAAGCGAATACGGCAGCTCCTGCCTCCTTGGCCTCAGCCAGCGTATTGAAATTGCCGTCGCCGAGGTTGACGAAGAGGTCAACGAAACTTACTCCGCCAGTGAGCTTGCCGATAAGTGGCATCAACACATCGCCCACCAGTGAACTGACGATTTTACCGAAGGCTCCGCCGATGATCACACCGACTGCCATGTCCATTACGTTGCCCTTCATGGCAAACTCTTTGAATTCTTTAATAAATCCCATAATACTTCTAAGTTTTAATGTTAATATTTAATGGTGAATTGTAATCTTCGTTTTGCAATCTCCGACTTGTCAACTGCAATTTAGAGTCTTTTCACTTTTTACTTTTCACTTTTCACTTTAATTTAGTATGAAACTGAGTGCAAATATAAGAAATATTTCGTAACTTTGCATCCGAAAAAGGAAAAAAGTTTTCAAAAGGCATAAAAAAAGTAGATATTTTTAGGTATAACCCATTTAAATAACAAAGTAAAATGACAAAAGTAGCTATTAACGGCTTTGGCCGTATTGGTCGCCTCGCTTTCCGTCAGATGTTCGAGGCTGAAGGTTATGAAGTAGTAGCAATCAACGATTTGACAAGCCCGAAGATGCTTGCTCATCTGTTGAAGTATGACACCGCTCAGGGTGGTTTCTGTGGCAAGTTCGGTGAGAACAAGCACACTGTTGAGGCTGGTGAGGACTTCATCGTTGTTGATGGCAAGAAGATTACCATCTATGCTATTCCTAACGCTGCTGAGCTGCCTTGGGGTAAGCTGGACGTTGACGTCGTTCTCGAGTGCACAGGTTTCTATACTTCTAAGGAGAAGGCTTCTGCTCACCTGACCGCTGGTGCTAAGAAGGTTGTGATCTCTGCTCCTGCCGGCAACGATCTGCCCACTATCGTTTACAATGTGAACCACAAGACCCTGACTCCCGCCGACACCGTGATCTCTGCTGCTTCTTGCACCACGAACTGTCTGGCTCCTATGACCAAGGCTCTGAACGATTTCGCTCCCATCCAGAGCGGTATCATGACCACTGTTCACGCTTATACTGGTGACCAGATGATTCTCGACGGTCCTCAGCGCAAGGGTGATGTTCAGCGTGCTCGTGCCGGTGCTCAGAACATCGTTCCTAACTCTACTGGTGCTGCTAAGGCTATCGGTCTCGTTATCCCCGAGCTGAACGGTAAGCTGATCGGTGCTGCCCAGCGCGTTCCGACTCCTACAGGTTCTACCACTATCCTGCACGCTGTTGTGAAGGGTGAGGTGACTGTTGAGGGTATCAACGCTGCCATGAAGGCCGCCACCAACGAGAGCTTCGGTTACACTGAGGAGAAGCTCGTTTCTAGCGACATCATCGGTATGAAGTTCGGTTCACTGTTCGACGCTAACCAGACCATGGTTTCTAAGATCGGTGATGGCAACTCTCTCGTACAGGTTGTTGCTTGGTACGACAATGAGAACTCTTACACTTCTCAGATGGTTCGCACCATTAAGTATCTCGCTGAGCTCAAATAATTGTAATTGATAATTAGCAATTGAAAATAATTGCCGTCCGATTTTGTCGGACGGCTTTTTTTATGTATCTTTGCACCCAAAAGGAATCAACAGATAAATCAAAACTATAAGGATATGAGTGACTATAAGCAAGTAATGGGTAAGGTTTTCAAAGGCTGCGGCTGTTTGAGCATCGGCTTCGTCATCCTCTGTATAGCGGTGGCTATCTTTGCGGATGATGAAGAGAAGACGGAAACGGCAGATGGAGATAACCAGCAGACTGAACAGGTGGAGAAGAAAGATTCCGTCATCGTCAATGAGCCCTTAGAGAGCGATCCCTATGAAGAACTGGACGGCCTGATTGGTCTGAACTCTGTGAAGCAGGAGGTGCGGTCGCTGGCCAACTTTGTGAAACTTCAGAAGCAGCGCGAGGCACAAGGGTTGAAAACGGCAAAGGTGTCTTATCATCTCGTGTTCTATGGTTCGCCAGGTACAGGTAAGACTACAGTGGCCCGTATCGTGGGTCGTATCTATAAGGATCTTGGTGTATTAAAGAAAGGACATACCGTCGAGACAGACCGTGCTGGACTGGTGGGCGAGTATGTCGGAAAGACAGGACCTAAGACAGACACGGTGATCATGAAGGCCCTTGACGGTGTGCTTTTCATTGATGAGGCCTACTCACTTGTGCCGGAGGGTGGTGGCAATGACTATGGGCAGGAGGCTATCTCCACCATCTTGAAACGTATGGAGGACTACCGCGACCGACTGGTGGTGATCGTTGCCGGCTACAAAGACGAGATGCAGCGCTTCATCGACTCAAACCCCGGACTGCAGTCGCGTTTCAATCGCTATATCGACTTTCCCGATTATTCCCCCTCAGAGTTGTCAGACATCTTCAAGATGTATATGAAAAAGAATCAGTACACCATGTCTGACGAAACAGAGAACTACCTCAGAGAGCAATTCGAGAATGTTGTTGCAAAGAAAGACCGTAACTTCGGTAATGCCCGTTTTGCCAGAAATGTCTTTGAAAAGGCCATTCAGGCACAGGCTAACCGTCTCGGAGGACGAGAGGGACTGAGTAAGGAAGCTTTGACGGAACTCACAGCCGACGACCTCGCCGCAGGCTTTTCCTCTCGTACCAAAATCGGCATGTAATAGAAATAGTTATTATATAAATAAGGTACGCGTATGAGAAAAGTCTTGTTTGTCTTAACCTTGTTCTTATGGCCGGTGGTATCATCAGCACAGGAGGGACAGTTAGCTCAGATCCGAAAACTCTATGCCGAGGCAAAACAGGCCATTGAGGACCGCAAGAAGGCAGAGATACCGCTTAACGAGACGGTGGTGACAAGTGATTACATGGCTCCGGGCGCAGGCCCTATCAAAGATGTCACACATTATTTCTATAGTGGTGAGTTTGATGAGAATCTTGGTAATGTCTACTATACTCCATCCTTCATTACCCGAAAGTATAATGTGGGTGCCAGGGAGTATTATGAGGAAATGCTCTTCGATAAAGGCAGTCTGGTGTTCTTCTTTATGAAGAGTCAGAATGATGAGACGCGCTACTATTGGGGGGCAGGCGGATTCTTCCACGAGGTGGTGAAGGGTGAGAAACAGATGGATGAGGTCTTCGCTGCCAGACTGTCGAATGATCTGAAAGATGCGTTTGACAAACTAATGAACCGGGAGTTTTAATGGATTCTCTGGTAGGGTAAGTGTATATTGAGAATGATAACAAAAACAAGGAAGATTATGCAGAATAATAGGTTTCTGATAAAAGGAGTGGTGATATTGTTCACTTTTCATTTTTCACTACTTACTTCGTTTGCACAGAATATCAAAGACGGTTCCCGCTGGTGGGATGGAGAGCGGCTTTATACAGCCCATGTGAATGACGCAGGCAATGTCAGGATGGAAGGCGAAAGTATGGAAATGGGCGGCGATCAGTTCCTGTTGAAGAAGGTTCCGCAGACGGAAGGACGGTATTTGCTGGCGTCAGCTAATGCCCAGGGTTGGCTGTTCATCCGTGGCGAGGTAGGCTGGCGGGTGGACTACGTCCGACAGGAGGGTATGAACTTTCTGGCTGTCCGGAAACCTAACGGAGACTGTTGCTATACGCTGACATTGACACCCGACAACCTCAAGAACTGTGTGGCTCAGGAGAAGATTGCCGATGAGCGCGATGTCAGTTGGATGCTGCAGAACTTCCTGATGAACACCCATTACCTGGGGCGTTTCTCAAAGCCACAACTACGTCTGATGCGCAATGAAATCCTGGCCCGTCATGGTTGGAAGTTCCAGTCTAAGGACCTGAAGGATCATTTCGGCAGTCAGCCTTGGTATCAACCGGTAGCAGACAACAGCAGCATCAAGCTGAGTATCATCGAGATGACGAACATCCAATTGTTGAAGAGCGAGGAGGCCGTCAGCGATGAAAACCGTGTGCGTTATGAGAATGCTACGCCTGCTGCAAAGATGGTCGGAGCCGTTGATGGTATCATAACAGTCACCACAGAGGAACAGTTAATCAATGCACTTGGCAACGACCGTACCATTCAGGTTGGCGAAGACGTACATCTGAATCTTTCACGCATCCTAGAACAGGAGCATCAGTTTTCAGGAATCCCTGGCCGTGCCTGGGTGACCATTGCCGAACGGGGTGGTGACAGTCCTGTTATCGTCAGCGAATATGCCAACGACGGCCATCAACTCACGTTGAAGAACTTCCGTAACCTTGTCATCTGTGGTAAGAAGAACTCTAGCATTGAGGTGGATCCCCGCTATTCCTTCTGCCTGAATTTCATAGACTGTGAAAACTGTAAGGTGGAGAATCTGACGATCGGCCATACCGAAGGCGGCTATTGCGATGGTGGTGTCATCGGTGTGACGGGCGGTCATCATATTGATATTTCCAACTGTGATCTCTATGGCTGCGGTACTTACGGCATCGTAGCCCGTGAGACTAACACACTGACAGTCCGTCGTTCCAATATCCACGACTGCACCTATGGCATCATGGAACTGTACAGTTCCTTCGCTGTGACCTTCGAAGATTGTGATTTCTTCAGTAATCGCGAATATGAGCTGATTACGAATCGGGGCAGTCAGAACACATCGTTCTCGAGATGCCGTTTCTTTGCCAACTGGGCTGATGCCCCCCTGTTCACAAGTGATGAGGACATCACACTCTTCGGCTGTGAGATCTACCATCCTGTCATTGGTGCGAGGGCACGGCTGAAAGAGCCGGATAACGACTGTAAATGGGGGGATGACGGCAACTTCATCCCAGGACAACGGAAGAAGCCTATTGGCCCTGATGTGTAGGAATTGAAAGAATGAGGTCATGAAGCAATTGTTTCTTTTCATATCGGTTGTAGCGCTTGCGTTGAGTTGTGGCAACAAGACGGGTACTATTGTTAGTGATGCAGACACTCTGACGGTTGACTCTATCGTTGACATGGAGGCTTACAGGCATTCAGATGTGTATATCTGTCAACGCATCGACACGATTTACAAATATATGAACGACAGTGCCTGTTGCTCTCAGCGATACTATGCTTTGATGACTGAGGCTTCATTTTTGTGTGAAGAGACGGGTGACATCTTGTACGACTACGACCATTGGGTGTGTGGGCAGGATTACTCTGACGACTGGAGTTACAAGGTGATGAGAGTTTATAATATCACCGACTCAACGGCTCTGGTGGACATGATTATCCACAATTTCGTTGACCATGAGACGACCATCGCACTCTACTATGAACGGGATGACTGGTATGTGGACGACTTCAATCCTTCAGAAGACGGAGAGGATGACAAACAGGCACTGCGTAGTATCATCCGTGATGGTCTGGAGGCTCGCGAGAAGGCCAAAGAACTCGTAGGATCCTGGGGCTGGGTTGGTGAGAACTGTCCGGAACTGTTGCTCAGTTTTGAGATGACCTCCCATGGACTGAAATGTACGGAGTGTACCATCTATCGCCTTGATGGTTTCGACCATCCCGAAGTCACTTTCAACGGCACTGAACTATGGGTCAATGAAGAGGTGCCGGCTGTTCATCCGAAGAAGCGACTGTATCTCCATCTGCAGCTTGACCAGAATGGCGACTTGACGGGTGGTTGTACAATCCGTCATCTCTATAACGGCGCAGGCTATGAAGGTCCCATCACTCTGCGAAAGGGATACTTCCGGTATCGTGACGGTGCTCAATTGAATATGTCTGACTATGCGGAATAAGTAGATGCAGAAGATGATTACGATATTAGGTCCGACAGCTTCGGGGAAGACACCCGTAGCAGCACGGCTGGCGGTGGAGATTGACGGAGAGGTCATCTCAGCCGACTCCCGGCAGGTGTACCGTCGGATGGATATCGGAACGGGGAAGGATTTGGAGGACTACATGGTATCACAGAGGGACGGTTCTTTTGTGATACCCTATCACCTGATAGATATCCGGGAGCCGGGCACGAAGTACAACCTTTTTGAGTACCAGCAGGACTTCTTCGATGCTTATCAGGATATCCGGAGTAGGGGCAAGGTGCCCATTCTCTGCGGAGGAACGGGTCTTTATATTGAGGCCGTGCTGAAAGGGTATCATCTGTCGCCCGTACCTCAGAACCAGGAACTGCGCGATCGTCTGGAAGGCAAGACATTGGTCGAATTGACGCAGATGTTGACAGAACTGAAGCAGAAGACAGGTTCAAACATGCACAATACCACCGATGTAGACTCCTGTCAGCGAGCCATCCGGGCCATTGAGATAGAGACCTATAATATAGAACATCCTACACCACGCCGCGAACTCCCGCCGGTGGATAGCATCATCATCGGAATCGACATCGACCGTGAACTGCGCCGTGAGAAGATTACCCGGCGGCTGAAGGCCCGTCTTGATGAGGGAATGGTCGATGAGGTGAAGGCCCTACTCGAAGAGGGCATCTCGCCCGAAGACCTGATCTACTATGGCTTGGAATATAAGTTCGTGACTGAATATCTGATGGGACAGACCTCCTATGACGAGATGTTCACCCGACTTGAGATTGCCATCCACCAGTTTGCTAAGCGTCAGATGACCTGGTTCCGGGGGATGGAACGACGGGGGGGCAAGATCAACTGGATAGACGCCACCCTCCCGATGGATGAAAAGATAGAGATCATCAAACAATTGATAACAGACGATGAGTCATAATGTCGTGTTAAACGAATGAAGATGGAAGATACAAATAGATGGGGCATCCTGTATTGCCCAAAGACAGGATTTTGCAACCCGCGTAAACGCTGGGAGAAGATCAGCGAGGTACTACATGCACGTCAAGTGCAGTATGACATGGTGCAGAGTGAGAATTCCGATAGTGTGGAGCGTCTCGTCAGGATGATGATCTCCAACGGTTATAAGACCATTGTCATCGTAGGTGGCGATTCTGCGCTCAACGACGCGGTGAACTGCCTGATGATGGAAGAGAAGGAGGTTCGTGACAGTATCGCCTTAGGGGTGATACCCAACGGCGTGATGAATGACTTCGCCCGATTCTGGGAGTTCAATGAGGATGATATTGATCAGACGGTAGACTGGCTGATAAAGCACCGTGTGCGTAAGGTCGATCTGGGATGTATCCGCTATTCAAATGCCAAGGGGGAGAAGTGTCACCGTTATTTCCTGAACTGCATTAACATTGGCATGACCGCCGACATTATGAACCTGCGCCGGCAGACCCGTCGTCTGTTCGGTTCCCGTACCTTGTCTTTTATCTCGTCACTGTTTGTCATGCTCTTCCATCGTATGGAGTATAAGATGAAACTGAAGATCAACAGCGATGTCATCGATCGGAAGGTGATGACAGTCTGCATAGGCAGTGGTCCTGGTTACGGACAGACCCCCAACGCCGTTCCTTATAACGGCATGCTCGATGTCAGCGTGGTCTATCATCCTGAGATGGTGCAGCTGATTGAAGGTGTATGGCTGTTGGTGACGGGACGCTTCCTCAACCATCGCAGTGTGCACCCGTTCCGCACCAAGGAGATCATGGTGGAATATGCCAAACATGCCATGGTTGGTGTCGACGGCCGGCTAATGAAAACACCGGTCGGCCCTTTCCGTGTCGGGGTGGAACAGGAGGTCATAAATTTCCTTATTCCCGCATAAAAAGGCTGGCAAGTGACTGAAACTTGCCAGCTTTTACTTAAATAATTGTTAAATGTTGGATTTTCTTTTGTCACTTCCATAAAAATGACTACCTTTGGAGAATTAAAGACTATTAATTCAATAATTAAATACCCTTATAGGAACTATGAGCTATTTACGATTAGAGAAAGCCGTGATGACTAACTTGCAGGAAAGTCTCCGTCGTGAATTCCTCCGGACCAACCGTTCTGGTGCCTATAGCAGTTCAACGCTTGTGGACTGCAACACGCGCAAGTACCATGGTCTGCTGGTCGTTCCCGTGCCAGAGCTTGATGATGAGAACCATGTGCTCTTGTCGTCACTCGACTGTACGGTCATCCAGCACGGAGCGGAGTTTAACCTCGGCCTGCATAAGTATCAGGGCAACAATTTCAGTCCTAACGGACACAAGTACATCCGTGAGTTTGATGCCACCAAGGTGCCTACAACGACCTATCGTGTGGGTGGTGTGATTCTGAAGAAGGAGGTCATCTTCCAGCATTATGAGGACCGCATCCTCATCCGCTATACGTTGGAGGATGCTCATTCTGCCACCACCTTGCGCTTCCGTCCGTTCCTGGCATTCCGTAGTGTCAGACAGTTTACCCATGAGAATGCCACGGCCAGCCGTGAATACAGCGAGGTTGACAATGGTATCAAAACCTGTATGTATGCCGGCTATCCCGACCTGTACATGCAGTTCTCGAAGAAGAATGAGTTTGTCTTCCAGCCCGACTGGTATCGTGGCGTGGAGTATCCGAAGGAACAGGAGCGCGGCTATGCGTCTAATGAAGACCTTTACGTGCCCGGTTACTTCGAGATGTCTATTAAGAAGGGTGAGAGCATCATCTTCTCTGGTTCTACCTCACAGATCAAGACGTCGTCGCTGAAGAAACTTTTCGATGAGGAAGTGGATGAGCGTGTGCCCCGTGATAACTTCTACCACTGTCTGGTGACTGCTGCCCACCAGTTCCACTTCCGCGATCGTCGCAGTGGCACTATGGAGAAGATAGACAAGAAGGATGAGCGTTATCTGCTGGCAGGTTATCCTTGGTTCAAGAGTCGTGCCCGTGACACGTTCATCGCCGTGCCCGGTCTGACGCTGGCCATCGGCGAGCTCGACTATTTTGAGCTGGTGATGAGGACCGCCGAGAAGGGACTCCGCGAGTTTATGGATGGCAAGCCCCTGTCGGTGAAGATCTACGAGATCGAGCAACCCGATGTTCCCCTCTGGGCTGTATGGGCTGTTCAGCAGTATGTGAAGGAGGTTGGCGTAGAGGCCGGCTTTAAGAAATACGGCAAGCTGGTGAAGGACATCGTCAACTTTATCGAGAAGGGTGGTCATCCCAATCTGCGTCTTGATGAGAACGGTCTGCTCTATTCCAACGGCCGCGACCGTGCCATTACGTGGATGAACTCTACGGCAAATGGACGGCCTGTCGTGCCCCGCAGTGGTTATATTGTGGAGTTCAATGCCCTGTGGTATAACGCCCTGAAGTTCTGTGCCGCTATGGCAGCAGATCAGAAGGACGACAAGGCGGTGAACCATCTGGAGGAACTGGCTGCTAAGGTCAAGACATCGTTCGTAGAGACCTTCGTCAACGAATATGGCTATCTGCTTGACTATGTCGATGGTCACATGATGGACTGGAGTGTCCGTCCGAATATGATCTTCGCTGTGGCACTCGATTATTCGCCACTGAACCAGCAGCAAATGAAGAGTGTGGTGGATATCTGCACCCGTGAACTGCTCACCCCGAAGGGACTCCGTTCGCTCTCGCCGAAGAGTGGCGGCTATAACCCCATTTACGTTGGTCCGCAGACACAGCGCGACTATGCCTACCATCAGGGAACGGCTTGGCCGTGGCTCGGCGGTTTCTATATGGAAGCTTGTCTGAAACTCTATAAGCGTTCTCGCCTCTCGTTCATCGAACGTCAGCTCGTGGGCTATGAGGACGAGATGGACTATCATGCCATTGGTACTATTTCCGAGCTGTTCGACGGCAATCCGCCGTTCCACGGCCGTGGTGCCATGTCGTTTGCCATGAACGTGGCCGAGATTCTGCGCACGCTCAAGCTCATGGATAAGTATTCATATCAAAAATAAGGAGGACCGACTATGAGAGTTTTAATGTTTGGATGGGAGTATCCTCCTCATGTGTTTGGTGGTCTTGCCACTGCCAACTATGGTATCTCTGAGGGTCTGAAGGCTCAGGGAGACATGGATATCACGCTCTGTCTGCCTCATCCCTTCGGCGATGAGAGTCAGCATGCCTGTCGTATCGTCGCCATGAATGCTGTGCCTATCGCCTGGCGAGATGTGGACTATGACTATGTAAAGCAGCGTGTGGGCAATATCATGGATCCCGACTACTATTTCAGACTCCGTGAGCATATCTATGCCGACTTCAACTATATGAACGTGAACGATCTCGGTGCGATGGAGTTTGCCGGTGGCTATCCTGGTAACCTGCACGAGGAAATCAACAACTACTCGATTATCGCAGGCCAAGTGGCCCGCACCGAGGAATTCGATATCATCCACGCTCACGACTGGTTGACCTTCCCTGCCGGTATCCATGCCAAGCAGGTCTCTGGCAAGCCGCTCTGTATCCATGTGCATGCCACCGACTTCGACCGCAGCCGTGGTAAGGTGAACCCCACCGTTTACTCGATTGAGAAGAACGGTATGGACTGGGCTGACTGTATCATGTGTGTGTCGGAACTGACACGTCAGACGGTCATCAACCAGTATCATCAGGATCCGCGTAAGTGCTTTACAGTTCATAATGCTGTATACCCCCTGCCACAGGAGTATCAGGACATTCCGCGTCCCGACCATACGGGCAAGGAGAAGGTTGTAACCTTTCTGGGACGTATCACGATGCAGAAGGGTCCGGAGTATTTCGTCGAGGCAGCCACGATGGTGCTTCACCGTACTCGCAATGTCCGTTTCTGTATGGCAGGCTCTGGCGATATGATGGATGCAATGATCCATCTCGCAGCCGAGCGCGGCATCGCCGACCGTTTCCACTTCCCGGGCTTCATGCGCGGCAAGCAGGTCTACGAATGTCTTAAGGACTCTGATGTCTATGTGATGCCTTCCGTCTCAGAGCCTTTCGGCATCTCGCCGCTGGAGGCCATGCAGTGCGGAACTCCTTCGATTATCTCCAAGCAGTCTGGCTGTGCTGAGATTCTCGACAACTGCATCAAGGTAGACTATTGGGACATCCATGCCCTCGCCGATGCCATCTACTCCATCTGCCATAACGAGTCGCTCTTCCAATATCTGAAGGAGGAGGGCAAACGTGAGGTAGACCAGATCACCTGGGAGAAGGTGGGCCGTTGGATCCGTACCCTCTATCGCCGTACCCTTGGATGGGAAGAATAAAAGGTAAAAATGTAAAAAGGTAAAAAAGTAAGAAGATATGAAAACAATTTGTTTATATTTCGAAATACATCAGATCATCCATCTGAAGCGTTACCGTTTCTTCGATATCGGTACCGATCATTACTATTACGATGACTACGAGAATGAGCGTAGCATCACAGATATTGCCGAGCGCAGTTATATGCCGGCATTGAATACCCTCCATGACATGATCAAGGAGAATGGAAAGTATTTCAAGGTGGCTTTCTCTTTGTCGGGTACCGGCATTGAGCAGTTGGAAGTGCATGCTCCACAGGTGCTTACCAAACTGCAGGAGATGAACGAAACAGGTTGCGTAGAGTTCCTGGCAGAACCTTACAGCCACGGTCTCTCGTCATTAGCCAATCCCGAGACCTTCGCACTCGATGTGAAGAAGCAGGCTGCAAAAATTGAGGAACTCTTCGGCAAAAAGCCGACAGTGGCCCGCAACTCCTCACTCATCTATAGCGATGACATCGGCGCACAGATTGCTGCTCTCGGCTTCAAGGGTATGCTTACCGAGGGTGCTAAGCATGTGCTTGGCTGGAAGTCGCCTCACTATGTCTACAACTGCAACCTGGCTCCCAACCTGAAACTGTTGCTCCGCGACATCGAGTTGTCTGACGATATCTCCTTGCGCTTCAACAACTCAGAGTGGGATGGTTATCCTCTCTTCGCTGATGCCTATATTGACCGCATCGCTCGATTCCCTGAGGAGGAGCAGATCATCAACATCTTCATGGAGCTCTCGGCTCTGGGTATCGCCCAGCCGCTCAGCTCTAACATTCTTGACTTCATCCATGCCCTGCCGGCATGTGCCAAGGAGAAAGGCATTACCTTCTCTACACCTACGGAGATCTGCAAGGCCTGCAAGAGCGTTGGTAGCTTAGATGTGCCCGATACCCTCAGTTGGGTTGACGAGGAGCGCGATGTCAGTTGCTGGCTTGGTAATGCCATGCAGCACGAGGCCTTCAATAAGCTCTATTCTGTTGCAGACCGTCTGCGTATTGCTGACGATCCCCGTATCAATCAGGACTGGGATTATCTGCAGGCTTCGAACAACTTCCGCTTCATGACCACCAAACCCTCTAACGTAGGTCTGGACCGTGGCATATACAGCGGACCGTTTGATGCTTTCACCAACTATATGAACATCCTCGGCGACTTCATCAACAGGGTGAATGCCCTCTATCCGCTCGATATCGACAACGATGAGCTTGAGAGCCTGCTCACCACCATCAAGAACCAGGGTGATGAGATTGAGATGAAGGATAAGGAGATTACCCGTCTTAAGGCTAAACTTGAGAAACTTGAGGCAGCCAAGCCCAAGACAGAGAAAAAGCCGGCAGCAAAGAAACCGGCAGCAAAGAAATAAAAAAAAAGAATCGGGGCAACAACCCCGATTCTTTTTATTTGATAGTTACAACCATCTTCTTCAGATCCTTGTCGGCACTGGAGTTGCCGACCATCAACTCATAACGGCCAGGGACGACGCGCATGGTGTTGGTCTTCACGTCCCATCCCTCGAAACTGCTGCGGGGCAGGTCGATGCTGACGGTCTTGGCCTCGCCGGCCTTCAGAGCTACCTGGGTATAGGCACGGAGACTCTTTAGGGGACCGTCGGGGTCGTTGAGGTTTCGGAGGTAGACCTGTACGGTCTCAAGGCCGTCCTTGTTGCCGGTGTTCTTCACCCGCACCTGTACCTTATTATATTTATAGACCGGCTGACCGATGTCGAAGGTGGTGTAGCTCAGACCGTAGCCGAAGGGGAACAACGCCTCGCCGGTGTAGTAGCGATAAGTGCGGTTATTCATCGTGTAGTCGAGGAAGTCTGGCAGTTCGTCGGTGTTCTTATAGAAGGTAATGGGCAACTTGCCACTGGGGTTGTACTGTCCGAAGAGCACTTCTGCCAGTGCCTGGCCGCCGAGTTCTCCACCATACCAAGCCTGCAGGATGGCATCACAACTCTCCAGTTCGGGCACCAGTGCCATCGCTGAGCCGGAGCAGTTGACGAAGATCACCTTCTTGCCAGCTTTGTGGAGCATGGCGAGGGTTTCGCGCTGGGCCTTCGGCAGTTCGATGCTCGTACGGTCGCCGCCCTTGAAGCCTTCTTCATTGACGCGCATCTCCTCACCTTCTAGTTTCGGCGAAATGCCTCCCACGAAGATGACGGTCTCCGTGTCGCCGATCTGTGCGAGCAGCTCCTGATAGGTGGGAGCCACCTTGTGCTGGATATCGAAACCGATGAAGGCGAAATCACTTACCTGTACATAGTCGATCTGGATGCGGTAGTGCTCACCCGCCTTCACGGCCATCTCCTTTTGGGCACCCTGGATGCGGTTGCGCACCTGCCAG
>JAEEGH010006022.1_pt1 | contig 29968 bp, 25 predicted proteins | sample 9134181 | NCBI WGS metagenome assembly JAEEGH01 (sample SAMN16246544, study PRJNA631951) | gut metagenome | biome: gut microbiome; feature: rumen; material: DP-attached | host: Bos | place: Iran: Karaj | collected 2018-10
ATACGCACTTTGTGGCGGAGTGCCACACAAAGATGCTTGCCTGCTTTCTGATGAGCAAGCTCGGCAGACATTAGGTTTTTGTTTCCTTGAATTGAGCGCAGTGCCTACGAGGTAATCGGCTTGCCGCTTCGCTCGTCGAAGAACTGCTGACGGGCTTCAACAGTTTCGTCACAAAGATGAAGGAGATGGCTAAATGAGGTTATGATTTGGAAACCTAACTTCTTCACCGATCCTCTCTAATTTGCCTTTTGCCACAAATCGTACTTCCACGTTCTTCCCCTCTTTGCCTTTATTTCAGGCCGAATTGCGTTAATCTTCCAAAATCCGTCTTTCGTTACAGACTTTTTTCGTAACTTTGCCATCAAAGATGGCGAAATTACTCCGTCTCGGCAAAAAAAGGAAAGAGTTTCTTTGTTTTGCACTCGACTTTTCGTAACTTTGCAGCCAAATCAACGTTGATATGATGAATATTAAGAATCAATTTGCTAGGAAACTGATGGAAATCAAGGCCATCAAGTTGCAGCCGAACGACCCTTTCACTTGGGCCAGCGGCTGGAAGTCACCCATCTACACCGACAATCGGAAGACACTGGGCTACCCGGAGGTGCGCTCTTTTGTGAAGCTGGAACTGTGTCACGCCATCCAGGAGTATTTCCCTGAGGCTGAGGCTGTGGCCGGCGTGGCTACAGGCGCCATTGCACAGGGTGCGCTTGTTGCTGACGAGTTAGGGCTGCCCTACTGCTATGTACGTCCGAAACCGAAGGATCACGGCATGGGCAATCAGGTGGAAGGTGAAATCAAGCAAGGTACCAAGGTGGTGGTGGTGGAAGACCTCATCTCTACCGGAGGTTCGAGCTTGAAGGCTGTTGAGGCACTGCGTCAGTATGGTGTAGAAGTAGTAGGCATGGTGGCTTCGTTCACTTATGGGTTTCCTGTTGCCGAAGAGGCATTTGCCGCTGCTGGCGTGAAACTCATTACGCTCAGCAACTATGAAGCCGTGGTCGAGGAAGCTGCCAAGACGGGTTATATCAAGGATGAAGATAAGGCCGTGCTTGCTGAGTGGCGGAAAAACCCCGGTACTTGGGGAGTTAAGAGTTAAAGATTAAGGATTTAGAATTAGGAGTTCTTTTAGTCGGCTGACGCCTTTGTAAAAGAGGCATAGCCGATTGAAGAACGAAGAATTAAGCTTAGAAACGATGGGATTATTCGGAGGTGAAAGTAAATTCGAGAGTAGTGTGAAGATGGTTCCCTACCCTCAGCAGGCAGTGTACGACAATATCAGCGACCTGCGGAACCTGAAGAAGGTGCAGGACCGTGTGCCTGACGACAAGGTGAGTGATTTCCAGTATGACGAGGATACGGTGAGCCTGAACGTACCGCCTGTTGGCGAGCTGAAGCTGCGTATCTGCGACCGTGAGGAACCGAAGTGTGTGAAGTTCGAGACGCTGCAGTCGCCCGTACCATTCAACGTGTGGATTCAGGTCCTGCCTGTCGACGAGAACAGCTCGAAGATGAAGGTCACAGTGAAGGCCGAGCTGAACCCGTTCATCAAAGGTATGGTGGAAAAACCACTGCAGGAGGGTGTGGAGAAAATAGCCGATGCCTTGGCGCAGGTTCATTATGTTTAACGAAACGTTCCTGTGGACAAGACGTCTTAACGACAAAACGTAGAAAGATGAAGCTTTGGGAAAAGAACTTTGAAGTGAACAAGGAGATAGAGCGGTTCACCGTCGGGCGTGATCGTGAGATGGACCTCTATCTGGCCAAATACGACGTGCTGGGCTCTATGGCTCATATTATTATGCTGGAGAGCATCGGCCTGTTGGGTAAGGACGAACTGCCCGCGCTGCTGCGTGAGCTGAAAGCCATCTATGGGCAGTGCGAGAGAGGTGAGTTCGTCATAGAAGATGATATAGAGGATGTACATTCACAGGTGGAGATGCTGCTCACTCGTAAGCTTGGCGACATGGGCAAGAAGATACATTCCGGACGGTCACGCAACGACCAGGTATTGGTGGATCTGAAGCTCTTCACCCGCCACGAGCTGATGGAGACAGCCGAGGAGGTGAAGGTGCTGTTCGATGAGCTCATACAGAAGAGCAACCAGTACAAAGACGTGCTGATGCCGGGGTATACGCATCTGCAGGTGGCCATGCCATCGAGCTTTGGATTGTGGTTCGGAGCCTATGCCGAGAGCCTGACGGACGATATGCTTTTCCTGCAGGCCGCCTACAAGATGACCAACCGTAACCCGTTGGGATCGGCTGCCGGCTATGGTTCATCATTCCCCTTGAACCGTACAATGACCACGCAGCTGCTGGGTTTCGACTCGATGGACTACAATGTGGTCTATGCACAGATGGGGCGGGGCAAGATGGAGCGGAACGTGGCCTTTGCCATGGCTTCCATAGCCGGCACATTGGCCAAGCTGGCGTTCGACGCCTGCCTGTTCAACTCGCAGAATTTCTCGTTTGTGAAACTGCCCAAGGAATGTACTACTGGCAGCAGCATCATGCCGCACAAGAAGAACCCTGACGTGTTCGAACTGATACGTGCCAAGTCGAACAAACTGCAGAGCCTGCCACAGCAGGTGATGATGATCATGAACAATCTGCCCGTGGGCTATTTCCGTGACCTGCAGATCATCAAGGAGGTGTTCCTGCCAGCCTTCGGCGAACTGAAGGACTGCCTTCAGATGACGGCATACATCATTAACAAGATAGAGGTGAACGAGCATATCCTGGACAACCCGATGTACGACCCGATGTTCTCGGTAGAAGAAGTGAACCGCCTTGCAGCTGCTGGAATGCCTTTCCGCGATGCCTACAAGAAGGTTGGACTTGACATTGAAGCCGGACAGTTCACGCCCGACAAGGATATTCACCATACCCATGAGGGTTCTATCGGCAACCTCTGCAATCAGCAGATAGAGGCCTTGATGAAGCAGTTGATGGAAGGTTTCCATTTCGAGCGGATAAAGGAAGCCGAGAAAGCACTGCTGAAGTAACAACTGAGGGCAAGAAGTGATGGGTGGGAATCGTTTCGTGAGGTCAATGCGGCATTCATTATTATTGCCGCTGCTATTCATCTGTCAGTTGTCACTCATCACTTCTTCTTGCGACGGCGAGGATAAATTCAGCCGTAAATACCCCTGTTCGTTTGTTTTCCAGGCACAGTATCACACTGCAAGCCTCTTTGCCCGTTCCTTGGGTAATCCGGGAATGTTTGTCATTGTCACCTCTACCCAGCGACAAGGCGTCACACACCTGTTGGTGACCGCAGCTGACGGTCAGAAAGAGGATATCGCCATGTCCACGGCCATTGAAAACGAACGGACCTACTATGCTAATATGGGGGCTAACCGCGGCCTCATCATCGGCCTTAGCAATTTTGACGGGCTGAAGGCGTACGACCGCCAGTGCCCTAACTGCATGGAGGAGACCGGCGGCGTGAACCACCCGCTCACCTTCACCAGCAACGGACAGGCTGTGAGCTGTGCCCGTTGCCAACGGGTTTACAATCTCAATGCAGAGGGGATGCCCCAAAACGGAAAGCAGGGTGATGAAGCCCTGCTGCAATATGTGGCGGCCTATGACGGCACGCGGCTATATGTTCATAACTAAAACAGTTTCTAAAGTAGGAATGAGACACTTCTGTGTATTCATCGTCATATTGGCTGCTTTCTCTGCCTGTACTGGCGGAGGAAAGTATGAGGAGATGCGGCAGGGTCTCCAGGCGCTGAACGCGCTGAACCGTGCCGACTCCGTGCTCACCGCTACGGAGCGCGACGAGGCATAGGCCTTCGTCGACTACTTCGACAGTCATGGCATGCCTAACGACCAGATGCTGGCCCACTACCTCCTGGGTCGCTGCTACGCCGACATGCACGAGGCTCCCATGGCCCTCCACTGCTATCAGGAAGCCATCAGTCGTGCCGACACCACAGCGAAGGACTGTGACTTCGCCCAGCTCAGCAGGGTGTACGGGCAGAGTGCCACCATATTCTATCAACAGGGTTTGTATAGGAATCAGTTAGAGTATCAAGATCTTGCATCATCTTATGCTTGGCGGGGAAACGATACTTTGGCCACTTTACAATGTTACGCTATTAAAGCATTGGCTTACAACCAGCTACAAATGAAAGATTCTGCCATCTATGTTTACACAGATGCCATCAAGCAATTAAAAGCAAATAAATATAATAAGGTAGCAGCTCATTAGGGAACACATCTCCATGCAGGCAGAGATGATGCAGTTACGTGAACGTAAAGCCAACTACGACCTTCTGCTTCAAGAAAAAGAAGAGCAGGCCACGGCTTTGGGTACTGTACTGTTGGAAATGGAAACTCTACGGCAGGAAAAGAGTAGGTTCGACCAAATGCTGAAAGAGAAAGAAGACAAGATAGAAAAGCAAAAAGCAGACATCGGTCGATACAAACGATTAGCACGCTTGGAGAAGGACAGATTAAAGCACCAATTATATGATGCACCCATATACCAGAATGTCTCCTTCAAGGCTGCCAGAGGAATGGTGCTTACCAATGAGGAATGGAAAGAACTGGAACTGTTTGTTGTCAACCGTCTTCCAGAATTTTATATGTTTGTTTCCTCTCGTGAACATGGCTTGACTACCATCATTTACCATGTGTGCATACTTGTTCGCCTACAGTTCTCCTTCTCTTCCATCAGTCACATGATTGGTGTCAAGGCTCCTACCATCACAAAAGTATGCAGTGTTGTGCTTAAAAAAACTCTTTGACCAAGAGGGAAGTGGAAAGGATTTAGAGCAGAAACTAATTCAGTTCAACTGATTTTTTAGGGGCTAATTTTTGCGATAATTCTTGCAATTCACTATTTCCCAGCGGATTGCATTTTCTGTGCTAATTTTAATGCTAATTCTGTTCGGTCTCTACTTTTGATAGTTTAGACCGAAACTGTTATTTTTGCTGTCAGAAATCTGTTTTCATATTATAACACAATTAGTAATTAAAAAGAAAAAAAGATGAAGAGGACGAAGTTTTTCATTGCGACATTGGTCGCTTATTTCCTCTGTCTAGGGGTACTATCTGTTAATGCTCAAGAATGGAGAAATATGCAGCTCGAATGATTTTTAGCGGCTATTAAGTTGTAGATTTATCGAAAAATATATATCTTTGCAACACAATAAATGTTTGTATTATGAGAAAAGGATTGCTTTTCATATTGTTGGTTCTTCTGCCTTTATTGTTATTCGGGCAGGAGATATACAGATCTTTCTTAGAGGAGGGAAAAGTATGGACGTATCATTACTATAATGATATGACAGGAAGAGAGTTCTATAAGTCCTTGACCATAGCAGGTGACACTGTTATAGATGACAAGAGCTACAAGCGAATCGTAGATGTGGCTACAGGAAACTATGAGTATGCTATACGCGAGGATGGAAAGAAGGTTTATTGTATCTATGCGAACTATGAATCTAACGGAGAGAAATTGATTTATGATTTCGGGCTGAACATAGGAGATACATTCAAGTTGTATGATGCAGACGAAACCGTAGACCCTTCCTCACGGGCAACAGTTGTCTCTGTGGATACCATCGTGTTAGGGAATCGAGCCTTCCGAGTGATGGATGTTCGTCCTAACGACCAGTCGAGTTGGTCAAACTGGTGGGTAGAGGGTATTGGCGGTATGCATGGGATTGCCAGTAATTCTTTATTACCAGGCAATGATTATACATTCTCTTACTGCCAAATCAATGGAGAAACCATATTGACGCATAAGAATGTCAGGACTGTTGGCATTCATCATCAACCCATCATCCACAAGGGTTCGTATTCTACGATTGATCCTCTGTTCGACCTCCAGGGCCGCCGCCGCCAGGGCGAGCCGCAAAGGAAGGGCGTGTATATCCGTGGTGGCAGGAAGTACGTGAGACCCTAGAGAGCCTCCGGCCTTGCAGGCGCTGAACCTATCGCTTTTAAGAAATGAATTGCGAAAGTTAAATTATTTTACTTTCTTTTTGCTATGAAAAAGGGTCATTGTGCCTTAGTCTCTGTTGGGTACGCTTAACTGCTCTAGCGCCTTGCGGACAATGTCGCTCTGCTCGTTGAAGATGGAGAAGTATTCACTCATGTCCCACAGGTCGCGGGCAATGAGGGCTTTCAGCTGTAGACGCAAGTAAGGCTGTGTACGCTCCAGCTCCGCATCGTCCTTTGGTTCTATCTTCTGTTTTTTCCCCTCGGCAATGATCTCATCGACAAGTGCCTTCGGAACTTCAAACTGCTGCTTGAAAGTTTCAAACTGCGGATACTGTTTCTTCAGTTCCTTGCGGTGATTGTCAACATAGCGCAGGCATTGCTGCAGGACGATGGACTTGGCTGCCAGCTGACGATGCAGCATGGTGTAGCGGGTGGTGTCCAGAGGAACGAAGTAGTCAGGCATGATACCACCGCCACCATAGACGGTGCGGTGTTCACGCAGGGTCTCGAACTTCAGTGAATCGGCAAAGTGTATGCTGTCGGCATTGGTCAGCTCACCATGCTTCAGACGGTTCACCACGTCCATGGCATAGTCCGTCTGCTTGCCCTTCACATAAGGCTTCTGGATGCATCGGCCGGAGGGTGTGTAATAATGGGCAATGGTGAGCCGTATCATCGAACCATCGGGCAGGTCGATGGGGCGTTGTACGAGTCCCTTGCCAAAGGTGCGGCGTCCCACGACGAATCCACGGTCCTGGTCTTGGATGGCACCTGTCACAATCTCTGCGGCCGAGGCTGTATATTCGTCTACGAGCACTACGACACGTCCCTGTTTGAAGCTGCCGTTGCCGTCAGCACGATAGTCACGGCGAGCCTGACGACGTCCCTGAGTATAGACGAGTAGGTCGCCTTTCTGCAGGAACTCGTTGGATATATCGGCAGCTGCCTGCAAATAGCCGCCGCCATTCTCCTGAAGGTCGAGTACCAGGTCTTTCATACCTTGTTTACGGAGTTTCTCCATCGCTTCGACAAACTCCTGATAGGTGGTGGCACCAAAGTTGCCGATGCGGATATATCCGATTCCTGGCCTGATGATGTATGCAGCGTCAATGCTCTTGACGGGAATCTTGTCGCGTACGACAGTGAACGTCAGCTGATCCTTGATGCCGCGGCGCACCACGCCGAGTTTTACCTTTGTATCCTTGGGACCGCGTAGACGTTTCATGATTTCCTCTTTCGACATCTTCACACCCGCAATGGCTGTGTCGTTGACGCTGATAATGCGGTCGCCGGCAATGATGCCCACCTTTTCTGACGGGCCATTGGTCACAGGCTGGATGACCAGCAGCGTGTCTTCTATCATGTTGAACTGCACACCGATGCCTTCGAAGTTGCCATTCAACGGCTCGTTCATGGCCTTCACCTCCTTTGGCGTAGAATACTGGGAATGGGGGTCGAGCTTCTCCAACATCCCGCGGATAGCATCCTCCACGAGTTTGGTCTCGTCCACACTGTCCACATAGAGGTTGGCTGTGGCCATCTCTGCTATCTGCAGCTTACGCAACGGGGAGTCCTCACTCATGTTGATGCGCATCTGCGCCCCAAGGGGGCTGAATGTGAAATAAAACAGAATCAATAAAACCCCCGTTATCAGTAGGGTGCCATTTCTTGTTTTCATGATCTTTTCTCGCTTACTTGTTGGGGCGCAAAGGTACAAAATAAAATGAAAACTCCACCTTATTGCACTACTTGATGTTGTTAACGAATGCAAATTTAGATGAATTTTTAGAGTTTACAGGCCTGTTGAGAAGAAAATGTCCGAAAATTTCGTACCTTTGCACCCTGTTAGGACACAAATTGCTAAAGACGATGAGGCTTAGACTCTTTTCCATATACGCTCTGAACCGCACATATCCATTACTATTGCTATTGGCTATGAGCGTTACCGTGGGTGGTTGCTTCAAGGATGAACCGCTGAACGCTGAGTGTGACATCCTGGAGGCGAGTGTCACCACCACCAGTATGACAGAGACTTTTTTCCATGAAAGCGATACCTTGGTACGCGTCGGTTCCGATGCTTCCATCATTACCTTTACCGTGCGCCGCACAGCCGACTTGAGCCACATGGCACCGAGATTCAGGATTACCGATGGAGCTACCATCGAGCCTGCCAGTGGCTCAGTGCATGACTTCAGCCAAGGACCTGTAGCCTATACCGTTACGTCGGAAGACCGGCAGTGGAGCCGCCGTTACGAGGTGGCGTTCCGTCCCGTGACAGTGACGGTGAACGATACCGTGCGCTACGATTTCGAGCACTATGAGCTGGACGACAACTACAAACGCTTTTACGTATGGTACGAGGAGGAACCTGATGGCCGGCAGCCTATATGGGCATCTGGCAACGGCGGTTTCTTCATTGCCAACCAGAGCAAGGGCGCCGAGGACTATCCCACCACACCTAGCGACGGCGGTGTGGACGGCGGGAAGTGCCTTCGGCTGATGACCCTCGACACCGGTCCGTTGGGCCGTAGCACCGGACGCCCCATCGCAGCCGGGAACATGTTCCTTGGCAAGTTCAACGCCGAGCTGGCATTGCGCGATGCCCTTCATAGTACCGAGATGGGGGTGCCCTTTACACAGCTGCCGCAGAAAGTCACAGGCTATTACCGCTACAAGCCGGGCACAGAGTACAGGAACAAGGCTCAGCAGGTGATGGCCAATCGTACTGACAGTGCCGACATCTATGCTGTGCTCTATCGCAATCATGATGCCCAGGGGCAGCCTACCGTGCTCTATGGCGACAATGTGCTTACCAGTCCGCTCATCGTGCGGAAGGCACGTATAGACCTGGTGAAACCCACCGACGAATGGACCTTTTTCGAGTTGCCCTTCTCTGTGCTGGCACCTGTGGACGAAGAGCTTCTGCGTAATCGCGGCTACAATCTGGCGCTGGTGTTTGCTGCCAGTATCCACGGCGATGTGTTCGAGGGGGCCATCGGTTCCACTTTATTGATCGACAAAGTAACAATTATATGCTCCCACGAAGAATAAAACTATCAATGGCCTATCATCAATTGTCAATTGCCCTTGTCCTGCTACTGCTTGCCACGGGCGCTAAGGCCAGCCAACCGGCGGATGCTGATGGATGGAGGCTGTGCATCCGTGCCGGCTACAGTCTGGGAGCTACTACGCCAATAGGAATACCCGCCACCATCCGGAAACTGAACCGTTTTAACCTGTCGCCCAATGCGGTTGTCGGTCTCGATGCCACTCTTCCGTTTTCAGAACGGTGGGGACTGTTGACCGGACTGCACTTCGAGCATAAAGGCATGGATGTCACTGTCACCACCAAGGGCTACCACATGGCAATGGTGAAGGGTGGCGAGGAACTGGAGGGTGTCTATACAGGCCGCGTGGAACAGCATGTGAAGGCATGGATGTTCAGCCTGCCGCTTCAGGCTACCTACAGTCTCTCGCAGTGTTGGCAGCTGAGGCTAGGTCCTTATTTCTCTGTGCTCACGTCCAAGGCCTTCAACGGAGAGGTCTCTGACGGCTATCTGCGCAAGGACACGCCTACAGGCCAGAAGATAGAGATGGGACACGAGGCCGACGAGCGGGCCACCTACGACTTCTCGTCCAACATGCGCCGGCTGCAGGCTGGTCTCGACGTGGGCGCAGACTGTCAGCTGGCCAGCAGGATTGGTCTCAGCGCCGACCTCTCCTGGGGGCTCACAGGACTGATGCACAGCTCGTTCAAGACCGTGGAGCAGACGTTATATCCTATCTACGGCACAATCTCTGTAACATATCAACTGAAATAAAACAAATATCAGAATGATGAAAAGAATTCTTTACTTCTTGATGGTTGCAGCAGCCACGCTGTCTGCTCACGCAACCGACTACACCGATCAGCTGCTGGTGCTGGTCAATGGCGATGGTGGTATTCAGCAGGCTACCATCTCAGTCAATGAACACAATGGCCTATATGACCTGAACCTCAAGAACTTTGTGCTGATGAATGGCGAGGAACCCATGCCTGTGGGAAACGTTGAACTGAAGGACATCGTGCCGGAAGTTGCCGGTGATGCCATCTTCCTGCGTACTAATCAGAACATCACCATTACCAACGGTGACCTGCCTGACGTGCTCTTCTGGATGGGTCCGACCCTCGGCGAGCTGCCGGTGATGGTGACAGCCGTGCTCAACGGTGACCGCCTGCGGGCCATCATCGACTTGGATCTCTCTCAGATGCTGGGACAGATAATCAATGTGTTCTTCGGCGAGTCACTGGTCTCGGGTACCGGTTATCACATCCCCAATGGTGACTTCGAAGCCTGGCACACTTCGGCAGAAGGATATGTCGAGCCCAACGCCTGGCATTCTTTCGAGAGCGCCACTGGTGCATTGGCTTTACTGGCTGGACACCATTTAGAAAAAAGCGACAAGGGACGTGACAGATCTGCCTGTGCCCGCATCTTTGCTACTTCCATCTTTGGCATCGTTGCCAACGGAACCATGACCACTGGACGTATGAACGCTGGTTCCATGATGGCCAGCAACGTCGACAATCACGCTTACATAGATATGAGCCAGACTGATGTCGACGGCAACGGAGACCCCTTCTATGTGGCTCTCAACAGCTGTCCCGACTCACTTGTGTTCTGGGTACAGTTCCATCAGGGCAGTGCTAACAGCGAACACCCTTATGCCACCGTCAGCGCTGTCATAACCGATGGCACCCGCTATCAGGACCCGGAGGACAAGGCCTACAGCAATGTGGTGGCACGGGCCTCCAACAATCAGATTTCCGTCACTGGCGATGAATGGCGCCGCATCAGCATACCCTTTGTCTATACCGACAACAACGTGAAGCCTCGTGCCATCATGGTTACTATCTCTACCAACGCCGATCCCGGCCAAGGCAGTGGTGACGACGAGGTGCTCGTCGACGACCTCACACTGGTTTACAACAACCGTCTGGCCGCACTGTCAGTAGAAGGGTTCCAGCCCGATAGATTCGACTACAATGTGGATAAGCACATTGCCACCGATGCCCTCGACTTCAACCCTGCTGCCAACGGCAAGGGTGCCTACGTACTGGTGAAAGACAACGAAAATGAGGGTAGGATTGTCATCGATGTCTTTGCTGCTGACCTACGCTCACAAACGACCTATTACATCAACTATCCTAATAGTGCTGACGGCATAGAAAACCTTGCCGTTCGTCCTGTAGCAGCTGATACCTATTATAATATAAAGGGACAGCGTGTGGATAGCCCCCGGAAGGGTCATCTTTTCATTGTACGTCAACCCGATGGCAGCGTAAGAAAGGTTCTGAAATAAGGCGATCGCTCGATCCAGAGCGATGCCCATGACAGACATCTGCTTGGCCCTGCAGGCTGCTCTTGTCGGGGTCTGATTTGTTAATCATCGCCTAAATTATAAATGGAGTCCACTCAAGAAGTGGACTCCATTTATGATTCCCTGATACTGCCGGCTTACTCCTCTTCTTCCGGACGGTCTATTTCTGTGACAAGGTTGTCTATGATGAAGTTCTGGCGCTCCATGGTGTTCTTGCCCATATAGTATTCCAGGAGTTTCTGCACTTGGTCGGTCTTGTGGAGTGTCACCTGCTCCAAACGGATGTCAGGACCGATGAAACCGGCAAATTCCTCGGGCGATATCTCGCCAAGACCTTTGAATCGGGTGATTTCGGCTCCCGGGGTGGCTTTGATGGCAGCCACGCGCTCTTCGTCGGTGTAGCAATAGCTGGTTTTCTGCTTGTTGCGTACGCGGAATAGGGGGGTCTGAAGGATATATACGTGGCCGGTTTGCACCAATTCGGGGTAGAATCGGAGGAAGAAGGTGATGAGCAGGAGCCGTATGTGCAGGCCATCGACATCGGCATCGGTGGCGATGACTACATTGTTGTAGCGCAGATTGTCGAGCGAGTCGTCGATGTCGAGGGCGTTGTGCAGGAGGTTGAGCTCTTCGTTTTTATATACGTCAACCTTCTTGATCTTCATGATATTGGGAATCTTTCCGCGGAGACTGAAGACGGCCTGTGTGGCCACGTCGCGACTCTTGGTGATGGAGCCGGAGGCCGAGTCTCCCTCGGTGATGAAGATGGTACTCTCAAGGCGTCGGGCGTGATTGGTATTGTAGTGCACGTGGCAGTCGCGCAGTTTGCGGTTGTTGAGGCTGGCCTTTTTGACAGCTTCGCGGGCCACCTTCTTGATGCCTGCTATCTCCTTGCGCTCCTTCTCGTTGGCATTGATTTTGGAGAGCAGGGCGTCGGCCGTCTCGGAGTGCATGTGGAGGTAGTTGTCGAGATGGCGTTTGAGGATATCGTTGACAAAAGTCTTCAGCAGGGGGCTGTTGTTGGTGCCGTCGGCCTTGTTGGGCTCGAGGTGGGTGGAGCCGAGTTTGGTCTTGGTCTGTGCCTCGAAGACAGGCTCCTGGATGCGGATGCAGAGTGCGCAGACGAGACCGCCGCGGATGACTTCGGGCGGGTAGTCTTTTTTGATGAATTCCTTCACCACACGAGCATAGGCTTCGCGGAAAGCGCTCTGGTGGGTGCCGCCCTCGGTGGTGTGTTGCCCGTTGACGAAGGAATAGTAGTAGTCGTTGCTCTGTCCGTTGATGTGGGTGAAGGCGGCCTCGAAGTCGTCTTCCTTGATGTGGATAATGGGGTAGAGGGGTTCGGACTGCAGGTTGTTCTCCAGCAGGTCGATCAGGCCATTTTTCGAGTAGTAGCGTTTGTCGTTGTAGTAGAAAGTGAGTCCGTGGTTGAGGTAACAGTAGTTCCATACGCGGCGCTCGACATATTCGCTGATAAAATGATAGTTGCCGAAGAGCTTGGGGTCGGGGATGAATTCCACAAGGGTTCCGGTCTCCATCGAGCGGTCGGCCTCGATGATGCCCGAGTCGAAAGTCAGCTTTCCTTCGGCGAATTCGGCAATATGGGTCTTGCCTTCGCGGATGGACTGCACTTTGAAGTAGGAGGAGAGGGCGTTGACGGCCTTGGTACCGACGCCGTTGAGGCCGACAGACTTCTGGAATACCTTGCTGTCGTACTTGGCACCGGAGTTGAGTCGGCTGACAGCCTCCACCATCTTGCCGAGGGGAATGCCACGGCCGTAGTCGCGGATAGAGACCCTCCGGTCAGCGAAGTTGATATGTACCTCTATCTTCTTTCCGAAGCCCGAGGTGAACTCGTCGATAGAGTTGTCGATAACCTCTTTGATGAGGACGTAGATACCGTCGTCGTGTGAGGATCCGTCGCCCAGCTTGCCAATGTACATGCCGGGGCGGAGGCGTATGTGCTCCATGTCCTCGAGGTGGACGATGCTGTCGTCGTCGTAGTCCGAGGCCAGAGGTTGGGAATTGAGTATGTCGATATTGTCTGCCATAGTGTGTTATTCTTCAATTTTGATGTCCGAGGTGACGACGTAACCGGTACGTTCTTTCTTCCCGGTCGGTGCTCCGGTGGTAATCATCAGTTGCCCCTCGTTGACGCCTTGCTCGGCCATGTAGCGGCGCACCATCTCGTTGCGCAGCTCATACAGGCGTGCCACGGTGTCGTTGGTTGCCTCGGGCATGCGCTGTTCCAGATGCAGCACTATCAGGCTGTCGCTCTGCACCACAGTGGCCAGCTGGCCGAGGGTGTGGTACTGCTCCGAGGTGAGGCCGTGTTGTGTTGGGTCGACGGTGATGAATTCGAGGTCGGTGCCTCCCATGCCCAGTGCGTTGCCCAAGGCCCGTGCAGGCGAGGTGGCCACTTTGACGATGAGGTTGCCCAGAGTCTTCCAAAGGAGCTTCATGTAGTTGAATTCAGGACTGTCGACATTGCCTTTGACGGGTACGTCGAGCAGTATCTTGTCGTCCTTGTCCTTGAGTACATACAGAGCTGTCTTGAGGGGTAGGTGCTTTTCTGGTTTGACATCCTTGCGCTTCTTACCCACCACGGGATTGTAGATGTCGATGCTGTTCTGGCCGTTGAGCTGGCTGTTGACGATGCTGTTGCGCGAGGTGAGTCCGAAGATGCCGTCCTCGACGGGTTGTCCCGTATAGGCTACCGTCCAGGGGCTGAGTTGCTTCAGGTCCAGACCCTTCACGGTGAGGAAGAGGTCTTGGTGCTGTTTCCAGTTGTCGAGGTTGCCTTGCCATCGTGCCATCAGGTGACCGCCGCCGGGTAGTGTGGCGCGCAGCTGGGCGTTGTTGTCGCCGCGCAGCGAGAGGTTGGTGGCGTTGACGGTAAGGTTGGTGATGGGGAAACTGAATTCGTCGGGCAGCGTGTGGTTGATGTAGGTCAAGGCACAGTGTTCCACCAGCAAGTTGCCCACGCGCAGCTGCAAGGGAGATTTCTTAGCGGGGGGGGCGTTAAGGTCGTCAAGGGTCTTAAGGTCGTTAGTGTCCTTAAGGTCTTGAAGGTCGCTCGTGTCCTTCTCCTTCATCAGACGGCTGATGTTATTGTAGCCGTCCCATTGTTCGTAGGTGGCTCTGAGACCGTCGAGATGCACCGAGGCAATGTCGAGGTTGTTGTTTTCCAAGTTAAAATTGTTTACCTTGACGGTGAGGTTGTCGAGCCCCGCCAGGCTGCTGTGTTCGTCGCGCAGGTCGACGCCGCTCAGCGTCACAGTGGCGCCGATGCGGCTCTTGAGTAGCTGTGTGGTGGCGCCGGCGGCGGTGAGGTGAGCCGTCAGAGTGCCTTGCACCTCCTCGAGGTCGATGACGTCGCGCACATAGCCTTCCACGTTGCGCAGGGCGAAGTCGGTGAGGTCGACCGTGGCATCGTAGCGTCCTTTGTCGGCGTCGTAGTTGGCTGTGGCGTTGAGGTGGCCGCCCTTGTCGAAGGTCAGGTTCAGGCCGCCTTCGGTGCTCTCGTCGCCCCCGATGATGAAGCCGGGCACGCGCAGGTTGATATCGGGCAGGTTGAGTTCTTTGTTGCTCCGCAGGTCGCGGTAGCGGAGGCTGGCATGCGAGAGGCGTATGTTGTAGAGTTTCAGCGTCCAGTTGCTAGGGGTGGTGTCTTTCACCGTGTCGTCCGAACTGAAATGCTCTATCAGCGAGCTGAAGTTGAATCGTTCGCCGTCCTGCATCAGGTTGGCCTGCAGGCCGCTGAGGGTGATATGGCGCAGGTTGACAGTTTTGAACGGCAGCTGAAGCAGGTAGGCGCGCACGTCGAGGGTGTCGAAGCCGGCGAACGGCGATGTGCCGTCCTCTTCATAGACTTGCAGTCCCTGCACCGCCACACGGCCCGTCAGCAGGTTCAGCCCCACATGCTTCACCTCCATGTGGCGGCCCGTCAGACGCTCTCCGTTCCGGTTGATGTAACTCTTCGCCAAAGGACCTCCCAGTAGCGACACGATGACGAGCAATGCCAGCACGATGCCGACCACCCATAATATTAGTTTGAACCCTTTTTTCATATTTGGTACTGTCTTAACTCTTTAAGTTCTGTTCCCTAGACTCTTCAACTACTCGTAAAAGTGCATCTCGGTGAGATATTTGTACACTGGCTCGGTGAGCAGGTAGCGCACATCTTTGCCTGCGGCAATCTGCTGCCGGATGAAGCTGCTGCTGATGTCCATCATCGGCACATCGACCATCGTCACCGACGTGTGGTCGCGCAGCGGGCAATGCTCCGACCCTGGACGCGGGTAGACATAGATGTGGTAGTGCTCGAGGATGTATTCATAGTTGCGCCAGCGGTGGAAGCTCGCCAGATTGTCGCTTCCCATGATGAGGCAGAACTCTCGGTCAGGATACTTCTCGCTCAACGCTGCTAAGGTCACCACAGTGTAGCTGGGGATAGGCAGGTGCATCTCAATGTCGCACACCCGCAGGCGGTAGTTGTCCTCCACGGCCCGCTGCACCATCTGAAGCCGGTGGTGGTCAGCCAGCAGCGAGGCGCGCTCCTTCAGCGGGTTCTGTGGCGATACTACAAGCCACACCTCATCAATGCTTTCATGCTGCAGCATGGTATTGGCAATGATGAGATGCCCGACATGAATCGGATTGAAGGAACCGAAAAAAAGAGCGGTGCTCTTTTTTTTAGCTGATAGCTGATAGCTGGTAGCTGGTAGCATTGAATGGCAGTTTAGTGGGTGTCAGACAGGGTTCTAATTAGAGATGCCAACATCTTGTTGATTTCTTCCAGCAAAACCATTATCTCAGTAATATCCTCATTGGTTAAGTATCCGATAGATACACAAATAAGCAATTGTGTTTCTAATTCGGCCCTGGAACCTTGTGCATAAGTGAGAAAACGAACAAACTCGGCGTCACTATTGCGTTGCTGTCCTTCTGCAATGTTTGAGGGTATGGACACCGCACAGCGTCGCATTTGGTCCGATAGAGCGAACAACTCTTCCTTGGGCAATTTCTTTACTAGAAGATATAATTGCTTGACAGCTTGCATGGCCTTCTGCCAAACAATAAAATCCTTGTAGTTCTTTATTGCCATGACTATTTCTCCTGAAAGCTACCCGCTACCTGCTATCTGCTAATAGTACTTATACGCCGTCTCAATCTTGATGTGGCGGAGTTTCTGCCCCTTGAAGGTGTAGATCTCGGCTACCTCGCCGGCGCCACTGATGACCTTCAGCACCGCGATATCGGAAGTGTACGACCGCGGATACTTCTTGAAGAAGACGTTGAACACCTCGTCCTTAGTCACACCTACGTGCAGCCCGTTGTCGAGTTTTATCTCGGGGTCGGCCACATAGCCGCTCAGTATCTCCACCTGTTTGGTCCAGATGCTGTAATAGAGGTCGATGTAGCTGTCGTCGACCCTCCTCATGCGGTTTACACTCACTTCCATCGAGTCGTAGTAGTGGCGATAGCTCTGCTCACGGTACCAGTGCAGTTGGTTGTCGGTAATATACTGCTCCAGCGATGTCCATTCGCCGAAGGGGTATATGACCGAACGCGACAGCGAGTAGACGGTCATCGTATCGGTATAGACCTTGATATCCTTAATCTGGTACTCCGGGCGGCTGAAGGCAAGCATGCGCAACGCCTTGGCGCGCGATGCTACCTGCTGCGAGAATGCCATAGAACTGCACAGCACCAAGGCTGCAAGGGTCAGTATTCGTTTCATTTTGTATGATATGTTTTTCAGATTGTCAAAATAACGCGGGATGCAATGAAATATTGCATCCCGCGTTACTTTTTTTATATTATTCTATTAAGTAGAATAAGATAAGGTGTCTTTTTACTTCGTCACGCTGACACGCTGGGTGGCGGTGCCATGTTCGGTGGTGATGGTGATGAAGTAGATGCCGGCGTTGAGGTCGCTGACGTTGAGTTCAAGGATGTCGGCATTGAGATTCTCATTACCCATGACCTTGCGGCCGAGGGCGTCGACCATTTCGTAGCTGGAAATAGCGCTTTCAGTGGAGACATAAACCATCTCGGTGGCAGGGTTGGGGTAGGTGACGACATTCATGCTGGCCTGGACATCACCGATGCCGGTGGTGGGGTCGTTGCCGGTCATGAGGTAGTCGCTCTTGGTGGCGTTGGCAACAGTGCGGTGCAGCATGTCGGGGCCATAGTCGTTGACGAAAGCAATAAGGCGGCAGTTGTTGGCGCTGAATTTGGTAGGCAGGGTATAGGTGTAGGTCTTGCTGTAATTGCTGCCGGCAGTGGTGGAAGTGAAGGCATCAGCATCGCCCCAAACATCGGAGATGCAGGCACGGATAACGTGGTTGTGCTCGTACTTTGCGATAGTTCCGTTGGTGTTTTGCTGAGATCCGTAGATGCCATCCTGGGTGAGGTAGAGAGAGAGACGGGGCTCGGTGCCGACAAAGTCGTTGACGAACGAGCCGCTGACGGTAACGTTCAGCTGGCGGGTCTGGGGATCGTAGGTGAGATTGCTCAGCTCGATGGTAACAAAAGCGGGAGCGTTGGTTGCATTGTTGAACTGGGAGACAAGATCGTTGACATTGCCTACGCTACCCACAACGCCACCTGCTTCAGCGCCATCGGCGAAGTCGACATTGCGGTCAAGGGTCATAGCGGGAGCCCATGTTCCGTTATTGCCGTAGAGAGCCATGATTTCCTCCGATTCGTTAATGGTCATGTTGTCAGTGTGGAAACCTACGTGGTGAGCCACCCAGCAGATGCGGTTCTCAAAATTGGCCATGGCCTGTTCGAGGCGATCGTGGCCACCGGGGCAGTACTGGCACCTGGCAGTGGTGAAGTGCTCAAGTAAGGTGTTGCGCTGTGTGGTGCTGTTGGGGTCGTAGACAGTGGTCTCGCAGCTGGTGCTGTTGTCGCTGTCATCGATATCAGTGTCGTTGTTGGGGTTGCTGACGGTGATGTTGATGACGGTGGCACCCAGAGACGACACCATGACGGGGAAGGTGTAGGTGTAGTTGGTGAAGGAAGCCACGTTGATGCCGGTCACATTGATAACTTGGGCGTCTCCGTTATTGACTGTGTAGGTCACGTCGAAGGAAGTCAGGTCGGCGGAACCCTCGTTGCGCACGGTGAGAGCCACATTGGCATTGCTATTCTGGCTGGTCCAGGTGGGGGCGCTGGCACTGACAGCGGAGATGCTGTTGGCGGGGACGGTCTTCACCTCGACATTGTCAAGGAAGATGTACATACCGTCATTAGTGTAGCAGGCGAAAGCGAGATAAACGTTCTGGCCGGCATAGGCACTGAGGTTGACGGCGAAGGTGTTGCTCCCTTCGGGAAGTTCACCCAGGTCTTGGAGCAGGGTGAAACTGCTCTTCTGGTTGTCGGTGGTCGAAACCATGATTTTCAGGCTCTCGGCATAAGGCGATCCCGGTCCGTAGTTGACGCCATTGATGTCGAACAGGAGCATGCCGTTGGTGGTCGGCACTGTAACCTGCGGAGTGACGAGCCAACGGTCGACGGGAGAGGTCTCCTCGGTCCACGTGATGCAAACCATCATCTGGCTCAGTGCGCTCCAACTATCGTTCAGGGTGGCGTCGGTGTAATGATTGGTCAGGTTATCACCATAGGTGGTCCAACCTGCCGGTACAGCGCCGTCGGCTACATTGTTGAAATTCTCCGAAAAGGCGGACTGTGCATTTGCGGCCATGCCGAAAGTCAGCGCGGCGGCAAGAAATAATAATGCTTTTTTCATAATTGTGTATTAATTTGTGTTGTTATTTTCAAAGTGCAAAAGTACACATATTTTTTGATATGGTAGAATTTTTTTTCAACAAATCATTATTTCCGGCTTGCCATATGTGGTTTTTTGTGTAAATTTGCAACATGAATTATGCTGTTGTTATTGCCAATCGGCTGAGTGTCAGTCAGCGTCAGGTTGAGAAGACCATAGAACTGCTTGAACAGGGTGCCACGGTGCCTTTCATTGCGCGCTACCGCAAGGAGATGACGGGCTCGCTCAACGAGGTGCAGATTGCCGCCATTCGCGACCTGTTGCTAAAACTGAAAGAACTCGACAAGCGCCGCGAGGCGGTCCTTGCCAGCATCGAAGAGCAAGGGAAGCTGACACCCGAACTGAGGCAGCAGATTGAGGCCGTGGAGTCGATGACCGACCTTGAAGACCTATACCTGCCTTATCGCCCCAAGCGCCGCACCCGCGCCACCATCGCCATCGAGAAGGGCTACGAGCCAGTGGCCGACGCCATCATGCGTGGCCGGTGGGACTACTGGGATGACGAGGCGCTGGCTGGTGCCCGCGACATCATTGCCGAGCGCATCAGCGAGGATGCCGCCGTGCGCAACCGCGTGCGCAACGTGTTCCGTCGTCGCGCTATGCTCACCTCGGGCCTGGCCCGTGGAGTGGACGAGGCCGACGAGCGAGTGGGTAAGTTCGAGTCGTGGCTCGATTGGAAAGAGCCTATCGGACGAGCTCCGTCGCACCGCATCCTGGCCCTTTTCCGCGGCGAAGAGGCCGGCGTGCTCAAGGTGCATGTAAAGCCAGAAAAGGACGACGAATGTATTGAGGCGCTTACCTCGCGGCATCGTCCACAGGGCAAGGCCGGCGAGCAGTATGACATGGCTGTCACCGACAGTTACAAGCGTCTTGTAATGCCAAGCATCGAGAACGAGTTCCGCAACCTGCTGAAGGAGAAAGCCGACAAAGAGGCCATACGTGTCTTTGCCGAGAACCTGCGCCAGCTGCTGCTGGCCGCCCCCATGGGGCAGAAGCGCACTCTGGCCATAGACCCGGGCTTCCGTACCGGCTGCAAGGTGGTGTGTCTCGATGCACAAGGACTGCTGCTACATAACGAGACCATCTACCCCTTTACCTCGGTGCGCGAGGAACGCGCCGCCGTCAGCAAACTGGAGGCGCTGGTCGAGGCATTCCAAATTGAGGCCATCGCTATTGGCAACGGCACCGCCGGTCGCGAGACGGAAGAGGTGGTGCAGCGCTGCCACTTCAACCGCAAGGTTATTGCCGTCTCTGTCAGCGAGGCAGGTGCCAGCGTCTATAGCGCCAGCGACGTGGCCCGCCGCGAGTTCCCCGACTATGACGTCACCGTGCGCGGTGCCGTCAGCATAGGCCGTCGCCTGATGGATCCCCTCTCCGAATTGGTCAAAATTGACCCCAAGAGTATCGGGGTGGGGCAGTACCAGCACGATGTTGACCAGAAGATGTTGGCCGAGAGCTTGGCCGACACCGTAGAGAGTTGCGTCAACAGCGTGGGAGTCGAGCTCAACACCGCCAGCCGTGAACTGCTCAGTTATGTCAGCGGCATCGGCCCAGCCTTGGCCGACAAGATAGTGGCTCACCGCAACCATAATGGCGCCTTCGCTTCGCGTGAGGCGTTGCACGAGGTGAAAGGACTTGGCGACAAGGCTTTCGAACAATGCGCAGGCTTCCTGCGCGTGCGCGAAAGTGCCAATCCGCTCGACCGTAGCGCCGTGCATCCCGAGCGTTACGCCTTGGTGGAGAAGATGGCTGCCTCGGTGGGTGCCGATGTGCAGACCTTGATGAAAGACAAAGAACTACGCTCGAAGATCGCCCTCGCCGATTTCGTCACTGCCGACTGCGGTATGCCGACGCTGAAAGACATAATGAAGGAATTGGAGAAACCCGGCTTGGATCCCCGCGCCAAATTCGAGGTGTTCGAGTTCGACAAGAACGTCACCCGCATCGAGGATGTGAAGGAGGGAATGGTGCTGCCCGGCATTGTGACCAATATCACCGCCTTCGGCGCTTTCGTTGATATCGGAGTGCATCAAGATGGTCTGGTCCATGTGAGCCAAATGGCTAACCGGCGTGTCAACGACCCCTCTGAGGTGGTGCATCTGCATCAGCACCTCAAGGTGAAGGTGCTGGAAGTGGATTTGCGCCGTCATAGAATAAGTCTTACTTTAAAAGGAATAGAATAAAATGGAAAATCAAAATCAAAGGAAACCCCTTAGTTTCGGCATGACCATGCTGGCTTCTGCCGTGGGCGTGGTGATTGTCTCGGCCCTTGGTGGCCTGCTTACTTTCATCTCCATGATTGCCATGGTTATCTCCCTCGGCTCGATGGACAAGGAACCCCTCACGGTGGTAAAGAACAATACGTTCCTCACCGTTGACCTCGGCAAGATTAGCGGTGACCGGAGTGCTACGGGTCTGCAGGCTTCGTTCAGCACAGAAAAGACGGTTGGTCTTATCGATGCCGTCAATGCCATCCGTGCTGCCGCCGATGACAGCAAGATAACGGGTATTTTCCTGAAAGGCAGTGGTGCTACGCCTCTCTCGTGGGGTTCGGGAAGCGAATTGCGCGATGCCCTCGCCAGTTTCCAACAAAGTGGCAAACCTGTGGTGGCTTACGCTACAGCCTTCTCTCAGGGCGAGTATTATGTAGCTTCGCTGGCCGATTGTGTCTGCCTGCATCCCAACGGTATGGTCGACTTCCGCGGCATGGGGGCCGAGGTGATGTACTACAAGGACCTGCTTGACAAACTTGGTGTCGAGATGCAGCTTATCCGTCCCGAAAGCTGCTCTTACAAGAGCGCCGGCGAGGTCTATACCCTAAACCACATGAGTGATGCCAACCGTGAGCAGATTCGCGCCTATATTGCCAGCATCTGGAAGACCGCCGTTGCCGCCATCGCCGAAGGACGTGGCTTGGAGACTGCTGCGGTGAACAGCATTGCCGACGACCTCAGCGGCTTTATGGCCGACGGGGCCTACGCGCAGCGGCTGGTAGACACCCTCTGCTTCGAAGAGGATGTGCGGCACATGCTCAAAGAACGGTTCGACGGTAAGCAGCTGCTCCCGTTGGAAAAGTATTCCGTGAACGTCAAGAATGCCCCCAACAAGGCCAAGGACGCCATTGCGGTTATCTATGCCGAAGGCAACGTGGTTGACGGCACATCGCGCGGCTTCGGCACCGCCGTCTATGGCGACGACATCGTGAAAGCCCTGAAGGAGGCCGCCGACGATAAGGAGGTGAAAGCCATTGTGCTCCGTGTCAACTCGCCGGGTGGTCAGGCCACCGCAAGCGAGAGCATGACGCATGCCGTCATGGCTGCCCGTGAGCAAAAGCCCGTCGTCGTCAGCATGGGCGACCTTGCCGCTTCGGCAGGCTATGAGATGAGCTGCATGGCCGACGTTATTGTTGCTCAGCCTACCACGATCACCGGCTCCATCGGCGTCTTCGGCACCGTGCCGAACCTCGGTAAGCTGATGCGCCAGAAACTAGGCCTCAACACCGATACCGTCAGTACCAACCGCAACGCTAACGGCCTCAGTGTCTACCGGCCATTGTCACCCACTGCTTTGGCCCTCTGGACCAAGAATGTCGAGGACTTCTACAAAGTCTTTGTCGGCCGTGTGGCCGAAGGTCGCCACATGAGCTACGATGCAGTGCATCAGATTGCCCGTGGTCGTGTTTGGACTGGTGCCGATGCCATCGGTATCGGTTTGGTGGACACCTTGGGTGGAATCGACCTCGCTCTCAGCATTGCTGCAGAGAAAGCAGGGGTGGATAATTACAAGGTCAAAGAGTTCCCCAAAGAGAAGGATGTTTTCACTGAGCTCAGCGAACTCTTCGGTGAGAGCAGCGACGATGATCTTAACCTTCTGAGCAAGATGCGTCTGGCTGGTAAATGGCGTGTGCAAGGAAAACACACCAAGGCTCTCTCGCGTCTTGAGCAGGACATGCTCTTCGTCACCGAGAGCGAAGGCTTGCAGGCCCGGTTGCCTTTCGTCCTTGTCAGCGAATAGAAAAACAGACAAAACAACAAGAGGGGCCCCGCGCGTAGCGCGGGGCCCCTCCGTGTTATACAGGAGCTATACTGACTCCTGTCTGCTAAACTCCTAGGAATTAAAGTTTGTCGTTCGAGCCGAGGACGTTGACAATCTTGTGGATGTACATCTTCTTCATGCTCTCGCGAGCGGGTTTGAGGTACTGGCGCGGGTCGAAGTGGTCGGGATGCTCGGCCATGTGTTTGCGGATGGCGGCGGTCATGGCCAGACGGCTGTCGCTGTCGATGTTAATCTTGCAGACGGCACTCTTGGCGGCCTTGCGCAGCTGCTCCTCGGGGATACCCACGGCGGCCTTCAGGGCGCCACCGTTGGCGTTGATGGTGTCAACTTCGTCCTGCGGCACCGAGCTCGAGCCATGCAGCACGATGGGGAAGCCGGGCAGCTTCTTCTCGACGGCTTCGAGTACGTCGAAGGCCAAGGGAGGAGGCAACAGACGACCGGTTTTGGGGTCGACGGTGCACTGCTCGGGTTTGAATTTGTAGGCGCCGTGGCTGGTACCAATGCTGATGGCCAGTGAGTCGCAACCGGTACGGGTGGCAAAGTCGATTACCTCTTCGGGTTTAGTGTAGTGGCTCACCTCGGAGGCCACTTCGTCCTCGACACCGGCCAGCACGCCGAGCTCGCACTCGACGGTGACGTCGTATTTGTGGGCATATTCCACCACCTGGCGGGATATCTTGATGTTCTCCTCATAGGGCAGGGCACTGCCGTCGTACATCACGCTGCTGAAGCCCATGTCGATGCAGCTCTTGCAGGTCTCGAAGCTGTCGCCGTGGTCAAGGTGCAGCACAATCTGGGGATTGGGGCAACCCAGCTCCTTGGCATACTCGACGGCGCCCTCGGCCATGTAGCGCAGCAGGGTTGGGTTGGCGTAGTCGCGGGCACCCTTCGACACCTGCAGGATGACGGGGCTCTTGGTCTCGACGGCGGCCTGGATGATGGCCTGCATCTGCTCCATGTTGTTGAAGTTGAAGGCGGGGATGGCATAGCCGCCGTTCACGGCTTTCTTGAACATCTCGCGGGTATTCACGAGACCGATTTTCTTATAGTCTACCATATTGTTGATGTTTTAATTGTTTAATGTTTGAATTTGCAAAGATACTAAATATAGTTGATATGGCCAAATGTTTTTTTAGGTATCTGTTATAACCCATTGTATTGTAATAAATTAATTGCTGTTCTTTTGCTTTTCAAAAAGAACAGTAAAAGAACAGAAAAAGAACTGCGGTAGATATTATTGATTATCAGGATTTAAAGATGCCAAAAACGGCGGCGCCACTGCCGGTCATCGAGGCGTAAAGTGCACCGCGGCGGTACATATCGTCTTTCAAGGCGGCGATGGCGGGGTGGGTCGGGAAGACCGAGGCCTCGAAGTCGTTGACGATGAGGTCGCGCCAACACTCGATAGGTTGTTTCACGGCTTCTCGCAGGTCCGGACGATGAGTTCCGAAGAGGTTGTGGTTTAGTCCGGAGTATGCTTCTTTGGTTGAGACATGTTCCTCGTTGGGTATCTCGATGGCGATTCGATAATCGCTCAAGTCGAGATCGATAGGATTCAGTATATTGCCAATCCCAGTGGCGTAGGCGGGCTGATTTCGGACGAAGAAAGCACAGTCGGCACCCAGACGGGCGGCCCGTTGCTCCAGTCGGCTGTCGGTGAGGCCGAGGACGAACATCTCGTTGAGCATTTTCAGCGTGAAGGCGGCGTCAGAGGAACCACCGCCGAGGCCGGCGCCAAAGGGGATGTCCTTCTTCAGTCGGATGCTTACTGTAGGAATGCTAAACTCCTCATGCAGAAGTTGCCACGCTTTCATGCAGAGGTTGTCTTCGGGGGTGTTGTCCAGCGTAATCCCGTCCTGAAGCATCACCAGTGGGCCTTCGACTATTTCCAGTTCGTCGTGCAGGTCGGAGACAGGCAGGAAGATGGTCTCCAAGTCGTGGTAGCCGTCGGGTCGACGGCCGACGACGTGCAGTCCGAGGTTTAATTTGCAATTAGGAAAAGAAATCATTTGTCTTAACTCCTTGTCTCCTTATCTCCAATATTCCTGTCACCTTCAGTCTCTTTGGCAATATTGTCATAGGCGCGAATGATGTCGGTCACCAATCGGTGGCGGATGACGTCGCTATTGTCGAGTTGGATGATGTCGATGCCCTTCACATCTTTGAGGATGTTCACTGCCTGCAGCAGTCCGCTCTGCTGGTGGCGCGGAAGGTCCACCTGGGTCAGGTCGCCGGTGATGACGAACTTGGCGTTGCGGCCCATGCGGGTGAGGAACATCTTGAGCTGAGCACTGGTGGCGTTCTGGGCTTCGTCGAGAATGACGAAGGCATTGTCGAGCGTACGGCCGCGCATGAAGGCCAAGGGTGCTATTTCGATGGTGTTGTCTTCCCAGTAGGAGAGGAGCTTCTGCTGCGGTATCATGTCGCGCAGTGCATCGTAGAGGGGTTGCAGGTAGGGGTCGAGTTTGTCGCGCAGGTCGCCCGGCAGGAAGCCGAGGTTCTCGCCAGCCTCGACGGCGGGACGAGTCAGGATGATACGGCGGATTTCCTTGTTCTTCAGCGCTCGCACAGCCATGGCTACTGCGGTATAGGTCTTGCCGGTGCCCGCCGGGCCGATGGCAAAGACCATGTCGTGGTCGTAGACCGCGCGCACCAGCCGTTGCTGGTTGGGGGTACGGGCTTTGATGAGAAGTCCGTTACGTCCGTGCACTAGCACTTCATCGCTCATTTCTGACTCGGGAGTGTTGCCGTTGCTCTCCATGATGCCCATAATGGCGTTCTCCGTGATGCGGCCGAATTTGTCGTAGTAGGTCATCATGGCCTGCAGCTTGCCTTCGAACCACGCGATGTCTTCCTCGCTGCCTATGGCTTTCAGCATGTCGCCCCGCGCAATGAGTTTCAGTTTGGGGAACAACAGTTTGACGAACTCCAGCATGCGGTCGTTCTGCCCCCAGAAGCGGGCGTAGTCAATCTCTTCAAGCGAGAAAAGCTTTTCTGTCAGTCCTTCATTCATTTCTTGGTCTTCTTTAGGTCGCAGGTGCAGTGTGCGCAGCGCCCTGTGGTCGGGTCGGCATTGGCGCAGGGACGGCGGAATTCTTTCTCCTTGTGGAAGAGCATTTTAATGCCCAACCCCGCCATCATCAATGCGACGATGGCGACGGCGATGAGAAGCACTAAGAGTAATGTCTTCACTGGTTGGCTTTTATAATGCTTACCACAGTGTTCTGTCCGTCGAGGAGTTCGATGGGCTGGCCGTCTTTCACCTCTGGGACCAGGGTCAGCGAGGTGCAGAGGGTCTCGGTGCAGATGTAGTCGCGGTGACGGTTGATAGCGTTGTCCCACTCGCCGCTCTGCAATGTGACGACAATGCGATCGGTGACTTCAAAGCCTTCTTTGCGGATGTTCTGGATGCGGTTCACCAACTCACGGGCGATGCCTTCGTCGACGAGCTCGGGGGTGAGTTGGATGTCGAGGGCCACGGTGAGGTTGCCGTCGTTGGCTACTACCCAGCCGGGGATGTCCTGCGTGGCAATCTCTACGTCGCTCAAAAGCACTTCGCAATCCTGGCCTTCGATAGTGACCACGCAGCGGCCGTCAGCCTCCAGAGCGTTGATTTGCTGCTGGCTGAAAGCCATGATGGCAGCGCCGAGGGCTTTCATTACCTTGCCATAGCGCGGGCCGAGGGTTTTGAAGTTGGGCTTGATCTTCTTGACGAGTAGGTCGTTATCGGCGGCGAGGAATTCAATCTCCTTCACGTTGAGTTCGGAGCAGATGAGGTGCTGCACCTTTTCAATCTGGGCCTTCATGTTCTCGTCGCGCACCGGGATGACAATCTTCTGCAGCGGCTGACGTACACGCAGGTTGCTCTTCTTGCGCAGACCGAGGACCATGGAGCAGACCTTCTGGGCCAGCTGCATGCGCTCTTCGAGGGCTTTGTCGACCATTTCGGCATGGTATTCGGGGAAGCCAAGGTGATGCACGCTCTCCACGTCGTGACGTTTTGTGACGGCGTTGAGGTCGAGGAACATGCGCTCGCTGAAGAAGGGAGCTATGGGAGCCATCAGGCGACTGAGGGTCTCGAGGCAGGTGTAGAGCGTCTGGTAGGCAGACACCTTGTCGGCGGTCATCTCGCCCTTCCAGAAGCGGCGGCGGCAGAGGCGTACGTACCAGTTGCTGAGGTAGGCGTCGACGAAGGTGCCGATGGCGCGGCCGGCGCGAGTGGGCTCGTAGTCCTCCATGGCATCGCCCACGGTCTTTACCAGCGTGTTGAGTTCGGAGAGTATCCAGCGGTCAATCTCCGGACGCTCGGCGATGGGCAGGTCTTTCTGCGAATAGTCGAAACCGTCGAGGTTGGCATAGAGGGCGAAGAAGCTGTAGGTGTTGTAGAGGGTGCCGAAGAGTTTCCTTCTTACCTCGTCGACGCCCTCGACGTCGAACTTCAGGTTGTCCCACGGCTGGGAGTTGGTAATCATATACCAGCGGGTGGCGTCGGGGCCGTATTTGCCAAGGGTCTCAAAGGGGTCGACGGCGTTGCCGAGGCGCTTCGACATCTTGTTGCCGTTCTTGTCGAGCACCAGACCGTTGCTGATGACGTTCTTGAAGGCCACGCTGTCGAAGCACATGGTGCCGATGGCGTGGAGGGTGTAGAACCAGCCGCGTGTCTGGTCGACGCCCTCGGCGATGAAGTCGGCGGGGAATTCGGTGGCCTTCAGCGGCTCGCCCATGTAGTGAATCTGGGCGTAGGGCATGGCTCCGCTGTCGAACCACACGTCAATCAGGTCGGGCTCGCGGCGCATGGGCTTGCCGCTGTCGCTAACGAGGATGACATTATCGATATATGGACGATGCAAGTCAAAGTCCTTGTAGTCGCCAGAATAAGGATTCGAGGTCATGAGACCGGCCTTGACGGCCTTGTCAATCTCCTCGCGGAGCTCCTTGACGCTGCCGATGCACTTCTCCTCCTTGCCGTCCTCGGTGCGCCAGATGGGCAGCGGAGTGCCCCAGTAGCGGGAGCGCGAAAGGTTCCAGTCGACGATATTCTCCAGCCAGTTGCCAAAGCGGCCGCTACCGGTGGCCTCAGGCTTCCAGTTGATGGTCTTGTTGAGCTCTATCATGCGCTCCTTGAGGGCCGTGGTGCGGATAAACCAGCTGTCGAGCGGGTAGTAGAGCACGGGCTTGTCGGTACGCCAGCAGTGGGGGTAGCTGTGGGTGTGCTTCTCGCTCTTGAACAGTTTGCCCTGCTCCTTGAGCATGATAACCAGCTCCACATCCAAACTCATGTCCTTCTCCGTCTTGGTGGGGTCGTAGGCGTTCTTCACAAACTTGCCTGCATACTGGGAATAGGTGTCCAAATCCACATTCTCCTTCATCCACTCGGGGTCAAGATCTTCGAGGCGGACAAAACGGCCCTGTTTGTCCACCATGGGCATCTGCTTGCCGTCGCAGTCGTACATCAGCAGGTCGCCAATGCCTGCCTTCTTCGCCACGCGTGCGTCGTCGGCACCAAAGGTAGGAGCAATATGCACGATACCCGTACCATCGTCGGTAGTCACATAGTCGCCCAAAATGATGCGGAACGCCTCACCCTCCTCAGCGGTGCGATGTGTCTGTTCGGCAGCATTCACTACCGTAGGTTTTACCCAAGGTATCAGCTGCTCGTACTGAATGCCCTCCAAGGCGGTACCCTTGCACTCGCCAAGCACTTTAGCGTGCAGCAGCTTCGACTTCTCGTCGGGCTCACCTTCGGTGAAAAAGCTACCCATCAACGGCTTTGCCATAATGATACGGCAAGGCTCCTGCGTGTAGGGGTGAGTAGTCTCCAACAAAACATAGTCGATAGCAGGACCCACACACAACGCCGTGTTCGACGGCAATGTCCAAGGCGTAGTAGTCCAAGCAATAGCGTAAGTGGGTAATTGAGAATTGAGAATTGAGAATTGAGAATTACTAGAAGCAAAACAATTTTCAATTTTCAATTTTGAATTTTCAATTTTAAACATTGCCACGCAGGTGGTGTCCTTCACGTCGCGGTAGCAACCAGGGAGGTTCAGCTCGTGGCTCGAAAGACCCGTACCTGCGGCAGGGCTGTATGGCTGGATGGTGTAGCCCTTGTACAGCAATCCCTTGTCGTAAAGCTTCTTCAACAGGAACCACAGCGTCTCAATATACTCATTCTCAAACGTAATATAGGGGTGCTCCAAGTCTACCCAGTAGCCCATCTGTTTGGTCAGTTCATCCCAAAGGTCCTTGTACTGCAACACCTCGGTGCGGCAGGCCTTGTTGTACTCATCAACCGAAATCTTCTTACCAATATCCTCTTTGGTGATGCCCAGTTTCTTCTCCACACCCAACTCCACGGGCAGACCGTGCGTGTCCCAGCCTGCCTTACGGTCCACAAAGTAACCTTTCTGTGCTTTATAGCGGCAGAACACGTCCTTAATCGTACGCGCCATCACATGGTGGATGCCGGGCTTGCCGTTTGCCGACGGAGGACCGTCGTAAAACACGTATGAGGGATGCCCCTCGGCTAGTTTTTGCCCCTTCTCAAAAGTCTCATTCTCCTCCCAGAATTTGCGGATTTCCTCGCCAACCTGGGTCATGTTAAGCTGTTTGTATTCCTTATAGCTCATTACTATATATAAATATTATTTAATAACACACATATATACAACACCTTGCACCACCAACGGCGCAAAGCAACCAAATTGCAAAGATAAGAAAAAAAAGTGACTTAAATCAAATAATGTTTGATGGAGTTTTTAGCACGCCAGCCACTCATGCATGAAACAGTCAA
>JAEEGH010006023.1_pt1 | contig 29964 bp, 31 predicted proteins | sample 9134181 | NCBI WGS metagenome assembly JAEEGH01 (sample SAMN16246544, study PRJNA631951) | gut metagenome | biome: gut microbiome; feature: rumen; material: DP-attached | host: Bos | place: Iran: Karaj | collected 2018-10
ACTCTGGTGCACGTCAACGAAATGCTGTATTATGAGACAGAGACCGACAGGCGCGATTCCGGCGAGAAGCTTTTCGACTACGTGGATCCCCGCAACAGGGCGGTCCAGCTCGAGATGGAGGCAGTATGCACTGCCCATCTGAAACGTATCGGAGGCTATCTGGAGCCCGTTTTCAAGGACGTCGACCTGGACAGCGTGCCATTCGAGGTGGAGGCATCGGTGGTCATTCCCTGCAAGAACAGGGTCAGCACGATCGGCGACGCCATCCGTTCGGCGCTCGGCCAGGAGACGGACTTCCCCTATAACGTCATCGTGGTGGACGACAATTCCGACGACGGCACAGTGGAGGTGATACGCTCGTTCGAAAGCGATCCGAAGCTCATCTACATTGCCCAGGACAAGAGCTACCACGCAATCGGCGGCAACTGGAATGCCGCCGTCCACCATCCAGCCTGCGGCCGTTTTGCGCTGCAGCTGGATTCCGACGACGTCTATTCCGACAGCCACACCGTCCAGAAGTTCGTGGATGCCTTCCGCGAGCAGCGCTGCGCCATGGTCGTTGGCACCTACCGCATTACCGATTTCGAGATGCGTGAGCTCCCTCCCGGCATAATCGACCATCGCGAGTGGACTCCCGACAACGGCCGCAACAACGCCTTGCGCGTCAACGGTCTCGGCGCCCCTCGCGGCTTCTGGACCCCTCTCCTTCGCGAAATCAATTTCCCCACCACAAAGTACGGTGAAGACTACGCCGTGGCCCTGCGCATCAGCAGGGAGTACCGCATAGGACGCATATATGACGTGATGTACAACTGCCGCCGCTGGGGAGGCAATTCAGACACCGCACTGGACGTGGAGAAGGTCAACGCCAACAACCTCTACAAAGACCGCATCCGCACCTGGGAGCTCCAGGCCAGGATTGCCATGAACGCTCGCTAAAGCAGGTCGGCAAGGTCGAGGATGAGGCGCTCGGTCTTTTCCCAGCCAAGGCAGGGATCGGTGATGGAGCAACCGTAGACGTGCTCGCCGGACTTCTGGGAGCCGTCTTCGATATAGGACTCAATCATCAGGCCTTTGAAGATACGCCGCACCGAATCGCACGAACGGGCACTGTGGAGCACCTCCTTGGCGATCCTCCCCTGCTCGAGATATTTCTTCCCGGAGTTGGAGTGGTTGCAGTCCACGATGACTCCGGGATTCTTGTAACTGCCCTCGGCATACAGGTCGGCAAGGCGCCGCAGGTCCTCGTAGTGGTAGTTGGGATGGCTTGTGCCGTGGCTGTCCACGTAGCCGCGCAGGATGGCGTGGGCATAGGGGTTGCCCTCGCTGGAGACGTCCCAGTTGCGGTAGATGAACGAATGGCCGTGCTGCGCCGCATTGATGGAATTCATCATCACCGAAAGGTCGCCGCCGGTGGGGTTCTTCATGCCCACGGGGATGTCCAGCCCGCTCGCCACCAGCCTGTGCTGCTGGTCCTCGACGCTCCTGGCGCCCACTGCAACGTATGACAGCAGGTCCGAGAGGAACAGGTGGTTCTCCGGATAGAGCATTTCGTCAGCGCAGGAAAAACCGGTCTCCTCCAGGGCGCGCAGGTGCAGTTTCCTTATCGATACCAGCCCCTTGAAGAGGTCGGGATCGGCAATGGGGTCAGGCTGGTGGAGCATACCCTTGTAGCCGGCTCCGGTGGTGCGGGGCTTGTTGGTGTAGATACGGGGCACGATGACTATCTTGTCGGCCACCTTGTCCTGCAGCGGACGGAGGCGTGTGATATAGTCGATGACGGAGTCTTCGCGGTCGGCGGAGCAGGGGCCCACGACCAGCAGCATCTTGTCCGACGTGCCGTCCAGCACATCCCGTATCTTCTTGTCGTTGGCGGCTTTATTCTCAGCGGCGGCTGCGGAGGCGCCGTACATTCTCTTTAGTTCCTGCGGGCTGAAAAGCTCACGGTTGAATCGCATGTTCATATCTCTCTGTAAATCATTTGTCAAACAAGGCGCGCCGCTCCGTGGAAAGGCGCATCAGGGCCCTTAGTTTTTCGGTGTCTCCATCAGAGACGGCATCGCGTATCGTGCCCATCTGGCCGATGAACAGGTCCAGCTGGGACAGGAGTTCATCCCGGTTGAGCAGGAAGAGCTCGCTCCACATCTCGTCGTTGATACGGGCTATGCGGGTGAGGTCGCGGAAAGAATCGCCCGTGTAGGCAGACATGTGCCCCACATCCTTGCAGGTCATAAGTCCCACGGCTATGCAGTGCGTGAGCTGGCTGAGGAATCCTATCATCTCGTCGTGCTTCCCCGGGGAAAGACTGGAGATGCGGGAGAAGCCCAGGATGCGCCCCAGTTCTTCTATATCCTGCACTGCCGCCTCGGAATTGTTGGGGGTCGGAGTCACTATGTAGTTGGCGCCCACGAATATGGAGCTGTCGGCATTGCGCACGCCATAGACTTCGCGGCCCGCCATAGGATGCGCGCCCACGAACTCGAGGTCGTCGCGCAGCATCTCCTGGACTTTATAGACCACGGCCGATTTCACGCCGGTCACATCAGTCAGCAGCGCACCCGGCTTGAGAAACTGCTGGTACTTTTCCACCCACTCGAGGAGCACGTGGGGATAGAGGGCGAAGACCACAAGGTCGTAGCGTCCGAGGAAGCCGGGGGTGACTTCCGTCGTGCCGCAATCTATCATGCCATGCTCAAGGGCATAGTCCACGCTGGCCTGCGAACGGGTCACGGCGCCGACTTCGAAGCCCTTGCGCTTCAGCGCCTCGGCATAGCTGCCTCCGATGAGTCCGAGGCCCACAATAAGTATCTTCCTGTCTTTAAGCGGCATATTCAATCAGCTGTGATATTGTGTCCTCTATGGGACCGTTATTGGAAATGCGCAGGTCCGCGGCCTTGGCATATACAGGCAAACGCTTGGCATACAGCGCCATAAGCTCAGCCCTGGAGCGCGACAGCGGGCGGTCGGCAGTGGGCATGAGCAGCTCCGGATCCCTGTCCAGGAAGCACAGCAGACCGTTGTGGCGGAGAAGGCGGCAGTTGAGCCCGGAAAGCACGGCGCCGCCTCCTGTAGCGACAATTAGCCCCTGCTCCGGGGCAATCGACTCTATCGCCGCCGTCTCGCGTTTCCTGAATCCGGCTTCACCTTCACGGGCGAAAATCTCCGGAATATCCATCCCAGCCTGGAGGGCGACGATTTCATCGGTGTCGATAAAGCGCCTGCCGGTGCGGCGCGACAACTCCGCGCCGACTGTGGATTTGCCGCAGGAGGGCATGCCGCAGAGCACTATATTGCGCTTGAGGCGCAGCAGGCGCTGGAACTCAGCCTCAGCAACGGTCTCGGGGAAGAGCTCTCCGGTGAAGCGTTCGCGGGCCCTTACCGCCTGTCCCACAAGCATATAAAGGCCGCCCTCGGCTGGAATGCCACGTGCTCTGGCATCAAGCACCAGGGACGTGCGCAGAGGATTATAGACGCAGTCCAGCACTCCGCGAAGTTTCGGGAAGGCTTCCAGGTCAAGCAACCTGCCCTGCCAGTCGGGATACATACCCACAGGCGTGGCGTTGACCAGGATGTCGCAGTCACTGAAAGCGGAAATGTCCTGAATCTGCAGCTGGCCGGCTTCCCTGGGGGTGCGGACGGCATTGCGGACGGAAGAAGCTCCCATGGAGCGGGCCGCAGCAGCGACAGCCTTGGCGGCCCCGCCGGCCCCGAGTATGACCACGTCCGCATTCCGGAAATCCACCCCGGCATAGCGCGCGAGCATCACGAAGCCGTCGTAGTCGGTGTTGTAGCCGTAGAGCCGGCCGTCCTTGTTGACGATGGTGTTGACGGCCCCGCTCCGGACAGCGGACTCGTCCAGCTCGTCCAGGTGCGGCATCACGGCCTGCTTGTACGGGATGGTCACGTTGATGCCTCTGAATGCCCTGTCGCGGAGGAATCCGGGAAGCTGCTCCGGAGAGAGTTCGCACAGTTCATATGGGTCGGAAGAGAGTCTCCCGTGGATTTCGCGGGAGAAACTGTGGCCGAGGCGCTCGCCTATTAGTCCGTACATCATTTCAGGTAGTCCGTTCCGAATCTGAGGGAAAGCTGGTCGCAAAGCACTATTGCCACCAGACTGCTCACGACCACGCAGACACGGCGCACGATGGCCGGGTCGTGGCGCCCCGCAACCTGCAGCGTGGCAGGCTCGAGGCTGTCCAGGTCGATGGTTTCCTGCGGCTTTGATATGGAAGGCGTGGGCTTCACCACTGAATTGAAAATCAACGGCATACCATTGGAGATGCCGCCGTTGATGCCGCCGTTCCGGTTGGTCCTGGTGCGCACTTCCCCGTCCTGCACGAAGAAGGCGTCGTTGGCCTCGGAGCCGCGCATTCCGGCAAGTCCGAAACCGGCCCCGAACTCTATGCCCTTGATGCCTCCGATCGAAAGCACTGCGTTGGCAATCACTCCTTCCAGCGAGCTGAACCACGGCTCACCGACTCCGGCAGGCAGGCCGCAGACCGCAGTCTGGACTATGCCGCCCACCGAATCGCCATCCGCCTTTGCCTCAAGTATGCGCGCTTCCATCGCGGCGCGGCAGTCCGTGAGCACGGGAAAGTCCTTTGAAGACACGGCCTCGATCTGCTCCTGCAGGACGCAGGGGTCAAGGTCGTCGAAAGCGGCATCCCGGACGCCCGCGCAGGAAAGTATGTGCGTGCCGACTGTGATGCCCTTGCGCTTCAGGGCCTGAGCGGCAATGGCTCCGGCAGCCACGATTCCGGCCGTGATGCGGCCGCTGAAATGGCCGCCGCCGCGCCAGTCTTCGAAGCCCCCGTACCTGACGCGGGCCACGTAGTCGGCGTGGGAAGGGCGGGCAAGAGTGCGGGTGCGCTCATAATCGGCGCTGCGCACGTTTTCATTGGGAATAAGTATACAGACGGGGGCACCCGTGGTGCAGCCCTGGAACACGCCGCTGACTATGCTGAAGCGGTCCGGCTCCCGGCGTGCCGTGTCGGTGGCGCCGGAAGGCCTTCTCAGCGACAGCCGGGCCGCGATGGCTTCTTCGCTCACGGGGATGCCGGGCGCAAGGCCGTCGAGCACGGCGCAGATCATCTCTCCGTGCGATTCGCCGGCGAGGGTCAGAATCACGCTTGTGCCTATACTGTTCTTCATTTTCGGGACTGTATTAAAGCTCCGAGGGCGGCCGGATCGGCCCACTCGAAACGGAATTGTCCAATTGTATCCACCCGTACCAGTTTCACTGCTTCCCCGCTGCGCTTTTTGTCACGGAGGGCAAAACGCATCAGCTCCTCAGCGGTAAAGGGGTCCGACACGGGAAGGGTGAACTTGCGCAGAAGCGCCTCAATCCGGGCAGCGGCTTCTCCTTCTGCCGTGTAGAGCATGCCTGCGGCAACGGCTTCACCGTGGAAAAACGAGCCGGCGGAAGCGGCCTCTATCGCGTGCCCTATCGTGTGGCCGAAATTCAGGACGGCCCTAAGGTCTTTCTCCTCCGGGTCCTGCTCCACCACCGCAATCTTTATACGCAGGGCGGCAGCAATGATTTCCGGGAGCAGGGGCTTCGGGTCATCGCAATTCTCGAGCAGGCGGAAAAGCTCCGCATCGCTGGTGGCGGCCATCTTCACCACTTCGGCCATGCCCTCGGAGAAAAGCCTGGGGCTGAGGGTCAAAAGCGTCCGGGGATCTATCAGCACTCCCGCAGGATGGTGGAAGGCGCCGACTATGTTCTTGATTCCGTGGAAGTTGACGGCAGTTTTGCCGCCGACCGAAGAATCCACCTGGGAAAGTAGCGTGGTCGGGACGTTGTAGTAATCTATGCCCCTCTGATAGCAGGCGGCGGCAAAGCCGCTGATATCGCCCACCACGCCGCCACCCACGGCGACGACGGCATCGCTCCGCGTGAAACCGGCGTCCAGCAAGGCGGAAAGTATGGATTCAAAACTCTCAAGCGTCTTGGATTCCTCGCCCTGCGGAATCACCAGCAGGTGCCCCTCGCCGCAGCGGGAGATGATGGCCCGGGCATATTCCACCGGCACGCCTGAATCGGTGACCACCAGCACCTTGCGCTTGAGGTCAAAGATCCTGTCCGCTTCCGGAAGCAGACCGTTGCCGATTGAAATGTCATATGCAATGCGGCCGGAGCGGAATTCCAGGGTCATAGGGAATCAGATTTTGAGACTCTTGTAGGAGCCGACCATCTTCAGGCGGTCGCAGACGGTCTCGAGCTGGCGAAGGAGATCGCGGCCGTTTTCCGTCTCCACTCCCCCTTCGAGTTCGGCGAAGAAATAGTGGTTCCAAAGCGGGCCGGCCACGGGACGGCTGTGGAGGCTGCTCATGTTGAAGCCATGTGAGCCAATGATATTCAATATCTTGGCAAGGGCTCCCGCCTCGTTGCGCACCGTGAACACAAGGATAAAATGCTCCCCGTCGGTCTCCGGGAGGCTGGCCTTGTTGCGAGCCCGGGAAAAGACGGCAAAACGGGTGGTGTTGGCCACGGCGGAATTGATGTTCGGTTCCAGCACCTCCAGCCCGTAGAGGAGCGCAGTCTGCCGGGATGCAATCGCCCCGATACTCTTGTCGCCTAAACGGACCACTTCCTTTGCGGCTGCCGCCGTGTTGGAAAACTCGCGGGCCTCAAGTCCCCGGTCGGTGATGAAGCGGGCGCACTGGGCCAGGGCCTGGGGGTGGCTAAGGACCGTGCGTATATCCTCCGGACGCGTGCCGGGAAGCCCGAGAAGGTTCTGGGACACGTCCAGTTCGAGCATGAGGTTGATGTAGAGGCTGCCGTGGAAGGTCAGGTCCATGACTCCGCCCACGTCGCCTGCAAAGCTGTTTTCAACCGGCAGCACGGCCGTGTCGGCCTCCCCGGTCTCGCAGGCCTTGTAGGCACTTTCGAAATCGGGATAGGGCACGATGTCCGCCTCGGGGAACACGGTCTGGGCCGCGATGTGGGCAAAAGCGCCCGGCACGCCGCAGTAGGCGATCTTCATCCCGTTCATCAGGCGGCCCTGGTAGGCCTTGGATATCTTCATCATGTCCCTGAGAAACAGGACATAGTATTCCTGGATCGAGGGATCGGAGATGTTGTCGGTGTTGTTGGCAATCACCCTGGCCTCCTGTGCCGCATCGAGTATGGGGAGACCGTTGCCCTTCTTGTAGTCGAGCACTTTGCCGGCAAGACGCATCCTCTTTTCGAAGAGGACAGCCATTTCCTTGTCAACTTCGGCTATTCCCTGCCGGGCTTCTTCCAGTTCGTTCATTCTACTGCTCTGGCTCGAACATATCCTTTCCCACTCCGCAGAGAGGGCAGAGCCAGTCTTCGGGAAGTTGATCGAAAGGGGTTCCTTCAGCGGCCTCGTCATAGACATATCCGCAAACGGTGCAAACGTATTTCATATCTTCTTATGTTTATATCATTGCAAATATAAACAATCTGCTCAACAATTCAAACGGGCTTTCCGGATGATGCTGACGAAATGTCGCATAATTTGACAAAATGTCTTGATTTTCAGCTATTTACGCCATAATTTCGGACATTTTGTACAAAAAACCCGGATGGTCCCGGTTTTGATATATCTTTAAGCGTTCCGCGATTGGCGCGGGGCCTTGAAACAACAACAAACAAATTTTAAAATATAGGAGGTTTTTATTATGTATCCAGTAGTCAGAAGGAATCAGACTTGGCTTCCAAGCATCTTCAGCGATCTGTTCGACGATGATTTCAACGTAATGCCGGCAAGGCAGTTCGCTTCCCCGGCCGTGAACATCAAAGAGACCGAAAAGGATTTCAAGATTGAGATTGCAGCTCCTGGAATGACCAAGGAAGACTTCAATGTCAGAATCGACAACGACGACGAACTTGTCATCGCCCTCGAGAAGAAGGACAAGAAGGAAGAGAAAGACGAGAAAGGCACCAACTACCTGCGTCGCGAATTCTCCTACACATCCTACCATCAGAGCTACACCCTGCCGGAGAACATCGACCTCGACAACATCGCGGCCGAAATGGTGAACGGCGTGCTCAACATCACCCTTCCCAAAAAGGTGGAGGAGAAAAAAGTCCCCGCTTCCCGTCACATAGAAGTCAAGTAAAATCAACTTTTTACTTCAAGCCGGCAGCCGCAACTGCCGGCTTTTTTTCGTATATTGCACGCTGTTTGGCAAGAAAATTGTTTTTTCGGCCTGTGAAAAACCGAATATTATGAAACGTGTACTTACCACCCTCATCCTTGCCGCAGCCCTCGTCAGCTGCCATAAGGACGTGATCGAGACGACCGACGAGCCGGTGGACACATCAGCGCTTGCCAACGACGACCCTGAAGAGGTCCAGGGCGAAGAAGACCTCATCTCCGGCGTCACTTTCGACAGGACAATTACGATCAGCTGGACCGAATCCGGCGTCAGCATCGAGGGCGATGAGACCGGAATCGTCAGCGCCGACGGCACATTCGTGACCGCGGACAACGGGCAGAGCCAGGACATAGTCCGCTACTGCCTAAAGGGGAGCTCCTCCAACGGCCGCTTCAAGCTCTACGGCGTCCGTAAGCAGGCCATTGTGCTTCAGGGACTTAACCTCACCAACAAGACCGGCGCCGCAATCAACAACCAAAGCAAGAAACGCACGTTCGTCGTGCTCGAGGGAGACAACTTCCTCTCCGACGGACCGTCCTACACCGGCACTCCCGAGACCGAGGACGAGAAGGCGGCGTTCTTCTCCGAAGGCCAGCTGGTATTCAGCGGCAGCGGTTCGCTCAGCGTCACCGCCTCCGGCAAGGCAGGCATCACTTCCGACGACTACCTCCGCTTCATGGGCTCCCAGAGCGTCAGCGCCACTTCCAGCGCAGGCCACGCCCTCCGCGGCAAGGACTCCATCACGATAGACGACGGCACCATCGTAGCCGTCTCCTCTGCCGCCGGCAAGAAGGGCCTCAGTTCCGACGGCTCGGTGAGCATCAACGGCGGCACCATAGACATCAAGGTGAGCGGCGGCACCGTTTCCGAACAGGTGATCACCAATGGATCCACCACTACCGAATACACGGGCGCAGCCGGCATCAAGGCCGATTCGACCTTCGTGATGACCGGCGGAGTGCTCACGGTGGCCAGCTCCGGACAGGGCGGCAAGGGCATTTCCGGCGACCAAAAGGCATTTTTCAAGGGAGGCAGCGTGAAGGTCACCGTGACCGGCAGCAACCTCAGCGACGGCACCAAAGGCCCGGGCGGTCCCGGTGGCGGAGGTCCTGGCGGCGGCGGTCCCGGCGGCGGCGGTCCCGGCGGCAGCACGGGCAACCTCAAGTCGGCCAAAGGCATCAAGTTCGACGGTGACGTGACCGTGAGCGGCGGCAGCATAGAAGTCAGCGCAAGCAGCCACGAGGCCTTCGAGACCAAGGGCAAGCTCACCGTCTCCGGAGGCACGCTGTACGCCTTCTCCTCCTCCGACGACGCCATCAATTCAGCCGGCGACATGACCCTTTCCGGGGGCTATGTGTGCGGCTGGTCCACCGGCAACGATGCCATCGACGCCAACGGCAACCTCTATGTGGACGGCGCCTGCGTGTATGCCGTCACGACGAAGGGATCCCCTGAAGTGGCCCTGGACGCCAACACCGAGGGCGGCAAGAAGCTGTACGTCAAAAGCGGCACTCTCATCGCAGTGGGCGGCCTTGAATCCGGATCCAGCATCACCGGAAGCGCCTACAGCGCAGGCAGTTGGAGCAAAAATTCCTGGCACACCCTCTACGACAGTTCTTCCAAAGCCGTCATTTCCTTCAAGACGCCCGCTTCCGGCAACTCCCTCGTGGTCTATTCCGGCGGCAAGAGCGCAAGCCTCAAATCCGGCACGTCCGTCTCTTCAGAGGGCGCCATCTGGGGCGGCAACGGCTCCACAGACAGTTCCGCGAGCGGCGGCAGCGCCGTGACGCTTTCATCCTACAGTTCCAATTCCCGCTGGTAATGAAAAAGATACTCTCGCTTGCAGCGGCCCTGCTGCTCATTCTTCCCGCACTCCAAGCCCAGGAGGAGCAGAAAATCAACAAGAAGAACCTTGTCATCAAGGAGTGGAACACCAATGCCCGCACCAATGCCCGCACGCTCGACCACCTGACCACCTACAACGCCGACGGCAAGAAGGTGGAAGAAATAGAATACGGAGCCAACAACCGCCAGAAATGGCGCAAGCGCTTCGAGTACGGCGCGGACGGCAAGGTGAGCCGGGAACTGCTGTATGATGAATACAACAAGCTCTTCAGTGTCAAGAAATTCACCTACAACGAATTCGGGCGCAAGAAAACCCAGTACACCTACGACGCTAAGGGCAAACTCCAGACCATAAAGATATTCGAATACATCACCGAAGATGCTTGATCCGGGAATCATAGAAGGCTTCCCCGCCGTCTCGCTGCAGGAAATGGATTCGGTCCGGCTGATGAACCGCATCGACTCCAAATACCTGACGGACGAGGAGACCCTCGCCGGCATCCTTCTCGACGCAAAGGCACTGGGCTACAAGGCCTTGCAGACGGAGGGAGGCAAGACGGCATCCTATGACACCCTCTATTTCGACACCCCGGAACTCAGGATGTTTCTCGACCACCACAACCGCCGCCTCGTGCGACAGAAAGTGCGCACGCGGGTGTATGTAAGTTCCGGACTCACCTTCCTGGAAATCAAGCGTAAAAACAACCACGGCCGCACGAAGAAGAAACGGATGGAGATTCCGGCTTCCGAATTCAAGGGTTTCAATTCAGACGCCGGTGCCTGCGCTTTCCTTGCCGCAAAATCCAAATACACGGCAGAAGGAATATCTCCTTGCCTCGAAACCATTTTCCGCCGCATCACGCTGGTCAATCCGGCAATGACGGAAAGGGTGACAATAGACAGCGGCGTGGCGTTCAGGAACGTACGGACAGGCTGCGAAGCCTCCCTGAAAAACTCCGTCATCATCGAAATCAAGCAGGACGGCCGCACGCAGAGCACCATGCGTGGCATACTCCTGGACCACAGGGTGAAACCCATACGCGTGAGCAAATACTGCCTCGGCGTGACGCTCACCTGCCCGGACATTAAATCCAACCGCTTCAAGCTGAAAGTCAGAAAGATAGAAAAACAGATAAAACAAAAACTGATATGATTATCCCCGACCTACAAGACGGCTTCGACCTCGCCGACGAAAACGTCATCGACGTGCAGACCATAACGGATGCCATGATGACTACATCCCAGAGCCTTACGGAACTCGGCATCAGGTTCCTCCTGAACCTTTTTGTCTGCTGGCTGCTGGTGCAGTTCTTCTACTACCGCAAGAGCCGCAGGCGCGACTACTACTTCACTTTCATGGTGTTCTCATCCGCCATGCTACTGCTCCTTTATATGATGGGCAACGCAGAAGTGGGAGTGGGGCTCACCCTTGGCCTCTTCGCCATTTTCGGGGTGATACGCTACCGCACCGAGACGGTGCCGATCAGGGAGATGACATACCTGTTCATCATCATCGCGGTCGCCGCCGTGAACGGACTGTCGCCCCTCTACAAACTTGTGGGCATGGCCACGGACGCTCCACACTATGAGCTTTCCGCCGGTTCACTTGCCGTGCTTTCGGTGTCCAACCTGCTGGTGCTCGGCCTTGTGTGCGCCCTCGAATGCGGATCCCGCAGGCAGACGGCAACGCGCCTCGTGCTCTACGACCGCATCGAGCTCATAGTGCCCGACAGGCGCGCCGAGCTCATCGCCGACCTTGAGCAGCGCATAGGAGAAAAGGTGGAATCCGTGGAAATCGGCCACGTGGACTTCCTCCGTGACGCCGCATACATAAAGGTACGCTACATCCTTCAGAAAGGAGAATCATCGACTATAGGAGAATTGACAAAAGCAAGGGATTTCGCACAATGAGACTGACAATCAAACATATAGCCCTTTCTTTAATGCTGATCCCCGCCTGCCTTCCGGCATTGGCCCAGGGCACTGCCAGCGCCCTCGAAAGCGACTTCCGCACCAGGACATCGCTGGACCTGGACTGGAAGCTGGCAAAGGGTCTGCATCTCGAAGCAGGATACGAACTCCGCACCGAAGACAGCTTCGGCAGCCTCGACAGGCACCAGGCCTCCGTGGGCCTCAGCTACAAAATCACAGACTATCTGAAAGCCGGAGCCTCATATACCTATATCCACCACCATAAGAACTCCGGTGAATGGACACCCAGGCACAGGTTCAGCGCCGACGTGACCCTCGGATGGAAGACCGGACAGTGGCGCTTTTCGCTCAAGGAGCAGCTCCGCCTCACGCATAAGACCGAATCCATGAATCCATATCAGGAGACGCCCAATCCCCTGATGCTTAAGTCCAGGATCAAAGTCCAGTACAAAGGGTGGAAGCCCCTGGAGCCCTACGCCTTCGTGGAGGCCAGGAACGTTTTCAACGACCCGTCCTGCTCGGCCACCTGGAGCACGTCCAGCCTGGCCTATGCCGATTATAAGTTCGGAGGCTACAACGACATGTATTTCAACCGTATAAGGGGAGCAATCGGGCTGGAGTGGAAGGTCTCGAGGCACTCTGCGTTCGACTTCTACACGATGGTGGACTACTGCTACGACAAGAAGCTGGACGTAAATAAGTCAGGGACCTACCTGAAGTCCCTGACCTATGAGCGTGCCCTCAACACCATTGTCGGCGTGGGCTACAAATTTTCGTTCTGACGATTAATAGTTTTCCTTCGTGATCTCGAAGAAAGACTGGGGATGCGCGCACACCGGGCAGACCTGGGGCGCAGCCTTGCCCACCACGATGTGGCCGCAGTTGCGGCACTCCCACACCTTCACCTCGCTCTTGGCGAAGACTTCCTGGGCCTCGATATTGCTCAGGAGGGCGCGGTAGCGCTCTTCGTGGCGCTTTTCGATGGCGGCTACCATACGGAACTTGGCGGCCAGGGCCTTGAAGCCTTCTTCCTCGGCAGTCTTGGCGAAGCCTTCGTACATATCCGTCCATTCGTAGTTTTCACCGGCTGCGGCTGCGGCGAGATTTTCTGCCGTGGAGCCTATGCCTTCCAGTTCCTTGAACCAGAGCTTGGCGTGCTCTTTCTCGTTGTCGGCTGTCTTGAGGAAGATTTCAGCCATCTGCTCGAAGCCTTCCTTCTTGGCCACTGATGCGAAGTAGGTGTACTTGTTTCTTGCCTGGGACTCTCCGGCGAATGCCGCTTCCAGATTCTTTTCGGTCTGGGTGCCTGAATATTTGTTTGCCATATCGATTAAAAACTTTTCACCTGCACCGTGCAGGTGTCTGCAAATGTAACCAATATTTCTTAATTTTGCAGTATGAAACTGTGGAATTATTTTACCTTCTTCCTGCTTTTGGCCGCAGCCCCTTCCGTAGCGGCCCAGGATGGCGGTCTGACTGCCGGCCGCTTCGGCTGGACTGAGCTTGGCAAAGGTGCCCAAGTCGCTTATATTCAGGCCGAACTGTTCGGTTCAGTGCAAAGCATCTCGGTGATCCGCTATCCCGAAAGACGCCTGCGCCTGAGCATCGTAAACGACCCCGGTCCGGAAGCCGACAGCACCAGCGCCCTCGCCCTGCGGCACAACGCCCTCGGCGCTGTCAACGGCAGCTACTTCAACGTCAGGACGCTCGAGCCCGTGACCTATGTCAAGGAAAAGCGCAGGGTGGAAGGCAGGACCTCAGCCAGGGAGACTTTCCGCACCGACGGACTGCTTGCCGTCCGCGGACGCAAGGTGGATATAATCCGCTGCGACACGCTCAATTACGACGAGACCACCAGAAAATGCAGGGACGTGCTTGCCGCCGGCCCGGTGCTGCTGATTGACGGCTGGGAAGCCCGTGACGAATGGCCCGCAGAATCTTTCTACACAAAGCGCCACCCCCGCACCTTCGTGGGCACCACCAATGACGGCTGGGTCTATCTGGTGGTTATCGACGGCCGCACCCCGGGCAAGGCGGACGGCGCCACGATACACGAAACGGCCCGGATAGCCCGTCTCCTCGGCCTGGACAATGCCATCAACCTCGACGGCGGCGGCTCCAGCACGCTGTGGACCCGCCCGGGCGGCGTGATATCCAAACCCTGCGACAACAAGCGCTTCGACTCCGCAGGCCAGAGGCGCGTGCCGAACATAGTGATAATCAAGTAGATTACAGCAAGTTCAAGAGCTCCCGGGCTGCCTCCTGCGGCTCGGGAGCGCTGCATATGGCGCTGACCACCGCTATTCCGTCAATTCCGCATGCCATGGCACCGGAAGCCGTGGACCGGTTCATCCCCCCGATTGCCACAACGGGATGCCGCGTCAGCGCCGCAGCCCGCTTCAGGCCGTCCAGCCCGAAAGGAGGAGCCGTGTCCGTCTTTGTGGGCGTGCCGTACACCGGAGACACGGCCACGTAATCCACGTCCAGGGCATTCGCTTCCGCCACCTCATCCATGTTTTCAACCGACAGGCCTATGATTTTGTCGGGGCCGAGCAGGCGGCGGGCAATTCCGTAGGGCATGTCGGACTGGCCGATATGGACTCCGTCCGCATCCACGGCAAGAGCCACATCCACCCTGTCGTTGATGATAAGGGGCACCCCATATGGGGCAAGCGTGCGTTTGAGGCGCAGGCCAAGTTCGATGAACTCCCTGGTGTCCAGGGACTTCTCGCGCAGCTGCACGATCGTCGTGCCCCCTTTGACCGCCTCTTCGACTATCCATTCCAGGTCGCGGCCGAGCGACAGGGGGCGGTCGGTCACAAGATAGAGACGCAGTTGGTCAGGTCTCATTGTGCCAGACTGAGTTCGTCGATGAAATTCACGGCGAGGGATCCCGTGCCGCGGGAACGGGCTGCCGCCGCTTCTCCGGCAGTGCCCATCAGGTCCATTGCGTGCACAGCCGCCTCGAAAGGAGGCATGACTGCGGCGAATGCCGCGCAGATTGCGGATGCGCAGCAGCCCATGGTCGTGACCTTGGCCATCAGGGGGCTTCCCTTGTGGACCTCGGCCTCGCGTTCTCCGTCGGTTATGAAGTCGACGGCTCCGCTCACGGCAACCACTGTCCTGTGCTCCGCGGCAAACTCTCGTGCGCAGCCGCGGGCCTTCTCGACCGGCTCCACGCTGTCCACGCCCCTGGTCTTGCAGGCAGTGCCGTGCAGCACCATTATCTCGGATGCGTTGCAACGGACGATTGAAGGATGGTATTTCGTTATGAGTCCGACGGCCGTTTCGGTGCGCACCTTGCTGGCGCCGACGCCCACCGGGTCGATAACCCAGGGCTTGCCGTACCTTTGTGCAGCCGCAGCGGCCTCGTGCATGCCGGCAATCTCATCATCGTCCAGGCAGCCTATGTTGACGACGAGTGAATCGGCTATTGCAAGGAGTTCGTCCATTTCCTTGTCGTAAAACGACATGATTGGCGACGCCCCTATCGCAAGCAGGGCGTTGGCGTTGAAATTCATAGCCAGGTAGTTGGTCAGGTTGACCACCACCGGAGTCTTTTCACTGATTATTTTCATATTTGAAGAAATGGTTTACAGGTCCGTGGCCGTGGCCGATGGAATAACGTGCACCGGACACTATGGCCGAATTGATGTAATCTTTGGCGGCACGGGCGGCATCGTCCAGCGACAGCCCCTGCGCAAGATAGGATGCGAAAGCAGACGAGAGCGTACAGCCGGTGCCGTGGGTGTTGGGAGTGTGGACACGGGCGGACGGCAGTTCGATGCAGCGGTCCTCCTCCGCATTGTAGAACACATCCACGAGGCGCTCTTCGCTAAGGTGCCCGGCCTTCATCAGCACAGACACTTTTCCACCATAGGAAAGCAGCCGGGCCACCCCGGGGAGCTCTTCCTGCGAGTGGATCTTTACACCCGCAAGTATCTCTGCCTCAGGGACGTTGGGAGTAATCACCCTGGCCATCGGCACCAGTTCCGCCTTCAGCACCTCTATAGCCGTCTCCTCTATGAGCCTGTGGCCGGAAGTGGACACCATCACCGGGTCCAGCACTATGTTCCGGACAGAGGGAACGCTGGAAAGCAGCGCTTCGCGCACGGCACGGACCACTTCGGCGCTGTGGAGCATTCCGATTTTGATTGCATCGGCGCCTATATCTGAGAGGACGGCCCGAATCTGGGCTGAAATGACATCGACTGGCACCGGGTGCACGCCTTCCACCCCGAGGGTGTTCTGGACGGTGACCGCGGTGATGGCGCTTGCCGCATAACTGCCTGTGGCAGAAATAGCTTTGATGTCGGCCTGGATTCCGGCGCCTCCGCCTGAATCACTGCCGGCTATGGTGAGTACTCTTGGATACTGTTTCATATCAGAAATGTGTGAATCCTTTATAGTCATCCCTGGCTCCGCCCGCCCAGCGGATTTCGCCTTCCGAGCCCTCCACAATCCGACCTATGGCGGTCAGGGGGCAGCCGGACGCTGCCGAAGCCGCCTCGAAAGCCTCCGGGGCCACAGTGAGCAGCAGCTCGTAGTCTTCCCCTCCGCAGACAGCAAGTTCCACTGCATCCCAGCCCTTTGCGGCACAGATTTCCCTAAGTTCCGGCGAAAGCGGAAGCTGGCGCAGGTCCACTTCCGCCCCCACTCCGGAGGCCTTGAGTATATGCAGCAGGTCCGAGGCGATACCGTCTGAAATATCCATCATCGAATGCACTCCGGGCACTCCGGCAAGGGCAATCCCCTCCTGCACACGGGGCTCCGGGCGGTAGTGGCGGCGGATAAGACAGGGATTCTCCGCCGCACTGTGGTCCAGAATAAGCTTGAGGCCGGCTCCGGAATCACCGAGAGTGCCTGTCACGCACACAAGGTCGCCGGGAACGGCGCCGGAGCGAAGGAGCGCCGAACCATGGGCGCACGACCCCAGAAGGGTTATATTGATGAACAGTTTGTCGGGCGAGGCGGAAGTATCGCCCCCGAGAAGCGCCACGCCGTAGCGCCCGGCAAGTTCCATAAAGCCCTCAATGAAGGCTTCCACCCATTCGGGGGCGGTCCCCCCGGGAAGGGCGATGGACAGGAAGGCAGACTCGGGCCTTCCTCCCATCGCAGCTATATCGCTGATATTGACCGCGGCGGACTTCCAGCCAAGGTCGAAAGGGCTGATGTCGTCCAGCAGAAAATGCCGGTCCTCGACAAGCAGGTCCGTGGTCACGAGGGTGTCCCTCCCCTCCTTCTGGGGGATAACGGCGCAATCGTCACCTATGCCGGTGACTCCGCATGGTATGCTGGGTTTGACTTTGGCGCTTATGCGCCCGATGAGTTCGAATTCTCCTGTATGTGACATTTCCTTACGGCGGTACTGACCGCATCAAGTTCAACGGGACTCTCTCAACCGGCGGCGCGGGCCGGTACCCCGAACAGTGCAAATATACGGATTATTCCGGAATTTCGTGCACTCTGAGAATATCTGCGCCCCCCTCTTCCGCAAGGCGGTGCGCAAGATCGTTGCGCCCGCAGGTGAAGCGTTTGTCGGCCGCGCCTATAAGTATCGGACGTTCAAACACTTTCAGTTCGGGAAGGCGGTGCAGCACCTCCCAGTTCTGGGCGCTGGTCTTGGCAAATCCAAGGCCCGGATCAAGAATCCAGTCCGAGATGCCGAATTCTCCGGCCTTGACTGAGAACGCCTTGAAATACCTGATCAGTTCCGCGATTATGCCATCCGGATACTCGGCAAGGGAATCCATGGTGCGGGGATTGCCGCGTTTGTGCATAGCTACGTATCTGAGGCCGAGGGATCCGACGGCGGGAAGCATGCCAGGGTCGTCCTCCCCCGCCGATATATCATTGACTATGAACGGACCTATGATATCGTACGAGCGACGGACTATTTCGGCGCTGGTTGTATCTATCGATATGCCAAGACCTTGGGGAGCTTCAGCAGCGAGAAGGCCAAGGACGGGCTCCAGCCGCCTCCACTCTTCTTCCACGGGCACGTCGTCTGCGCCCGGACGGGTAGAAACTGCGCCCAGGTCGATGTAAGACGCCCCTCGGGCGGCAAAGTCTACGGCCCTGCGGAGAGCTTTCCGGGCATAGCCGTCCCCATCCCCGCTCCACACCCTGCTCTGGGCGAAGAACGAATCCGGCGTGAGGTTGATTATGCCCATCCACTGAATCATTGGCGCAAATATGATAAAAAGTTTTATATTTGCGTATATGATACGAGAAGAAACCGTCTTCGGTCCTATCCACAGCCGCCGCCTTGGCAATTCGCTCGGCATCAACCTGCTGCCGGTCAAAGGAAAAATATGCAACTTCGACTGCATCTACTGCGAATGCGGCTGGAACGCCGACGGGCGCGGCGACACCGTGCTTCCCTCCGCCGCCACCGTGCGGTCCGCCCTTGAAGCAAAGCTGCAGGCTCTGCGGCTGGAAGGCACTCCTGTCGATTCCATCACCTTCAGCGGCGACGGCGAGCCCACGCTCAACCCCGAATTCCCCGCAATAATCGACGACACCCTCCGGCTTCGCGACGCATACTACCCCGACGCAAAGGTCTCTGTGCTCTCAAATGCCACCAGGGTGCACATACCGGAGGTTTTCAAGGCCCTCCGCAAGGTCGACAACCCCTGCATGAAGATAGACGCCCCCACGGACCGGCTCGCAGCGCTGATCAACCATCCTGCGCCGGGCTACAGCGTTGAGCGCGTGGTGGAAGCACTGAAAAAGTTCCACGGCGACTTCATACTCCAGACCATGTTCCTCCGTGCCCGCAAGCCGGAGGCTCCGGCGGAATACATCTTCGATTCCGGAAGCCCGGAGGTGCTGGACGGCTGGAGGGAAATTGTGCGCAAACTCCGGCCACGGCTGGTGCAGGTCTATTCCATAGACCGCCCCACACCTGCCGAAGGGCTCGTGAAATACAGTGCCGAAGAACTGAGTATCCTGCTGAAGCCGCTGCTGGAAGAAGGCTTCAACATACAGATACGCTGACGTCAGCGGCGGTCTTTCCCGCAGTATCCGTAGTCCCAGAACCAGTATTCGAAGCGCGTGGCTTCCAGAAAAGCCGCAGTCATCTTTGCGCGCGTGTCTGCATCCACTGCTTCTGCGTAAGAATCAGCAAGTTGCAGGACCGAATCCACGCCTTCAGTGAAGGCTTCGTTGCCATATTCCTGAATCCATTCCTTGTAGGGATTGCCCTCCACGGAGGCAATCCGGAGGATATGCAGGCCGACCTCATTATACACCCACATACAGGGCAGCATAGCCGCAAGGCCGATTTCCTTGCTGCCGGTGGCGATTGCCTCCTGCGTGTGGGCGTTATAATCCGCCGTGACGGGCGAAGGAAGCACCTTGGTGTCTATGCCGAAGCGTTCGATAAGCAGCTGGTGCATAGCCTTTTCGCCTTCTATGCCCTCGCGGGCGAAAGCCTCGAACATGGCGTGCTGCTCCGGGTCCGTGATCAGATCGGCCAGCTCGAACATCTGGCGGCCGTAGTTGCCTACATACAGTTCGTCCTGGGCCAGGTACCTGTCGAAACACTCCACAGGCAGGGTGCCGGAAGCGAGTTCCTTGATGAACGGATGATCGATGATGTCGTTATAGACCGGGAGGGCCTCGGCCCACACTTGCTTTGTCCAGGAATTGTTCATGGCAGACATAATTATTCTTCAGGCATATACATAGGGTCCCATGCCGGCAGGAGAATGGGCTTCTGACCCAGCATTTCCAGCACGTCGGCGGGCACGAAACGGCGCTCCACCACGAGGCGGAACATATACTCGTCGAACCATTCGTCGGTCATGATGATATTGCCCTTGTAGCCGCTGTCGGCTCCCCAGCTGTTCTCCACCATCCATTTCCGGGGCTTGCCGTCCTTGATGTCGACGGCGATCAGGGTCATGGCGTGGCTGGAGCCGCTGGCGTGCGTCTGTATGCGCTGCTTCTTGTCCATGGTGAAGTCCACTCCGAGAAGGGATCCGTAATCGAAATTCTGCAGGTCGGCAACACCCTTCCTGCGGTCCAGGAACTTGCCCACGTCGCAGCTGAAATACATTGCCACACCGGCCTTGATCGAAGCAACCGCCATCTCCTTGATACGTTCGACGGGAAGATTGACGTAGAGCCAGTTCTGGCCGTCATAGACGTGGCGGTCGTATTGTATCTCATAGACTTTGCCATACTCGCGGCTGGGATCGTTCATAAGCATCACGTAGCCGCCTTCAAGGTCGTAGCCGAGAAGCTCCTTGTAGAACTGGACGGGAGTGACCGTGCGGCCCTTCCACTCGAATTCTGCAGGAGGGACTCCGAGGCACAGGGCAAGGACGTGGTACACATCCTTGAGCATCGCCACCTTCTCCTTTTCTATCAGAGACAATATGTTCTCCGTGTGCTTTCTGGCTTTCGCGGCGTTGCGGGGGGCATTTATCATCCCCTGCTCCCACATGTCGCGCAGCCTGAGGCCGTCCTGGCGCAGGAGCGTGGCAAGGTGCGTGCGCATCTGTGACGTGGCATTGGCAACTGCGGTCTCCGGCATCACGTCCGCGGGCACGAGGCCGTATTTGGAAACCAGGTTGGCCACTCCGGTGAAGGTGCCGCCATCTCCGATGGGATGCTCGAAGAGCCAGTCCACCTCACGGTCGGAGGCCGGCTTGTCGCGGGTGTCTATGATGGCCTGCAGGAACAGGTTGGCCTTCTCGAGCTGGTCCCAGAAGAAGCAGTAGTTCTGGCTGAACTGGAACTCGCCGAGGTCCCATTTGCTGATGGCGGCGGCCCTGAGCACGTTCAGCCCGGTGAACAGCCAGCAGCGTCCGCTGGACTTCTGGTCGGTGATGCCTTTGGTCCTCACCATGTCGCTGAAGCCGGTATCTATCATTGCGGCGTTTTCCGCATTGACGGCCAGGGTGTTGATGGGGGTCTGGCCGATGGCGTTGCGCAGGGCCTTGTCGGCGCTGCTTCCGCTCCAGCCCGTGCTGATTTCAGAGAGCATTTCAGGGGTGATGCCACCGGGGGCCTGTGCAGCTGCCGCGATGCTCATCAGCGCCAGCGCAAGTGTCAGTCTTATTTTCATTTGCGAATAATTATCCTTTCGATGCGTCGGGGCACCGATGTGAGTATTTCGTAAGGGATTGTGTCCAGTTTCCCGGCAATTTCGCTCACCGTGGGATCGGCCCCGAATATGGTCACGGTGTCGCCGGGCTCGCACGGTATGCCGGTCACATCCAGCATGCACATATCCATGCAGATGTTGCCTATCGTGGGGGCGCGGTGGCCGCAGACGCTGAAACTGGCGTGCCCGCAACCGAGGTGACGGTTGATTCCGTCCGCATAGCCGACGGGTATAGTGGCGATGCGGGTGCCCTTAGGAGACACGATCCCGTGGCGCCCGTAGCCTATGGTGCCTTCTGTCAACGTCTTTATCTGCAGTATCTTCACCTTGAGGCTCGCGACCGGTGACAGATGCACGCCGGGAAGCGCGCTGATGCCGTAGATGCCTATGCCGAGGCGCACCATATCGTGCTGGAACTGCGGGAAACGCTCGATCCCGGCGGAATTCAGCACGTGCCACATCGGCTTGTATCCTATAGCGTCGGTCAGGGCCTGCGCGCCACGTTCGAAAAGGGCGATCTGGCCCAGCGTGAATTCATCCTCGGCAGGGTCCTCGGCAGCGGCCAGGTGGGAATAGACGGAGCGTACACGCACTTCGTCGTGATCCTTCAAAAAGTCGATGAGCGAGGGCAGTTCTTCGGGGACGAAACCCAGGCGGTGCATGCCGGTGTCCAGCTTGATGTGGATTGGGAACCCGCTAATGCCACGGGCCCGCAGCAGCTCACACAAAGCGCTGAGGGTGTAGAGGTTGGGGATGCCTGGCTCCAGCTTGTAGTCTATGATTTCAGGGAAAAAGTCTGTGCCGGCAGTAAGCACCAGCACCGGCAGCGAGACACCGGCGCGCCGCAGCTCAATTCCCTCGACGGGCAGGGCGACTGCAAGGTAGTCGGCGCCTTCCTGCTGCATCATCGATGCGAACTCGACGGCTCCGTGGCCATAGGCATTGGCCTTCACCAGCACGAGCAACTTCGTCGCCGGTCTGAGCAACGACCTGAAATAGCGGTAGTTGCGACGGGCGGCGGGGAGACTCAGCTCCAGACGTGAAAAATCATTCTCTCCCGGCATATCCTCTTATTTCCGGCTCTCCAGCAGAAGGTCGCCGAGTTCTGCGACGTCCCTGACTATGAAGTCGGGGGCATAGAATTCAGGGGTCTCGCCACGGGCCTTGCAGGCCTTTTCATCCGCGGCCACGTCCAGGGCGGTCTGGAGCGTGGTCTCGCCGCTCAGCACCAGGCAGCCCACGGCGGAGGCGTTGTGGGCCATCGCCGTGTCGGTGTAGATGCGGTCGCCTGCCATCAGGATTTCCTCCGGCTGAAGGCCGTGGCGGAGACGGATGCCGTCGAGCATCGTGGGATCGGGCTTGCCCAGCACTATGTCAGGCCGGCGGCCTGTGGCGTGCTCGATGCATTTCTGCAGGGAGCCGCAGTCCACGAGGACCGTGGGCTGATCCGTCGGGCACACGCGGTCGGGGTTGGTGGCCACATAGGGTATGCCCTGGGACGCCCACCAGGCAGCACGGCACAGGCGGGAATAGACGAGGGTGGGATCGAAGGCCACGACCAGCACGTCGGGGCGGTCGTCGGCGCTGTCGGCGCAGGATTCGAACCCGGCCTTTTCGAACTGGGTGATCATAGAAGGGGTCCCGAGCATAAAAAGGCGCCTTGCGTGCGGCCACTTGAGCTTTATATAGTCTATGGCGGCAAGGGACGTGGTGTACATATTGTCCTCCCCCGCCTCGATGCCCATGCCGGCAAGTTTCTTCAGGTAGTCCGCCACCGACCTGGTCGGATTGTTGGTCAGGAAGGAGTAGCCGATTCCCGCCCCGGCGAGCCTGTCCAGGAAGTCGATGGTGTAGGGGAATATGTTGTTGCCCAGATAGATAGTGCCGTCCATATCAAGGGCGACGTGTTTTATCCGTGACAACTTGGCGCGCTGTCCGGCGCTGAGTTTCTTGTTGTAGTTTTCCATCATTGAGCAAATGCTACGATTTCTCCCTTGACGACGTCCTTGCCCTGGGGAGCCATGACGGCAACGATGCGGCCGTCGGCGGCGGGGATGATTTCTTCCATTCCGTACCAGGTCTGGACATAGCCGCAGGGAACGCCGGCCTTGACGGAGGTCCCGGCCACGGGAGCAGTGGATGCGTCCTCAACGTCTATCTGCCAGAGTATCTTACCCTTGGCGGGTGCTTGAAGAGGCACGGCGCCGGGGTATTTTTCCGTGTATTTTTCGATGTCGAATGCCGGCATCTCGACCACGGGACGCTTGACGCAGATGGGAGCGCCAGCCTTGGCCTTGAGTTCCTCGAGGTCATGCTCGAAACGCTCTTTGGCGATGCCGCTGCGGTAGTCGCGGTACTGGCGCTCGTGCATAGCCAGTTCGAAGAGTTCCTCGTCGTCTTCGCCGCAGTCCCAGCCTTCATCCTTCATCATCTGGCGGAACTTGGGCAGTTCGTCGGGATACTCGTCCTGGGGGTTGCCGGTGTAGAACTCGAAGCCCTTCTCCTTTGCAAGATCGATGATTTCGGGGGCGAGAGGGCCCGGCAGCCTGCCCATCTTGCCCAGAATCATGCCCCAGGTGTCCTTGTCGATGGTGCTGAAACGGGGCTTGCCCTGGGCCATCGCAAAGAGGTTCATCAGGGCGGTGTTCTTGACGTACTGGCTGAACGGGGTCACGAGGGGCGGATAGCCGAGGCGCGGCCACACGTACTCGACTTCGCTGAAAAGCTTGACCATGAGGGTGTCCAGGGAACTCTCCGCCTTGCCGGAGGCCTTCTCTGCCGCGTTGATTGCGGACTGGAAGCCCTTGAGGTCGGCCATCATCGAGCCCATCATTCCGCCGGGAAGGCCGCAGCCCACCAGCAGGGAGGTCATTTTCGCGTTGCTGGGATTGATCCAGTAGCCGAGGAAATCGTCTATGAATTCCTGGGTCAGTGCGCGGACCTGCATATAGGCGTCCATGTTGATGTCCTTCACGAGGAAGCCGTCGGCACGCAGCATCTGCTGTATGGTGATCACGTCCGGGTGGACCTTGCCCCAGGAAAGGGGCTCCACGGCCACGTCCAGATAGTCGGCTCCGGCACGGGCGACCTCAAGCATCGAGGCGGTGGAAAAACCAGGACCGCAGTGCCCGTGGTACTGGACCTTGATATGCGGATACTTTGCCTTGATCTCACGGACAAGCTCGCCGAGCACAGTGGGACGGCCCACTCCGGCCATGTCCTTGAGGCATATTTCGTCGGTACCGTAATCGACCAGATGCCTGACCACATCCATATAGTATTCGACCGTATGGACCGGAGAATGGGTAATGGAAAGGGCCGCCTGGGAAATCATACCGGCCTTCTTGGCGTATTCCACGCTGAGGCGGAGATTGCGGTGGTCGTTGAGGCCGCAGAATGAACGGGCTATGTCGGTGCCCTGCGCTTTCTTGACCTTGAACATCAGTTCGCGCACGTCGGCCGGCACCGGGTTCATCCTCAGGGCGTTGAGACCGCGCTCGAGCATGTGGGTCTGGATGCCTGCCTTGTGGAACGGGGCGGTCCAGAGGCGCACGGAACGGTTGGGGTTCTCACCGTAAAGGAGGTTCACCTGCTCAAAGGCGCCGCCGTTGGTCTCCACGCGGTCGAAGCAACCCATGTCGATGATGGCGGGCGCCACACGGACAAGCTGGTCCGCCCTGGGCTGATATTTGCCCGACGACTGCCACATATCTCGGTAGACAAGGGAAAACTTTATTTCTTTAGCCATAGTTTTCTTAAAAAATTCGAATCACAAATATAATAATTATTGCCGGATTCTTAAAAAATCGTAAATATCTGCAGGCGCCGGGCACTTTCTTTTGGAATGAACAGGGAACCGGGGTAAATTTGCACGATTGTTTTTTATAGTTTAAGTTTAGTTTTGCATTGGGCGGGTGGGTGGGCATTCTGACTATGAAGATACTGGATATGTGCGAGGCGGAAAGGCCTCGGGAAAAATTGTTCGACAAAGGGCCGGAGGCACTGGCAGACGGAGAGTTGCTGGCAATCCTGCTTCGCACCGGCAGCCGGGGAGAAAGCGCCCTGGACCTCGCACAGAGGCTTCTGGCCATGGTCGGGGGCCGCATTTCAGGGCTGTTTGCCTGCGATCCGGACTACCTCGCCTCGATTTCGGGAGTCGGCACCCCAAAAGCGGCATCCCTTCTTGCCGCATTCGAGCTCGGGCGGCGTTTCATCCAGCAGTCGGACGCCCCCGGCGAGAAGATCAAGCACCCGCGCCAGATCTACAAGCGTATGCTCCCCCGCCTCAAAGGTCTGAGGCACGAAGAATGCTGGATGATACTCCTCGACGGCAAAAGTGTCATAAAGAGAATCCTGAAAATGACCACCGGCGGCTCCGCAGCCACCATCATCGACGTCCCCGCCATCCTCAGCAAAGCTATGCAGAACGGCGCGAAATACATCATCCTCGTGCACAACCACCCGAGCGGCTCCCCCACCCCGAGCATTTCCGACATCCGGGAAACCGCCTCGCTCCGCGAGGCCTGCTCCGCCTGCTCCGTGAAGCTTCTGGACCACATTATCGTCTCCGACGAACATTTTTATAGCTTTGATGAAGAAAAATTGTTTTGAAATTAAAAAAAGTTCGTATATTTGCAGTCCACAAACGGGGTATTAGCTCAGTTGGTAGAGCGTTTGAATGGCATTCAAAAGGTCAGGAGTTCGATTCTCCTATGCTCCACAAAATACGCTGAAAATCAGCAAGTTACAGAGGTTATACACAATTTCGTACACAGTTTTTACGAGTTGTGTATATTTTCTTTTATTGTCCCCCACTATACTCAAACCGCCCCGGAAGCCCGTTCCGAGGTGGACAAAAGTTTACCACTTCCGAGAATTTTCCGCGAAACTTCCACGCCATACGTCCGTCCGGACACAAAAAAATCCTGCCCCCTGAAAAGAAGGCAGGAAATTTTTTTCGCTCTCGGTCCGGAGACCTGGAAGGAAGACTAAGGCTCGCCGCCAGCTGCAGCCGCGCTCCACGTCACCTCGGCCAGCATGGTGCCGGACTTCTCGCCGGTGCTGGAGTTGACGTAGTAGTAGCGGAAGAAAATCTTCGGGGCAGCTGCGCTGGGCGCACCGTTCTTGGCCACGTAGTCGGCGCGGATGTCCACGGCCGCGGCGGTGGGCTCTTCCACCATCTTGATGGCAGAGGCCTTTGCGTGTGCGCGGGACACACCGTTCGACTGACCCTCAGAGGCCTCGATGACCAGATAGATGCCACCATTGTCGGCCAGCGCCTGATCCAGCTTGAAGGTGAAGGTGTCACCCTGGCACACGATGGTGGCGCTGGAGGGGTTCTCGACGCCCAGGAGGGTCGGAGGCACAACCACCGGCTGGCCGCCGCAAGCGACAATCCAGTAGTTCAGGCGGGTGAACAGGTTGGCTCCGGAGATCTTGGCGCCGGTGCCCAGGACGCTGCGGCCCTGCTGAGAGAGGGCCAGCTTGTTCCAGGCGAGAATGTTCTCGTTGGTGAGGGTCTTCCACATGGTGGTCAGACGCTTGAAAATACCCTTGACCTTGGCCTGGTCCTGGGTCCTGACAGAACCGCCATAGCCGCGGTTGCGGATATACTTGCGGTTCTTCATCTTTGCAGCGGTCACGCCCTTGGCGCTGCCGCTCATCTCCTCGAAGGCGATGGAAGGAATGTACTTCATAGTTAGAAGAGGTTAAGTTTATGGATGGATGTAATAAGGAAATAAAGTCCTATCAAAATCACAGCAAAGAAACAGAATCCCCCTACCCTGAGTTTTGCCTGCTGCCAACCGGTAAGCTGCCGCGGCACTTCAACGGTCACAGTCTGCACTCGGTCCTTGTATATTATGGAATCCCGGTACACAATCTGTTTGTCAACAAAGGCGGGCAGCTTCACTGGTTTCGTTTCCAGGCTGTGTTTCAGCACTCCGCCGGAAACCACAGCCGCCGAAGCAGCGAACTCATTCTCCAGATGTGACACCGTATCGAGAACGGCCACCCGTTCCACAACACGCGGCAGCTCCACGAAGACCGTGTCCTTCTGAAACACCGTTTCAGTACGAATCTCCACCCGAGTACTGTCCGCCACAGTGGGAAGCTGGCGAACAGTACTGCAGGAGGAGCCGGGCAGAAGCAGAGGCAGAACGCAGAGAAATATGGCCCGATAGAATTTCATAGGTTAGGTTTAGTTTGTATGCTGTTTTTCATTTTCAATCACTTGGTCCAACTCGGCCTGGAACTTCCGGAACTTGACATCGTAACTGGCTTTCACACCCAGGATGGCACCACAGAGGATAAGCAGTTCACTCACGATACTCACGGCACTGGTGTCAATCTGGCCCAGGGGCTCGATGAAGAAAAGGCACACGCACGCGATGAGCACGCCGGCGCTGAAACTTGCGATGGCGATGATGCCCTGAAGGCGCGTGAGTTGCATTTTCTTCTCGTTGGACATAATCAGTCAGGCATTTAGTTGTTGTCACGGACGACAATCATCCGGGTGAATTTGGTCCCAACATTGGCGGGCTCATCTGCGGCTCCGTCTTTGCTGATGGTCAGGATGCCGTTCAGGAGCGTAGCCGGATAGCATTTGCTCCCCAGGTTGCTCCAAAGGGATTCGTTGTAGATGATGGGCGGGTTTATCGAGATGTCGGAGGGAAAACCAGGCAGCTGGATTTCCACCGTCTGGTCATCCGAGTCAAACACCAGGTTGGAGGACTTCAGCACGAACATCATCCAGTGAGGGTTCTCTACCGTGTACACCTCGACGCCGTCACCGGTGCCCTTGTTGAACTGCGGGACGTATGTCTTCATCAAGTTCAGTGCGACTTGACCGGCATTGTTCGTCGGAATCAGCATCGTATTCAAGTGGATGGTATAACTGCCCAGGCTCTTGTAAGGGATAATCTTACCGATGCAGATGGTGTTCTTGTCGGCTATCCAGACCTTGGCCAGCGTGCAGTAATTCACACCCTCAGAAGCAGCGGTCACCAGCGCGTTCGAAACCCTGCTCTTGGCAAAGGGAAGATCTGCCACGGTCAGTTTCATGGGCCTGATACCGGCATACTCCGCAGCTGTGGTGTCCACCGAGATGTTGCCCTCCAGCACCAGCAGGTTCTGCTCGTGATATTCCTTGATTTGAATGTCGGAGGGGTTGACTCCGAAGTTGGTTGCAGTGATACTGAGCATAACGGTTCTATTCGGTTATGGCCATGGCGACGGCCGTGTCAAACATCTTGAAGGAAAGGTTTTTCATGCCGGAGAGGTCATCCACCTTGATGGTGCCCTTCTCGGTGGCTGTCCGGTACTCCATCTTGACCAGCTGGATGGAAAGCCCCTGGCCTCCGTTGAAGTTGTCGAGGAAGAACGCATCGAAGGCGGGAATCTCTGCCGGACGGCTCTCAGGGATGAAAGTCACCGTACTCTTACTGTAGATGCCGGTAGTTCCGGAGCAAGCCGCCATCGCAGGACTGGGAATGAGTTCCAGATCAAAGTCCCTGAAGGTCTCGTACTGGCCCCCGTTCAACGCTTCTTGAGCCAGACGCAGACGTCCGGGAACATCCGGCGTAGCATCGAAGTCGCGCACCAGGTATCCAAAGGAGAACACGTAGTTGCCGGTGTCTTCGAATCCAGATGCACGCTCATTGGCGGGAAGGAGGAAGTAGCCTTCCTCCAGCCGGGACTCCGTGACAGCTCCCAGATGAGGGAACCTGTAGTTGCTGGCAGAAATCACCGGCACATCCGCATCGACATCATCAGGCAGACCGTCAAGAAACGCCTCCCAGTCTTTGTCCCGGTAAGCCCAGGTGCAGCTGCCAAACATCATATGGTAGAAGATCCATTTCGGGAAGACTACGCAGATGGTATAGGATGTGTCCAGCCGGAGGTAGTTGTCCTCGGATACACAGGTAATGCGTTTCTCCTTGCCCTTGGAGGCGTTCCCACCTTGGCCAAGCATGCAATAGAGCGTCTGGATATAGATGATGAGTTCCTGACGGTCGTCGAAGATGGGCAGCTTCTCGATGCAGATGGTGTTGGCATCCTTCACCCATGACTTGAGGACAGTGCCGGCGTCGTATATGCTGGTATATCCGTAAGCTGTCTCCGAGTATTTGAACCTGGCTACAACACCGGCAATGATGCTGCGGGAAATGCTCAGTTTAGGCACCGTGATTTCCAGAACCTCCGCTGCCTGGTAGTCCGCGCTCTGCGGGCTGCAGGTGAACTTGGCGTTCAAGACAATGTAGTTACTTTCTTGAACATCCTTGAACTGGATGACGCCAGCTCCAAAGTTATTTCCTGTAGAGTTGAACATAGCGCAGATGGTTTACTGTTGATAGAATACACCAGGACCGAAAACCTCGGTTGGCTTGATATACTTGCCGCCCCGGTGCATGAAGTGGAGTTCGGTTTTCTTGCGCCATACCATTGACTGGATCTGGTAAGACTGCGGATGCAGGGAACCATCTTCACCCATACCACGGGCAAGTGCATAGGAAAGGCCGATAAGTTCCTCAGGGAGTTCCTTGTCAAGGATGGCCTCAGAGGAAGCGACATTGCTGTGGCCAAGGCAGACGGTGTCAAAGTAGATGACCGGCGCATTGGTGGAGAAGTCCATATCCAGCGCAGAGACGTGCTGCTCCTCGGTAGGGTCCAGGTTATCCATTGTCACGCGCGTACGAGTCTGATAAGAGGATTCTCCGGTAACGACGGCCATATCCCTGAACACCTGCCCGGCAAAGCCGCTGGCCGTGTCCATCCAATAGGTCTCGATGAAGACCTTCTGGCCAGGGGAGGGTTCCACACCGATGGTCTTAAGATACAGTTTGGTCACGTCAGCCTCGCCCCAATCGTCCTCGGTATCGGATGAGATGATAACCGTTTTGCTCCAGCCGTTGGATACGCCGGCCGACTGATTGCCGGACATCTTG
>JAEEGH010006024.1_pt1 | contig 29963 bp, 20 predicted proteins | sample 9134181 | NCBI WGS metagenome assembly JAEEGH01 (sample SAMN16246544, study PRJNA631951) | gut metagenome | biome: gut microbiome; feature: rumen; material: DP-attached | host: Bos | place: Iran: Karaj | collected 2018-10
ATATAAAAGATTTGATGTTCCATTTGTTGGTAACAGCCTCCTTCAAGCTGCGCACTCCTTCTACCAGAAACTCATTGTATTTATACCGTTTGTTTCTGTTTGTTTTTAGAACCTCAAACTTCTGATACGTACTGTCCTTTGCAATAATCTTTGTTTCCTTCAATTTCAACCGTCCTTACAAGGGTTCTCATTATTTTCTAATAACAACGCAATCCCCGGCATACTCACTGTACTTTTTAGATTTTCGTACGCCTTATGCCGATGGTTTCCGTCATTCAGTTCAAACTCACCGTTCACATTTGGTGGTGCTTGTATACCACATTTTACCGTCAAATACTCTGATTTTTGCCCCGATAACAGAAACTTCCCCATTACCTTCCGCAGAAATAGCAGAATTGGAACGCCTGCGTTACAATTCTACCTTTCTTAATAGTAGTATAACATATTTTATTTCGCTTTTTATAAAATAAGTACACGAATTATAAAAAATCGTGCACGAAAAGTAAAATAACATTTGTATGCAAGGTAGATTTTAATTATACTTTAACCGACAAGTTTTTTTGTCATCATTATCAAAACAAACAGGGGGATTTTATGACACCTTTGATGATTGTATGCATTGCTGTGGCAGTTGTATTACTCTTTTTATTTCTTATCTCCTATAAGAAAGTTCCTAAAAACAGAATCGGTATTCGTGTTGGTCCTTTCGGTTCCAAAACGGTAACTGGTAAAGCGATTTTTGTAGTTCCCTTCTTACAAAGAATCGATTATATGACGCTTGAAAATATTCAGGTTGATTTTGTTTCTAAGGATTCTATCCCTACTCAGGATGCAATTAACATTAAGGTCGATGCGGTTGCAAACATTGCTGTTTCGCAGGACCCGGATACTATGAAAAAGGCAGCGGCTAAATTCATCGGTTATACAACATCGGACATTGCAATGGTAGTTACTCCTGTTTTGGAAGGTAATATCCGCGAAATTATCTCTCAGATTAAACTTAAAGATTTGATTCAGGGCGACAAAAAGGTTCTTGCAGAAAAGGTTGCCGAAAACGTAAAACCAAATCTTATAGACCTTGGTCTTGAACTTACAACTTTCAATATTCAGAACTTTAAGGACGACAACGGTGTAATCAACAATCTTGGTATTGAAAATACGGTCGCAATTTCAAAGGATGCGGCTAAAGCTAAGGCCGCGGCAGAAGCAGAGGTTAAGATTGCTCAGGCTCAGGCAGATAAAGATGCAAATGATGCAAGAGTTGCAGCAGAGCTTGAAATTGCTAAAAAACAGACTGATCTTGCCATTAAAAAGGCTTCTTTGCAGCTTCAGGCAGATACCGAAGCGGCTAAAGCTGAAGCAGCTAAGGGTATTGAAACTGAAAATCAGCGAAAAGTTTTGGAAATAAAGGCTGCTGATGCAAATATTGCTAAACAGGAAAAACAGATTGAGATTCAGGAAAAAGCTGTTTCTATTAAGGAAAAGGCTCTGGATGCAGAAGTAAAGAAAACAGCTGAAGCCGAAAAGTTTGCTGCCCAGCAGAAAGCCGATGCCGATTTGTATTCACGCCAGAAAAAAGCCGAAGCGGAAGCATTTGAACTTCAAAAACAGGCAGAAGCAGAAGCTTACCAGAGACAGAAAAAAGCAGAAGCTGAAAAAATCGCTATGGAAAATGAGGCCGCCGGTAAAAAAGCACTTGCAGAAGCTGTTCAGGCTCAGGGTGAAGCAGAAGCTGCGGCAATCAAAGCTAAGCTTGTAGCAGAAGCAGACGGTATGCGCGAAAAGGCAGAAGCCCTCAAGGAATATGGCGATGCAGCTAAACAGCAGATGCAGCTCGATGCCCTTAAAGTATACTTTGAACAGCTTCCAAAAATTGCAGAGGCATCTGGAAAAGCATACCAGAATGTCGACAAGATTTATATGTATGGCGGAGATTCTTCAAAGCTTACAAAAGATATAATGACAAATGTAACCCAAGTTTCTGAAAGTCTGGGCGAAACTCTCGGCCTGGATTTGAAATCTGTTCTTGGCAAGTTTATTGAAGGAAAAGTAAACAAGGCAGACAAACCTGCTGATGAAAACAAAAAATAGGAGTTTCTAATGGATTTAATACCAAGCTTTACCGTTGACCACACAAGACTTATGCCGGGAGTTTATATTTCCCGCGTTGATGATGTTGACGGCAACAAAATTACAACCTACGACATCAGGCTGAAACGCCCTAACGTTGAGCCTTGCGCCGGTGTTGCAGCCATGCACACACTGGAGCATCTTATTGCCACTTACCTGCGCAACGATGCCGAATGGAAGGATTCAATCATCTACTGGGGACCAATGGGCTGTCTTACAGGCTTCTACCTTATAATCAAAGGTCAGCAGCCATGCGAAACAATCGGCAAACTGATGATTAAGGCCTTTGAGTTCGCCGCCAGCTTTAACGACAAAATCCCGGGCACTGAACCGGAAAACTGCGGAAACTATCTGCTCCACAATCTGCCAATGGCACAGTACGAAGCAAAAAAATACGTAGAGGTTTTGAAAACTTCTCCGTGTTATGTATACCCGGCACAGTAGGTGAGTATTTTTCTGTGGTTGAAAAATGCTTTTTATAGTTGTATTCTATAGAACATAATACTAATAAGATTTAAGAGGATAATATGACTTTTGTTGAAGATTTATTGAAAAAAGCAAAAGCTGCCGGTAAAACAATCGTTCTTTGCGAAGGCGAAGACAAACGAGTTGTTGAAGCAGCTTCTAAAATCACTAAAGAAGGAATTGCAAAAATCATTTTGATTGGAAGCGATGAAGACATTAAAGCAAGCGGATGCAATGCAGATTTAACAGGAGTTACTATTGTTGACCCTGCAAAAGATGCAAATGCAGACAAATATGCAGAGCTTTTGTTTAAGGCTCGCGAAGGCAAAATCAACAAAAAAACAGGTGCACCAGAATATGCCGATGTTGCAGCTGCTAAAGCCGCAATTCTCAAGGACCACACAATGTATGGTGCTTTGATTTTGAAGGCTGGCGATGCAGACGGTTTTGTTAGCGGTGCCTGCCACTCTACAGCAAATACCTTACGCCCAGGTTTACAGGTAATTAAAACTGCTCCTGGCTTTAAGACAGTTTCAAGCTGCTTTATTATGGTTGCCCCGGAAGGCGGAAACAAATATGTTCCAGAGGGAGTTGCCGTATTTGGTGACTGTGCTATTAACATTGAACCAAGTGCAGAAGAACTTTGCGACATTGCTCTTGCTTCTGCAGATACAGCTAAGAAGATTGCCGGTATTGAACCACGTGTTGCAATGCTTTCATTCAGTACAAAAGGCAGCGGAAACGATGCCAAGTACTATGATACAGTTACAAAGGTTCAGCAGGCTACAGAGCTTGCAAAGGCAGCTGCCCCAGATTTAGCTTTGGATGGCGAGTTCCAGTTTGATGCCGCAGTTGCTCCAGAAGTTGGCGAACTTAAAGCTCCAGGCAGCAAGGTTGCAGGTCACGCAAACACATTTATCTTCCCTAACATCAATGCCGGAAACATCGGTTACAAAATCTGCCAGAGAATGGGCGGCTGGATGGCTATCGGTCCAATCTGTCAGGGCTTTGCAAAACCTCTCAACGACTTAAGCCGCGGCTGCAACGTAGATGATATTGTTGCAACTGTAGCAGTAACTGCATTGCAAGCATAAAAGCAAAACTGCACACATATAAAAAAAGGTCATTCGCGAACGAATGACCTTTTTTTATGTGTTAAAGTTATTTATTCGGTAACTTCATAGGTAGCTACAATTGTATTTGTTTGTTTTCCATCACTACCTAAAACTGGATTACCTGCAGCATCAAATTTTGGAGTAAGAATCTTAGCAGCAATAACATCATATTCTGTTCCTTTTACAGTAATTTTTGCAGGTATTGTGATTTCACCACTAAACAGACGTTTGTCAGTTGAAGTTAAATCTATAGTTGTACTATAACCAGAGACACCTTCCCGATACAATCCGACAAATACCTTTTCTGCATCTTTTGCAAGCTGAGCTTTGAAAGAGTAAGTCTGTCCACGTTTCAAAGTTAAATCAATTGGATTAACCGCAGACAACGGCTGATAAAGTCTAACATATTTAGCAGAAGAAGCCTTAGCCGCATTAACTTTAAAACTACCAAGACTGGCTCCACTTGTTTCTCCATTATTAAGAAGGGTCATAGATACTTTATACTCTCCTTCTTCCGGGAAACTGAATTTAACAGTATTCTGATTTTCTCCATATTCTATTATATGAGCATTATAAACTGCCGTAGATTTTTTCGAAACACTTACTAAAAGTTTCTGATTGTTATCCTTCATTTTATATGAGAAAGAATAAGTTCCATCAGAAGAAGCTGCTGGACCTGTAAGCTTTAATAATGGACTATTTTCTGCATTATCAATAGCATCAAAGAATCTAGCTTCGAAAGTTGGATAAGCCATAAAAGTGTCTGTGCTTATTGGGTTACTTGAAAACTGGTATTTTGAATCTTCAGGAATATGTGACCATATAAATAATTCAGGTTTCAGGAACAAATAACCAGTTGAATAATCAAATTTAAATACTGTTTTCGAATTGTTATTCTCATCTTTTACATTTACACCATATCCGGCATCCCAGGTACAATCAACAAGATATGATTCACCATCTACTTTTACGATATCCCAGGCATGAGTTTCGCCACTTTTTCCCCATCCAAAAATATATTCGCAAGGAATTCCCAAAACTTCACAGAACTTATTAAAACAAAGAGCATAACCCTGGCATACACCTTTTTTATTTTTTGTAACAGTCCAATAATCGTTTGGAGGCATAGGCTTTTGTTCAGCTCCTTCAATATCATATTCAATTGAACAGGCAATAAGGTCGTGAACCAATTTAAGCTTCATAAAATCATCAGTAGTGGTGTCATTGATTTTTGCACTTACATCTTCAATATACTTAAGAGGATCTGCGGCTCGGGTTGCTTCCAAGACTGAATCATTCAACCATTCTGCAACAACATCTTCGGGTTTATTTGTACGATATTCATTTGCTTTAGTGTAAGAAGCCGGCTTTGTAATAGTCCCATATTTTTTTCCGCCTGTAACTTCATAGCGTTGACGTGTAACATATTCTCCATCTTCATCAGTAGTTCTAACACGTACTTCAACAGCCTGTGCTGAAATTCTTACTCTTCGTGCAAATTTACCAGTTGCCGAGTCCTTATAGATATACTCGTATTCAACTTCCTTTTCATCATCATAATAAGAAATCCTGATTCTATCCTCTGCATCGCTTTCAAGTTCAAAGTTATAAACTTTTCCAGCTTCAAGCACAGTTCCATCAGCAGGACTGATTGCTTTTATACGAGCAGCCGTATTTATCTTGTCAACTTTATTCAAAAAGTCGCAGCTAAAGAACAGCATTGTTGTGAATAATACAAATAATCCAATTTGTATTCGTTTAGCAAATAGTTTCATAAAATCTCCTTTTTTTGTTTAGTGGTAATATTTGAAAAAAAACAAAGGGATGATTCGGATGAACCATCCCTTCAAGTAATTACTTTACAGAACTTATTCTGTTACTTTATAAGTTGCAGCAACATACTTACCGGTTCCAGTACCATCATCTTTATTCATTTCAACAATTATACAAGCTTTTGTAACTTTGTATGTACCATCAGTTAAGTTAAAATCCTTTGATGGAACAGTAATGCTTGCTTTGTAAAGATTTGAATCAGCTTCTTTAGTCAATTTGTCTTCCTGTAAATATCCATTAACACCCTCTGTAAAATAGCGGATTGAAGCAGATACTATTTCATTGTTCCATAAAGTGTAGAATTCATAAGTTTGTCCGAGCTTTAAGGTTTCTTCCACAGGATTTACTGCAACAAGAGGATTCAGTATCTCTACATAAGATTCTGTTGCAGCTTTATCGACATCAATTTTGAACTGTGCAACAACAGTACCTGTTGATTCACCATTTTTGAATAATATTACTCTTGCTGAATAAGTTCCTGCTTCCGGGAAACTAAATAAAGCTTCTCCACCCTTTGTTGTCGGGTTATATTTTATAATCTTATTAGCATCATTTTCACCTTTCAATGCCCTAATGCCAAAATTAACATTACCAACATCATCCCTAAGCTTGTATGAGAATGAATATTTTCCGTCAGTAGCTTTTGCATTAGCCTTAAGCTTTCCAATAACATCATTATCTGGATTTTCAATCATGTCAAAATACAATGGAGTTACATCTGGAAGAGTATTAAAAGCTGCTTTTGAATCATTAATATCATTAACAGCTTTACTGCCTATAGGAGTTGCAAGAAGCTGATGTTCCTGATGTTTAGGGAAATGAGAGAATGCAAAAATGTATGGTTTTACAAAAAGATATTCTGTAGAATACTTTTTATTAAATCCGCCATCAACTGCACGTCCTGCATCCCATGTTACATCCATAAGATAGCTTTTTCCTTCAATTTTAACGATATCCCAGGCATGAGTATCATTTCTGTTCCAGCCGAATACATAATCACAATCAAGACCAATTACTTCGCAGAACTTGTTGAAAGTAAGAGCGTATCCCTGACAAACACCTTTTGTTGTTTTAAGAACTGTCCAATAATCCTGTGGAGGCATTGGATCTTCTTTTAAACCTTCCATATCATAAGGGATGATGAGGGCAAGCAAGTCGTGAATCATTTTTGCTTTTTCAAAATCATCCTTTGCTTCTCCCTTGATTTTTGTGCAAACCTCTTCTACATAAGCAAGAGGATCTGATTTTCTTTTTGCTTCAAGAGTTGAATCTTTTGCAATGTTTTCAATAAAAGGATATGGTTCATTTGTTCTATAAGAATTAGCTTTGTCATAAGAATCTGGAGTTACATATGAACCATAAGATTTAGTTCCCTTTACTTTGTAAGTCTTACCAACACCAAATGGACCGGTATAGATTTTTTCCTGGTCGCTAACAACATAAAGCTGAACTTTTGTTGCCTTTAACGGAATCCACAGTCTTTTTTTGAAAGAGCCATTCTCTTTATAAATGTATTCGTAATCAATTTCTTCATCAGGATTCTGGTAAGATACACGAACTATATCCAGTTCATCACATTCAAATGAAAACTCATAAATCTTACCTGCTTCAAGTTCATCATCATTACTAGGACTTACTTTTGAAAGAGAAGGAACTTTATTCCCCGCTGAGTCTTTTTTCTGTCCAAGACCATCCAGCATACTACAGCTGAAAAGGAACAGTGTTGTCAATACAACAAATAATCCAATTTGGATTCGTTTAGCCAAAAGTTTCATAAAATCTCCTTGTGTTGTTTAGTATTTTAATGAAGGAAAAACAATGGATTTTCCCGCAAGTTACTTTCTTACATTGTAAAGCACACTTTTAAAAAAGGAAAGTTTTTTGTTGAGATTGACGGATCAAGTCCGACAATGACATTATTTTTCCGACAATGACATAATATATTTCCCCTACACTTACGCTAAAGTTTTTTATTGACACTTAATATTTAGTCGCTTATACTGATTAAAAGGTGATGCAATGGAGCTTCCCCAAGTAATTGAAAAAGTTTTACCGGCATTTGAACGGTATTATACTGTAAAAAAAGTATCAGACCCGCCTTTCTGCGCTGAAGCAGAGTTTCGTTCACACAACGAGCAGTATTTTCTTGTGCGTTCTGCTCACATTGCTGATATTGATTCCAACGAGTTCGTATATTTTGCAACAGTTCCTGATTTAGACTCACAAAATCTTGAAAACCTCACAAAGCTTGCCTGGGAAAAAGGTCTTTCACTTGTAAAACCGTATAATGGTCATCGTAATTCAGATGTTACCCTCATCATCATAACAAACAAAGCAGATGAGGAAACCAAAAAAGCAATCAAAAAGACAAAATTATATAAATCATATAAGTTCAGTTTTTGGGGATGGAGTAATTTCAAGCTTACCGTAGTGGAGATGGGTGAACAAGCGCAAAATCACGGCATTTATTTCAACAGATTCGGTAAAGATTACCGCAAGCTGCTGGAAAAAAATATTTTTGGTTAGCATCTTTACTTAAAGGAGGAAAAGATGACAGCATTACTTATCATCATTGCTGCGGTCGCTTTGTTAGTAGTTGGCTACATTTTCTATGGTTCCTGGCTCGCAAAGCAGTGGGGCATTGACCCTGCAAGGAAAACACCTGCTCACGAAAAAACTGACGGTGTTGATTACGTTCCGGCAAAACCAGCCGTTCTGATGGGACACCACTTCTCATCAATCGCAGGTGCTGGTCCGATTAACGGCCCGATTCAGGCTGCTGTATTCGGATGGGTTCCTGTATTCCTGTGGTGTGTAGTCGGAGGTATTTTCTTCGGCGGACTTCAGGACTTTGGTTCTCTGTTTGCTTCTATCCGTCATGACGGAAAATCTGTTGGTGAAATCATCAAAGATTCAATGGGCTCAAAAGCAAAAAAACTTTTCATTATCTTTGCTTTGCTCGTATTGATTCTTGTAATTGCTTCTTTTGTAAACGTAGTTGCAGGAACTTTCTTTACAGCCGCTGATGCTGCAAAAACCTTTGGATTTGTTAAAAACCCTACCGGAAATCAGTCTACAGCTATGATTTCCCTTCTGTTCATCGTACTCGCTATTGTTTACGGAATTATTACAAATAAATGCGGACTTAAGACTCTTCCAGCTACAATCATCGGACTTGTAGGAATTGTTCTTATTACAATTCTTGGTCTTAATGTTGGTTTTGCAATGACACGCACAGCATGGATTGTTTTCATTGGTCTTTATATTGCAATTGCTTCTCTTGTACCAGTCTGGATTCTTCTCCAGCCACGCGATTACCTTTCATCATTCCTGCTTTATGCTATGATGCTTCTGGCTCTTGTTGGAATTATCAGCTCACCTATTACAGGAAATGCTACCTTTACAATTCCTGCCTTTACAGGATGGAAAACTGGTCTTGGAACTATGTTCCCTGCCCTCTTTATTACTGTAGCCTGCGGTGCATGTTCAGGATTCCACTCACTTATTTCTACTGGTACTTCTTCTAAACAGCTTGATAACGAAAGCCACGCAAAGGCAATCGGTTACGGTTCAATGCTTATTGAGTCAGCACTCGGAATTATTTCTTTGATTGCTGTTGGTATGGTATTCGAAAAATATAAGACTGGCGGATTTGGTTCTCCATCTGCAGCATTCGGTGCTGGTCTTGCAACATTGTTCGGAAATGAAGGCAGCGTAGCTTACAACACAATTTACGCTCTTCTTACTCTTGCAGTTTCTGTATTTGCCCTTACTTCTCTTGATACAGGTACACGTTTGAGCCGCTTTATGTTCAGCGAATTGTTCCTTAAAGATGATGAAGCTACCTGGAAAGATGCAAAAGGTATCCGCAAGGTTCTTGCTAACCCATTGTTCGGAACAGCTATTATGGTTTTGATTGGCTGTATTCTTGGTGGACTTAAACTCAGCGCAATCTGGGGATTGTTCGGTGCTGCTAACCAGCTCCTCGCAGGTATTGCTCTTATGGCAGTTGCTGCATGGCTTGGTGAAGCTGGCAAGAACAACAAGATGTTCTTTATCCCTATGATTTTCATGCTTGCTGCAACTCTTACTTCTTTGATTATCACAATCATCAAGAAGATTGGAGCTATGGCTGCAGGTGCTCAGAATGCATTCTTCTGGGGCAACTGGTTCCAGCTGATTTTCGCCCTCGCCATGGCCGTACTCGCCGTAATTCTCGTAATTGAAGGCGTTCAGACATTCGCCCGCCAGGCTAAAGCAAAATCAAAGGCTTCTGCTTAATTATTGCGTTGTATTCTTACTGCCTTTGATTGCAGTTTTGCATCCTTGCAAAACTGCACACTAAATAAGGGACATTTTAAGGCGATCATTTTTAATGGTCGCCTTTTTTCATGTGCGTTTCATTACTATAATTGTAATGTCATCGGTATGCTGGGTGGTGCCAAGGTGAGGATTAAGAGATTCGGTGATTTTCTGGAGTATTTCATTTGCAGAAGCTCCGTTTGAAGATTCAAGAATCCGTTCAAGCTCTTTTCTACCAAAACCTTTCTGGTCGCTGTCCATTGCATCTAAGTAACCATCAGTAAAAAGCACAAGAACATCATCCTTCTTTATCATCATTGAAATTGGAGAATATTGAACTTCCATCATATCCATTCCAACTGGACCAAAAGAAGGATTTTCAACATCAGGGAGGATTTCTTCTGCATAACCTTCGGCAGCATGGTATAGCTCCGGATAAGGATGTGCAGCATCTACAAAAGTAACCTTACAGAAATCCTCACGCTCGCTTATATTCATAAGGATTCCTGTAAGATAATTTTCGATATCACCTTTTGCCGAAATAAAATTAGAGTTTATTCTTTCAAGCGTGATGGAAACATTTTCACCGTAAATATTCGATTCCCTGAATGTCTGCTGGATAATATTTTCTGCAAGCATTGTAATAAGGCTGGCTGTAACTCCATGGCCGGAAGCATCAAAAAGAGAAACACCGTAAAGCTCACCGCCCATGCTGTAGAAATTATAGAAATCACCGGAAACAACAGAAAGCGGCTTATAAAGTACGGAAATATCCCAATGCGGGTATTCAATTAATGGTGGATGGAAAAGCTTTTGCTGAACAATAGCAGCAGTTCTCATATCCTGCTGAGTAATTTTTATATCGTCATCAAGCTTTTTATTTGCAAGCACCAGTTTTTCTGTCTGATGTGCAACTTCCTTTTCAAGCTCTGTGTTCAAGTATTCCAAACGGATAGAAGTTCTTCTGTATTGTACGCTAAAGAAAATAAAGAAGAAGATGATTGTAAGCTGCCATCCGAACATAGAAAAAAACGGAACATTGATATTACGCAAAACCCCTTTTATAATCAAATCTACAAGAAGCATTGTTACAAGCGGAATACAGCCAATAAACAGGAAAAAAGCATTCTTCTGTTTTTCCGCATCGGCTTTGTTAAAAAGATTCTTAACAATCATTCCCAAAGCAAAAACCAGGTCTAAACCACAAAGCGCAAACAGATATGGGAACAGTTTATAAAGTGAATAATACTCTTTTGCAACCAGAACACTGATAATGCAGAAAAGCACACTTACAATACGAATAATTATTTCAATTTTGTGGTGTTTTTGTTTTAAAAAATTAAAGATAAACAGGGCAGACAGATTTGTCATACCAACAAAGCCCAGACAGCAGGTAAACTTAAGATAAGTTATAAAAGAAATACCTCCATGAAAGCCTATCCAGGGAAGCTCTCCTGAATATAAATTGGAAAAATAGAAAATTGAAAATAAGTTGAGCAGAGCAAAATAAAGGTAGATTCTGTCTTTGCGGTAAAAAAGAAAAAGCACAAAGAACAGAAAGCATACCGCCATCATTATGCCGGTAAAAAAGATGTAAATATGGCTCTGCCAGAAGCTTGCAATATCAGAAGCAGCCCAACAATCATCTCTTTGACCTATAAAAACACCCGGTGAAATTGTTGCTAGTCCCATTTCATAAACTTTTATTAAAAGTGTATTCTTGCCCTGCTGCAATAAATATTCCTGTGGAAAATCAAAAAGATGAGCTGCATAACTGGCATCCTGGTACAAATCTTTTTCCATAAAACCATAGGAATCTATAAAATGACCATTCAAATAAACTTCATCGGCAAAATGAAGGTATGGAATTACCATTGATAAATCCTGATTTTTTAATCCTTGGGGCAGATTAAACTCGGCTTTAAGCCACAGGTATTTTCCGTCGCTGCCGGCAACATCAGCAAGATTCCGGTAACACATTCTGTCCAGATGAGTGTAAGTCAACTGCAGGGCATCTTCTACTTCAGAATCTTCACCCCAGGAATGGTCCTCGCCTTCCGGGCATACGGCATAATAAAAGGCACCGTCGAGCTTAACGCGTAATTCGGGGTGATGGGTATTGAGGGTGCCGGTATTTCTTTTGTGGGGATTTTCGTAATTTAACGTGCAGGAACATAAAACAGCAGAAAAAAGGATGAGAGGGGATAAAATGGTACGTAAAAATAAGTTTAATCTCTTCATAAGGGATTCTGCCGATAACTTAATATTACTATATGGTATGCTTTATTTCAAGGAATAAGTATGAACTGCAAGGATAAATACATTATAGATACTTTTATCTAAAAATGGCTCCCAGTCGTGATTCATAGGGCAAAAGCGCGCAATATTGCGCTTGACGCTGCATGTGGAGTAGGAACTATTTAAATGCCGCTCGCGCGGCATCCACATGCAGAGTCATTTTGCCCTATGAATCTCTCCTTCGCGCCAACTTTTAGGTGAATAATTTTGACTAAGTTTTACCCTAATCACTTCATTCCATTTATGAAGAGCTCGTACAGTTCCTTGTCTACCATTATTCCATTGCGGACTTCCCAGTGGGTGTTGGGGCGGGCATGTTCAGCTATTCCAAAAGGGCCGCGGAAGTTCCAGAGGGCGTAGCCGAAATTGAGGGCGTTGCAGACGCTGAAAAAGTCGCGGTACCAGGCAAGAGCGGTTTGATTGTCTACCTTGTTGTAGCAGCCGCATTCGCCAATATGTACGCGGCAGCCTTTGTCGGCAAGGTCTTTCCACGGTTTGTAAAACTCCAAAAGGGCTTCGTGGCTCCAGGTCATTCCGTCGCACTTCATGCCGGGCCACCTTGGATATTCCCAGTCGAAGGAACCGTTATCTTTCATCCATTCTGCATGCCAGTGGGTTAAGCGCATAGGCATATAACCGCGACCGCTGAGCACAACATTCAAATCGGCAAGCTCTGGACAAGCCTGATGTCCACCGCCCAAGCCATCGCAAATAATTGTACGGTCTGGAGTAATTTTCCGGATTTCACGGCATACACGAGCCATAATTGCCTTGTGATTTTCGCGGGTAAGTCCGTACTGGCCTACATTCGGTGGTTCATTCAAAAGGTCAAAGCTTAGCTGGTCTGGCGAATAAGAACTGTAGCGTTTGGCAAAAAGCTTCCACAAATTAGTAAAAGCATCCTGGGCAATTTTATCGGTCCAAAGGTTGTCGCGTTCAAGTTCATTGCCGTTGATGCAGTAGCCGGGTGCGCGGTGAACATTGAGTGAACAGTGAAGTCCACGGGAAACTATTGCATAAATACAGCGGTCAAGCACCTTGAGCATAGCTTCATCCGGCTCATCGTACTTAAAGTTGTGGATAAAATAGCGGTAATCAGTTGGCAGGCGGACAAAATTACAGCCCATATCTGCCATAAAATCCAAATCAGCTTCATCAATATGAATCATTCCAGGATTCACAAGAGTGCCATCAACTCCAGCCCGACCAAGGGAAAAGAAAGGGAGAATATTAAAACCGTACCACATAAAAACCTCACTTTTTTAATAGATTGCCGTATCAAGTACGGCAATGACAGATATCAAGCAAATGCAGATGAAACTGTTTTCAGCAAATCAATAATCTGTAATTTCTGAGGACAGTGCCCTTCACAGTTACCACAGCCAATACAATCTGCAGGATTTCCACTTTCTTTTACTGCATTGTTATAGTGCCATTTGAAAGAAGCAACTCCGTATCTTTTTGACTCATTATAAACATTGAAGAAACGCGGAATATCAATTTTCATCGGGCAGCCACCATTTGTTTCATCAACACAGTAGCGGCAGGCTGTACAAGGAATTGCAATTGTAGAATTAATAAGGTCTGTTGCCTTGCGTACACAATCCTGCTCCTGGGCATTAAGTGGAACAAAATCCTTCATATAACTCATATTGTCGTTGAGCTGTTCCATATTGCTCATTCCGCTAAGCACAACAAGAATATTATCAAGGCTTGCACAGTAACGCACAGCCCAGCTTGCAGCACTTGCATCCGGTGCATAATCAGTAAATATTTTTTTAGCATCAGGCATAATGTTTGCAAGACTTCCGCCCTTAATTGGTTCCATAATTGCAACAGGAATACCATAACGACAGCAGATTTCGTAGCATTTTCGACTCTGAACGTTATCGCTTTCCCAGTCGATATAGTTTATCTGGAGTTGAACAAGTTCAACTTCAGGGTGCTTGCTCAAAATCATTTCAAGAACATCGGCAGAATCGTGGAAAGAAAAACCAGGATGTTTAATTTTTCCTTCGGCTTTCATTTTCTGCATCCATTCAAAAGCACCAAGGTTTTCAGCAGTTTGGAAAACATCCTTATTAAGCGCGTGAAGGAAATAATAATCAAAATATTCAACACCGCATTTTTTAAGCTGTTCATCAAAAATCTTCTGTAAATCGGCAGGGTCGGTTTTACCCCAGAGAGGCATTTTTGTAGTTACCTGGAATTGTTCGCGCGGATAACGCTTTGCAACAAGTTCTCCAAAAACCCTCTCAGAAAAGCCTCCGTAATAAACCCAGGCTGTATCAAAGTAAGTAAAGCCCTGAGCCATATAGGCATCTATCATTTCGCGTGTTTTTTCAAGGTCAATGTTACCCCAAGTCTTATCTTCCGTATATGGAAGACGCATCAAACCGAATCCTAGCTTTTTCATTGCGTTTTTTTCCTCCTGTGTAAGGCTTACTTTAAAAAAGTATAAACTTATTTATCAAATCAAAGTAGTAAAAAAAGCGAAGTAAATTGTAAGAAAAATACTTAAAGCAGTTTAGAAATCCACTTTGCAACGCCATCTTCTTCATTGCAAGCACAAACTTCATCGGCAATCTGTTTTACTTCTTCAATGGCATTTTCCATAGCAATCCCTTTACCACATAATCGGAGCATTCCAATATCATTAAAATCATCACCAAAAGCAGCTATTTGCAAAGGTGTAATTTTCAAATAACTACATAATTCTTCTATTGCTTTTTCTTTTGTTGCTCCCTTTTTACTAAACTTATACCAGGGAATATCTGAAAAAGGAAGAAAATCAACTTTATCTAAACCAATACTTGAAGCAATTTTTGTCACTTTATCTTTATCCAGCGTTTCAACACACATTTTCATGCCAGGTTCATTAAAATCAGAAAAGTCATTATATGTCCAGAACTTATCGCCAAGCTCATCTTCTGAATTTGAATAAAGTCCTTTTTCATTATCAACTGACAGTGTTACATTCTCTCCACAGATTTCAAAAGCAGCATTTATAAGTGTATGGATTTCCTGTACAGTAAACTCACACGTATAAATCTTTTTATAAACAGAATCTGAAACCCGGCAATTTACCATTCCACCGCCATTTGTAATCAGAACATCGGGTGTAATACCGCTTAGAAACTTAACCGCATTCACCTTTGCACGTGAAGTACAAACACCGAATAAGATTCCTTTTTTTTGTGCAGCTGCAATCATTTTTTTTGAATAGTCTGAAATGGTTTTGTCATTGTGAAAAAGAGTTCCATCCAAATCGGACAGAATTAAAGATACTCTTTGCATAATGCCGTACATCCTTCCATAATATCATCATAAGTTTGATCAAAATTACCTGTATACCATGGGTCGGCAATATCACGAGTTTTTCCTGCATAAGAAAGGAGGCGGACAATTTTATGTGCGGGATCCGGTGACCAGCAACGGTTCATATACCAGATATTTTCATCATCCATTCCCACAAGAAGGTCGTATTTATTGTAATCAGCAGGGGTTATCTGGCGGGCACCTCTACGTTCAAAAGGGATTCCCATTTCGCGAAGCTTTTGCTTAGCACCATAATGCATGTCGTTACCAATTTCCTCTCGACTGGTTGCAGCAGATTCAATCAAAAAATTATTCTCTTGCCCTGCCCTGCGCACAAGCTCCTTCATAACAAACTCAGCCATGGGAGAGCGACAAATATTTCCGTGACAAACAAAAAGTATCTTAATCATAGCAAAATAACACCGGTTGTCAGACCTTCATTTCCTTTAAAAGATGTTTTCGTTCATACATTTTTTTATCTGCACGTTCAAAAACCTTTGTTAAACTGTCATCTTCATCAAAATGATATTCTTCAAGTCCGCTTGCAATAACAACTTCGCCGTTCTTAAGATTTTTTTCTATTATCTGATTAAAGATTCCCATAAGGATATGTCTGTTTTCATAATCTTCGCCCCTCAGAATGGCAACAAACTCATCACCGCCAATTCTGTACACAGGACTATGCTTAAAGGTATCGCAGATAATATGGCAGGAATCCTGAATGTAGCGGTCGCCGGCTTCGTGACCTTTTGTATCGTTTACTGTTTTAAGTCCGTTTAAATCAAACACGACAATTCCTACATCAGAAATGTTACCGCTTGCAAGACTGTCTTCTATATCAACAACAGCTTCTGAATAAGCAAGCTTGTTTTTTACACCTGTAAGTGCATCTGTATAAGCCAGTTTTCTTGCAGAACCAAGCTGCATTTTTTGAATATTTTCAAGATAAATATGCTCTTCCAGTTCATGACGATGCTGCTCTTTTTCATCTACCAGAACAAAAGTATGAAGAAGGCAGGTTCCCAAAAGATAGCCAATTGAATAAAGAGGAAGCAGGGGATAAAGAATCTGAATTATTACAAATATCGTCATTGCTATTCCAAAGGCACCTACAGTTCTGTGATGATGACGTTCTTTTCCCTTTAGCTTTGCGGCAACCGTATAAACATAAATGGCTGTAATAAAGAACATCAGTATTTGAATAATCAATGAAACATACCTTGTAATGCCGGCGTGATAAATACCTTCATCATCAAAGTAGAACTTAATAGGAGTAAAGAGATTTATAATTAAACATACACAATCGAATATAATATAAATCCAGCCTGCCCAGGAAATAAACTTGATAAATATATTTTTTTCATTCAAATATTCAATAACATACTTTGTCCAGAGGAAAACCGAAAAGGCCATAGAAAGATAATAAATGACGGTATCTAAATAAATTGGAATAAACCATTTTGCCTCGTATAAAACACCCCATAAGGCATCTGTAAGGTAAAAAATCATAATACCAAAGAGAAAATGACGATAGGCTGTAAAAGAGGCTGGAGATTTTGTTTTATCGTACGGTCTCAGTACATAATAGTTGATGATTAAGTGTACAAGCAGTGCCAGAATTGCAACACTTGAATACGCCATAAATATTTTTAACTCCGATTTTTAACGTATAAATTGTTAATAATAATATGATAAAGCAGGAAAAAAGAATCGTCAATCAAAAATATTGCTTATACAGTAAAAAGATAACATCATAATAAAAAATTATCAAAAAATCTTAAAAATGAAAAATTGATTTCCGAGTACATTATATAGTACAATATTAATAATGAATTGCTTTAGAATTGCGGTCTGCGATGATGAAAAAGTTTCCAGAGATTTTGAAACAAAGCTCATAAATGAGTGGGCGGAAAAATCGGGACTTGCAGCAATCACAGACACCTACACCAGTGCGGAAAACTTTCTCTTTGAATCTGAAGACAAACTTGAATACGACCTGCTTATTCTTGATATTCAGATGGGCAAAATGAACGGCGTGGAGCTTGCAAAAACCTTGCGGCGGCGGGGATTTGAAGGAGCTCTTGTTTTTCTTACAGGCGTAAAGGATTATGCAATTGAAGGCTACGAAGTTGGCGCAGTTCGTTATCTTTTAAAACCGCTTAAGGAAGATGATTTTTTCAAAACACTGTCGCTGGTTCATTCTGAGTTTTCAAACCGGGAAAAGGATGTTTTTCTGCTGCAGATTGGCGCTGATGTTTCCAAGATTGAATATGACAAGATTATTTATATAGAAGCACGCGGACATTATGTTCATCTTTGCGGAAGCAGCAGAAACATTGGCGGCAACCAGAATCAGTCTTTTGAAAAGGAATGGAAGGCTGCTTTCAGTTCAATCTCGCCGGATTTTGAAGCCCACGACTTTTTCTGTCTTCGCCGCGGACTTCTGGTAAATCTTGAACATATCTCCCGCATTACACGCACAGACTGTATTTTAGACAACGGCGAAACTATTCCCATTGCCCGAGGAAAGTACCAGGAGCTGAATGAGGCCTTTATAAAGCATTACAGGGGACAGCCTTAATGAGTGTTAATATGAGCGGAAATCTGAATCTTATACTTTTTATTGTTATCTCTGTGGTGCTCCTGATTGCTGCCATAATCATCACACATTTAATTACTAAGCGCATTGATGAAAAATGGGTGTTTGAGTTTCAGGATTCTGTTTTGAAAAAGCAGCGGGATGAGGTTGAAAACGTTTACAACACAATGAGGGGCTGGCGACACGATTATCACAATCACATGCAGACATTAAAAGCCTATCTTTCTATGAACCAGCTTAAAGAAATGTCCGCTTACCTTGACCACCTGGAAGAGGATTTGGACAGCATTGATATTGCCATCAGGACCGGCAACACAAGCGTAAACGCAATTTTGAGCAGCAAGGTTTCTATTGCCCAGCGAAATAATATAAATGTTAACTGCAAGGCCACAGTTCCTTCCCAGCTTAAGATTTCGGATGTTCATTTGTGTACAATAATCGGTAACCTTTTGGACAATGCAATTGAATCCTGCCAGAAGGTTGCAGCAGACAAAAGGTTTATACGCATTTACATAGGACTTTTCAAAGAGCAGCTTTACATAAGCATTACAAACAGCACAAACCAGACACAGCGGAAAAAGCTTACAGAACTGATTACATCTAAAAAAGGTGAACACGGCTTTGGTCTTAAGCGCATTGATAAAATTGTTGCGCAATACGACGGCTACTTAAACCGCAAAAATGAGCCAGGTGTTTTTGCAACAGAAATTATGCTGCCAATCTGATTAAGGATAAACGGGGCGTTGCGGGGTGTCCCCGCAGAGGGGGTAGCGACCAACGTAGTGGGCGCGTAGGGGGAGACCTTCCCCTCCCTGCAATTCATGCACTAATTATTGCATTTCGTGCACTTTTACAAATAATTACTTACAATTGAATTATATTTACAACATCTTTAAAACACGAGGTGTTTATGGAAAAGAAAAACTCAACTCTCAAAAATATCGGGATTGCTCTAAAAGCCTGGTTTAAGCGTTACCCTTCTGCCTGGCTGCTGCTTCCGGTTTATCTTATTTTAAGGATTGCAACGCCCTTTGTTACAACCCTTATTCCTTCGCTGGCTATAAGGTCAATTTCGGCGGGAGATGTTCGCAATTTTATAATTCTGATAATCATTGCTGTCACCGTTTTCTGGATTGTGAGCGGGGCTTCTAATATTTTGGGAACTTTTGTTCAGGTTCAGCGCACATATACCAGACTCGGCCATTTCACTGAACTTTTTACCCACAAAGCTGTTGCTACAGATTATGAAAATGTTGAACCTCAGAAAAAGCAGAAGCTTCTTGGAAAAGCAGCAAACTCTATTGGCAGTAATTTTGTTGGTGTAGAAAAGGTTATGACCGAAACTACAGAGCTGGCTGTAATTTTGTTTGGAATTATAAGCTATGGCACTGCGGTTTTTGTGCTTGACTGGCGAATCCTTTTAGTTACCTTTGCAATGTTTATCGAAGATGTTGCCCTGCGTACTTATGCAATTAAATATTCTGATGCGCACCGCGAAGAAAGCTCTGAAATCTGGCGTAAGAAAAATTACATAAAGCAGAAGAGCTTTAATGTAAGTGCCGGAAAAGATATAAGAATCTATCAGCTGGGAAAATGGTTTAATTCTCTTTTTGTGGAAATTATAAAGGCTCGTGCAAAGTTTGAAAAAAAGCAGCAGCTTGTGTGGTTTTACCCTACTCTTTCCGGAATGTTTTTTAACTTTGTCCGCAATATTCTGGCCTATGCAATTTTGATTAAAAAGGTTCTTGATGGTTCAATGGATATTGCTACCTTTACCCTTTACCTTGGACTTCTGGAAGGCTTTACAAACTGGATTTATACTCTTTCTCAGCGGTTTAATGATTTGCGAAAGTCAAGCCACGAGTTTAATGATTTGCATGAGTTTTTGAATCTGCCAGAAAGAAACAGAACCTGTGAAGTTGAAAATGAAGCTGAAAACAAAACTGAAAATGAAGTTGCTGGCAAAGAAGATTCATACAGGTTAAACACTCAGCCGCCGGAAATTGTTTTCCACAATGTTAGTTTTGCCTACCCTGATGTAGAAAAATCTACTATTAATAACCTTGACTTTACAATTAAGCCGGGCGAAAAAATTGCTCTGGTTGGAAACAACGGTGCCGGTAAAACAACAATCGTAAAACTGCTTACAGGACTTTATCACCAGACTTCCGGCGATATTTTAATAAACGGAAAAACAATCGACCAGCTTGGACTTGAAAAGTATCAGGATACTATAAGCGTTCTTTTCCAGGATACAAATCCTCTGGCCTTTACGGTTATGGAAAATGTGTCCGGTGCAGAAGAAGCAGAAACTGATAAACAGAAAATGTGGGACAGTCTTGAAACAGCAGGCCTAAAAGAAAAAATTGAGTCGCTTGCACAAAAAGAAATGTCTTACATCACCCAGAACTTTTCGTCAGAAGGAATACTGCTTTCTGGTGGAGAGACTCAAAAGCTTTTGTTCGCCAAGGCAATTTATAAAAACGGAAACTTTTTGATTCTTGACGAACCGACATCTGCCCTTGATCCGATTGCAGAAAGCAAAATCTACGAAGAGTACAATAATCTTGCAGAAGGAAAGACAGCAGTTTTTATTTCGCACAGGCTTGCTTCTACAAAGTTCTGCGACCGTATTTTCTTCCTTGAAAACGGCACAATTACAGAATCTGGCAGCCACGAAGAACTTATGAAAAAAGGCGGAAAGTATAAGGAAATGTTTGACATTCAAAGTCAGTATTATGTTAATTCATAATGCATAATTCATAATTCAGAATTACGAGTGAAGAATTAAGGAAATTGGAGAATAAAATATGAAAAATAATAAAACATCAACTATAAACAAGGTATTAAAGCTAACTCACAGATTACAGCCGGGACATATTACGCTCATCATCATTTCCCGAATAATTAACGTTACAAGTACCTTTATACCAATCGTACTGAGCAGCATAATTCTGGACCAGCTTATTTCTCACGCTCCATTTGAAACTATATTTAAGACAGGAATTATTCTGGTTGTTTCCAGCGGATTTTTGGGAATGGTTTTCTGGGGATTGCAGCATATTCTTACTGTAAACAACTCTGTACTGGCAGAAAAAATTGACCAGATGCTTTGTGGTAAAACCTTTAATCTTGATTATGATATTCTGGAAAAACAGGAAACCCTGGACATGATAAAAAAGGCCGAGGAAGGAATGCAGTCTCGCGGTGATTTTTCAGGCTTTTGTTCTACCTTTGCAGGTTTTATAGAAAATATCATTTCCATTGTTTACAGTATTGTTCTTCTTGTTCCGCTTTTTATTCCAAAGGCTGGAGCGGTAGCCGGGTTCTTACCATCCTTTTTGAATAAGTGGTACAGCTTTGTAATTCTTGTGATTATGCTGGCATTAAGTGTTTTGGTTTCTGCCCTTACAAAAAAGAAGGAAGCTGATATTCAGCAGGATATGTTTGTAAAGAATGTAAGAATAAATCGGGAATACGGTTATCTTTATAATCTGCTTTTTGATTATTCAAATGCAAAGTATATCCGTCTTTATAAAAGCCAGAAGCTGATTGAAAACAGATGCCGGAGTATTGTTAATTTTCTGGAAAGTGAGTTTCAGAAAATGTTTGTTCAAATCAATAAATGCCAGCTCCCGGTATTTTTAGTAAACTGTCTTTTGCAGATAATAAGCTATCTTTTTGTTGGCCTTAAGGCAATCTTCGGCTTTATTACTGTGGGAAGTGCACTTAAATATATTTCTGCATATTCAAATCTTGTAAACGGTGTTTCCAGTATTTTTTATTCGTACATCGAAATCAATATTAAGGCAGAATATCTTTCTTACTTTTATGATTATATGGAGATTGAAAACAAGCAGTATGAAGGAACTATTCCTACCGAAAAGCGCGATGATAACGAGTTTGAAATTGAGTTCCGGGATGTGTCTTTTAAATATCCGAACACAGATAATTTTGTGCTCCGTCATCTAAATCAGAAAATTAAGATTGGTACAAAAACTGCCGTGGTCGGAAAAAATGGTGCGGGTAAAACAACCTTTATAAAACTGCTCTGCCGTCTTTATGAACCAACCGAAGGTCAGATTCTGCTCAACGGTGTTGATATCCGTTATTACGATTACAAGGATTATGCACAATTATTCAGTGTTGTTTTCCAGGACTTTAATCTGTTCTCATTCAGCATTGCAGAAAATGTTGCAGGCGGAAAAGATTTTGAAGAAGCTCGCGTAAAGGATTGTCTGGAACGTTCCGGCTTTGGTGAACGTCTTGCTAAAATGCCAAAGGGAATCAATACAAACATTTATCAGCAGAATGATGAAGGTGTAGAAATCTCCGGCGGTGAAGCTCAGAAAATTGCAATTGCCCGCGCCCTTTACAAGGATGCTCCACTTGTAATTCTTGATGAGCCAACCTCTGCTCTAGACCCAATCAGCGAATACGAAATCTACCAGCATTTTGATTCAATGGTTCAGGACAAAACTTCCATTTACATCAGTCACCGTATGTCTTCCTGCCGTTTCTGCGATAAGATTCTTGTATTCGATGAGGGGCAGATTGTTGAACAGGGAAGCCACGAAGAACTGATGAAAACAAGTGGATTATACAGCGAGCTTTGGAATGCACAGGCTCAGTATTATGCCTAGTGAATGCTTACAGGTAAAAAGCTTACTGGAAAAGGTTCATTAAAACAGCTAGCACACTAAATCAGCTTGCTTGCTCATAAGGTCTGCTTTATCTATAATGACCTTATGAGTCTTAACTGCAACGAAATTAACTTAATTCTTTCCGAGCTGGATCTGGAAGGAGCATTTATTCAGGAAATAATCCAGCCGGGCTTTGACACACTTGCGCTGTATACTTACAAAAATGTTTCTAAAACTGTTTTAATCTGTACCGCACAGAACTCCACACGCATGAACGAAACAAGGCGGAAAATCACTAAGAACGAAAAACCGCTGCGCTTTATGGAGTTTTTGCGGGCGCACATAAAGGGTGCCAGAATTAATTCGTGTGAGCAGATTGGACTGGAGCGAATTGTAAAGCTGGAACTTACACGTAACGTTGCACCAGAAGTCCCGAAAAAAAATGCTGTGATAAACTCAATTGTTCTTCCTGGAATGGCTCAGGCTTTTGGTAAAACGGGAGCACTTCCGCAGGCTGTATCAGCAAAGCAGAAACAGGAAGATGAAGCAGAAGAGATTACAGAAAACTATCTTCTATATATAAAGCTCTGGAACAATGCGGCAAACGTAATTCTCTGCGATGAAAACAATGTGATTCTTGAACCGATGTTCCGTCGCCCTGAACGAAAGGAGCTTAAAGGTGAAGTTTATATTCCTCCGGTGCCAGATGAAGAAAAAAGGCAGGAAGCGGAGATTAAGTTTCCGATAAGGGAATGGGCAGGAGACTTTTCAACCTTCAACGAATACATTGACTGGTGGTATTCGGAACACGCAGACAACCTTAGCCGGGAAGCTCTGCTTGAAAAGGCAGAAAAATGGTACAACATCAACCGCTCAAAAAAACAGAATGCACTTGATAATCTTTTGCAGAAACAGGAAAGCTTTAAGAATGCAGATAAGCTGAAGCATCAGGGAGATTTGATTCTTTCTTACGGATATTTGATTGACGGAACTTCGAGGTTTCTTGAGTGCGAAGATTATGAAACAGGTGAAACGGTACGCCTTTTAATTGACCCCGAAAAATCTGCGCAGGAAAACGCCGCCGAGTATTATAAAAATTACAAAAAGGCTGTGAGGGGTGCTGAAGAACTTACAAGTGATATAGAAGCGGCGCGGAAAAATCTTGAAAAGCTTGATGCGCAGTACGAACAGATTAAGAACGAGCAGAACCCTATAAAGATTGAGCAGCTTTTGCGCCGCGATTCCACACCAAAGCAGCAGCAGAAAAAAGCTCATCCTGGTCTGGACTATCTTGTAAACGGCTGGCAGATTTATGTTGGCCGCGATGCAAACGAAAATGATGATCTTCTGCGCCATTACGTGCGCGGTGATGATTTATGGCTCCACACAAGAGATTTCCCGGGCGGCTACGTTTTTGTAAAAGCCCAGAAAGGCAAGACTGTCCCCCTTGAAATCCTTTTAGATGCCGGTAACCTTGCCGTCTACTACTCCAAAGCCCGCAACAACACCAAGGTCGACCTCTACTACACCCACGTCAAATACCTCCGCCGCGCCAAAAACGGCCCCAAGGGTCTGGTCCTCCCAACCCAGGAAAAAAACCTGTGCATTTCCCCCGACAAGTCCCGTTTAAACCGGTTAGAGACCTTGCAAAATGAGTAAATAAAAAAAGATTATTTATTAATGACGATTTTGCAAATATAGTGTATAATTTAGGGGTGAAAATTTCTAATTTTGCTGACATCAAAGCAGTTGCGTTCGACATCGACGGCACACTCTACGAAAACTGGAAGCTTAACTGCCGAATCTTTCCGCACTTTTTTGCACACTTGTTTTTCTTCAGCTGCTACGGACTGGTTCGTGTAGAACTGCGAAAACAGGAGCAGATTCCTGATTTTTACAGGGTTCAGGCTGAGTTGATGGCAAAAAAAATGAAATGCACGCCGGAAAAGGCACAGAAAAAGCTGGACGACATTGTTTACTACGGTCTGCGCAAATATTTTCCGCGTTTTTCTCCTGCTAAAGGGGCAGAACAGCTGATAAAACGGCTTAAAGAAAATGGAGTGAAAATTGTTTTTCTCTCTGATTTTCCACCTGAGCAGAAGGGAGAAATCTGGGGCTTGAAAAAGTACTGTGACTTGTGCTTTTCTACCGAAGAATACGGAGCGTTAAAACCGTCTCCTGTTGCGTTCTTCAAAATGGCAGAACAGCTCGGCATTCAAAAGGAAGAAATCCTCTATGTCGGAAACAATCACAAGTATGATGTAATAGGTCCTAAGAAAATCGGGATGAAGGCAGCCTGGTTTGTATCGCCGCTGAAGGGGAAACTCGGCAAAAAATCAAAGGCAGCTGACTTTATCTTCTGGAAATATTCACAACTGGAAAGTTTTATTTTTGACGGTAATGATTAAAGCTGTCTGAAAAAGTCTAATAAAATGGGTGGGGAATTAAAAAGTGGAAATCGTAATCTCAATTCTAATCGCTTCTGTAATATCTTTAGGTATTTCTATTTATTTTCATGAAGTAGACAAAAGAAAAAATGCCATGGATAAAGTAAGGCATTATGCTGATAAACGAGAAGAAGATCTTAACAAGCTCTTCAAAAAACTTGAGCATGACTTTACTATTCTTGTTACAGAGTTCGATTCTCGACAGTCACAGGCTAATGCGGCTGTAAAGCTTCTTTCACAGGAACATGATGAATTCCAGGAAAAAATCAAGCTTCTCTCTCAGTATATGCAAAACGTAGACAATATAGGTGCGCAGATAAATAATTATTCCCGCGTATTGAATGACCTTTACGATATGACAGGTCAGGTTGAAGAAAACCTTAAGCGCATTCAGAAAGAAAGTACAATCGTAAATAATCTTACAAACACTCTTAATAAACAGCAGCACACAATCGACACAATTGAAAAACGAATCCCTGAGATTTCAGATAAGTTTACAACCTACAATGGAAAACAGCTCGAAGCCGTTGCCTCTACCCTTCTTGATGAATACAAAGCTTATGCAGACAGTCTTGCAGCCGCAATTCAAGCTTCAAAAGCAAATGCAGAAAAAGCACTTGAACAGACAAAGCAGGAAATCCAGAATATGTACACAGAAGCTGCACAGAGAGCAGATACTCTGGAAAATACAGCTTTTGAACACTTAAGCCAGAAGGCAACAGAACGTTCAGATAATTACATAAAAGAATTGAACGAAAAGTTCACCCTGCTTGCTGCAATGCTCGGTTCACGCACAAATGAATCTAATAAGAAAATTGATGAAGAATTCTCTAAGGTAAGTCAGAACCTTAATGACAAATCTGCCGAAATCATTCAAACCTACGATGACAAATTCAAAAAGCAGTCTGAATCATTATCAGAAAGCTACACTGCAAAGGTTAAGACAATTCACGACAAATACAGCCAGCAGCTTGATTCAGTTTCCAACAAAAACGACGGAATTATTGCCAAGTTTGAAGAAAAGTTCACCGACGATTATACTAAAATCTCTCAGAAATACGAAACCCAGATTGCCACAATCACAGAACGCAACGACAAGGATTACACAGCTCTCGAAGAAAAGTTCAACTCGGATTATCAGAACTTTGTACAGAATTACAACAAAGCCTTTGAAAATGCAACTGCAATCAACAACAAAAAAATCAACGATTTCAATACAAACTTTGTTGCAGAACACACAAAGCTCCAGCAGGAATATGAAGCTGCAATTTCTCAGCTTTCAGAAGCAAGCACAGGCAAGCTCACCGGAATTGAAAGCAGAATAATGGATGAAATTACAGCCTTTGAAAGCAGCTGCCAGGATAAAATCAATTCCATCAACATCAACTGCACAAATCAGATTGACCAGCTTCAGAATGCTTATGATTCACAGTTCAATCAGATTCAGGGAACTTATAATCAGCAGATTGATGAGCTCCGTAATGATTGCGAAGGAAAAGTTTCTGAGCTTAAAAACGATTACAACTCACAGCTGGACGGAATTGAAAACGATTACACAAATCAGCTTGGAAAAATCAAGAGCCTCTGCAACAATCAGATGGAAGAAATCAAAAACAACTGCATTGAACGCCTTACCCAGTTCAAGAGTGATTACACCACAGAAATTGCACAGGCACGCCAGGATTACGAAGAACAGGTTACCGCCCTCAAGGATGATTATTCAGAGCAGTTCTCTAAGTTCGAAGGCAATTATGCAGATAACTTTGAAGTTTTCAAAAACAGCTATGCTTCTCAGTTCTCTAAGCTTCAGAACGATTACAACACACAGCTTTCTTCAATCAAACAGGATTATTCAAGTCAGATAACACAGATTAAGGACAACTGTTCTAATCAGTTCTCGGAAATACGCAAGGACTATTCTTCACAAATCTCACAGATAAAAGAAGATTGTTCTAACCAGATGCAGTCCCTTAAAGATTCTTACGAAAGTGAAATTACTCAAATCAGGGAAGACTGTACAACCCAGGTTTCTTCCATAAAAGAAGATTACAGCACAAAAATCGGTTCAACAAAAAAAGAATATGCAGGATTATTTGCACAGTTCCGTACAGGTTATACAAGCATTTTTGAGCAGATAAAAAATGATTACACAAATAAAATCACACAGCTTAAAGAAGATTATTCTTCACAGCTTTCTGATTTGACTGCAACCTTTAATCAGAAAATTGACGACTTTAATTCTGATCTTTCTAAGATTGAAGGTGAATGTTCCAACAGAGCAGAAAAACTCGAAAGTCAGCTCAGCGCAATTTCTGAAAGTTACATCACAGAAGAAAAGAGCTTAAACTCTGTATTCGGGCAGCGCCTCAATGCAATTTCTGATGAATACACCCAGAAGGTAAACTCCCTTGAAGAAAGACTTCAGGAAAGTATCCGTAAATGTAACGAGACAAGCGAGTTCCTTAAAAAAGATGTTGATGGCAACTCAAAGAGTCTTGAAACAATCCAGACCGAACTTTCTCAGGAGCTCCAGGATATTCAAAACCGTTATGCAACCCTCTACCGCGATGCCATGACGGAAGCAGACCAGCGTGAAAATGAAGCTCTCCAGGATTACACCAACCGCGCAAATCAGAATATCGAAAAGTACAGTACAATCATCAATCAGAAAATCAGTACAATGCAGACAGAGATTACACAATCACTGCAGGAACTTCTTGCACAGACTTCTAATTCAGTTAAAGAAGCACAGAACTCTATTGCAGCTCTTCAGGACGAAACTCAGACTGCTACCGAAAAAGCTGAAGCTGTACAGCCTAAGATTGATGAAAAAATCAGCATTATCGGAGAAAAAATCAACCGATTCCAGGAAGAAACAGAAAACAAGCTTTCAAACCTCAACAAGCTTATTACAGATTCACTCAAGCGCTCTGTTGCCGACAGCGAATCAAAACACCTCAACCTGCTTGAAGGAATTGAAGAACGTCTTGACCTTTACAAAAAGGATATTGAATACAAGCTTTCTCAAATCCAGAACTCCGGTGCCGATGTTGATAACCTTGAAAAGAGCCTTCGTGCCGCAATGCAGGAGGTTCAGAACAGGGTTCTCGGCGACTTTGATAACTTTACCGAAGAACAGCAGCGCCGTCATACCGAGTTTGCAAAAACAATTAAGAATGATTCAGACACAATTGAAATCAGACTTCACGAAATTGACAAATCACTCGATGACCTTAAGGTTACCGCCACCGGCAGCATGAGTGCAAAACTCCGCGACTTCCAGACAGCCTTTGACAACAACCTTAACACAAAGAATAACGAAATTGATTCCAGTCTTGCAGATTGGAAACACGAGCTTGATTCAAAGCTTTCTTCCATTACAAACCAGTACGAAACTTCAAGAAAAGAAGTTGAAACATCTTACCTTGAATCTCTCAAAACTAATCTTGCAAACATTCAGACCAAAGCCTCTGAGCAGTATTCCAAGCTTTCTCAGTCAATTGATGAAAACAACCATGGAATGCAGGTTACTATTACCGAAATGCAGAATACGCTCACCGACTTCCAGGATGAAACAAGATCAAAAATCAGTCAGATTGCCGTTAATTCCGAAAAGGAACTTAAATCTGAAATTGACAGGAATGTAAACATAATCCAGAACAATCTTGCCAAGGTTCAGGAAGAATTGATGAGTGACCTTAAGAACTTTGAGGTTTCAATTTCTGAACGTCAGGAAACCGGTAATTCTTCTATTGATGCTGCACTTGCAGAGTTCAACACCTGGAAAAAGCAGATTAAAGATCAGATGGAAGAATCTACAGGTCTTTTCCAGCAGGAGCTCGACGGTTTGCATTCCGCAGCAAAAGGCAGCATAGACGAAGCAAAGCAGAAGATTTCTCAGGATATGGCTGCTTATATTTCTTCAATCCGCCAGCAGCAGGAAGAACTCAACAACGAGATTTCACAGCTTCAGAATAAAACAGAAGCTTCAATTCATGAATACGAAACCCGTTCTGAACAGATTATTACCCAGCTTAAAGAAACATACACCAACATGCTTGAAGATACCGAAAAGCGTGTACGTGAACAGAATGAAGATTCCGCACAGAATCTTGCACAGCTGCGTAAAGACATTCAGACTGCTTCCGAACAGAACAGGGCTAACCAGTCTCAGTTTGTTCTTAAAATGCAGAACGATTCTAACGAAATGCAGGTTCGCCTGAGCGAGCTTTCTAAAGAGCTTCAGACTATCCGTTCAAATATTGCATTGTACGAAAAGGCTGACGTAATGAAAAAGCAGCTTGAAGAAAAGCTCCAGCATCTTTCTGAATCATTTGAGCGCGTAGAAAACTATACCGATATTTCTGAAGAGTATGCAGTTCATTACAACAACATGCTTAAGATGAATGAGGAAATGACTAAGCAGCTTAATTCTGTTGAACAGCAGAAACAGCGTGTTACTTCAATTGAACAGAAGTTTGGTCAGCTTATCGCTCTTACAAATACAATTGATGAAAGAATTAAAAACCTTAACATTACTTCTGATGATATTAACGCAATGGAAGTTGCCGTACGAAATTACCGTGACAAGCTGGATGAAATCTCACAGCACTACGAGCGTCTTGATAAAAAGGATGAGCTTGTTAACCGCGTAATGACAGACGTAGACAATTCATGGAAAAACATCAAGCAGCTTGAGCAGCAGATTGCAGACTGCAACAGAAAAGTTACTTCCCTTCCACAGGAAATTAAAGAGGTTCAGAACAATGTTGACAGGCTTTTGCAGAACGGTGCGAAGATTACCGAAGCGGCA